>Ga0335074_10000844_pt1 | contig 41927 bp, 31 predicted proteins | sample Lox_Sample_23_FD_206715 | JGI IMG/M metagenome (GOLD analysis project Ga0335074, IMG submission 206715) | Soil microbial communities from Loxahatchee National Wildlife Refuge, Florida, United States - Lox_Sample_2.3 | ecosystem: Environmental > Terrestrial > Soil > Wetlands | place: USA...
CACGGCCACTGGCGTGAACGAAACTGCAGCTTGGTTAGACCAACGGAGCTACCGGGCCGACAAGGTGCTCACTTTATCGCCGCGACGCAGTTTGGCAGCTTTGACCGTGTTGCTCATCAGCATGGCGATGGTCAGCGGACCGACTCCACCGGGAACTGGCGTGATCGCCCCCGCAACCTCGGCGACCTTGGGATGAACATCGCCGATCAGGGTTGAACCCTTGGCAGCGAAATCGCGCTCCCGCTTTTCGTTCCCGGCGAAGAACTGGTTGAACTGCGTGCGATCGGTGACGGTATTCATGCCGACATCAATCACCGTCGCGCCCGCCTTCACGAAGTCAGGCGTGATCATGCCAGCCTTGCCAATGGCGGCAATCAGGATGTCGGCCCGGCGGCAGACGCCCGGCAGATCGCGCGTCTTCGAGTGACAGACGGTCACGGTTGCGTTGCCGTTGAGCAGCAACATGGCGACGGGCTTGCCGACGATATCACTCCGCCCTACGACCACCGCTTCGGCGCCTGCGACGGGAATGCTGCTGCGCCTGAGAATCTCGATGATCCCCGCCGGCGTACAGGGGACGAGCCCGGGACGTTGGGTCGAGAGGAAGCCAACGTTCATGGGATGGAAGCCATCGACGTCTTTTTCGGGCGAGACGGCCAGCAGCACTTTCTTGGCGTCGACCTGCGCGGGCAGCGGCAACTGCACCAGGATGCCGTCGATCTCCTCGCGGCGGTTCAGCTCATCGACTAGCGCCAGCAACTCGGCGGTAGTGACATCGTCTGCCGGCGTGTGTTTTTCGCTGTAGATGCTTAGCTGTTCGCAAGCTTTCACCTTGTTGCGAACGTAGATTTCGGAAGCGGAATTGTGACCCGCGAGCACGACTGCCAGTCCGGGACGAAGCCCGGCAGCGGTGAGTTCCTTTACCTCTTCCGCCACTTCTGTTTTGATCTGGGCTGCGATTTTTGTACCGTCGAGAATGATAGCCGGCATTGCGAAGCCTTTCGCGTTAGGTTGAAGTTCCAGTGTAACGCGAGAAAGTGTCGCTCATCGCGCTTCGCCATTCGCGGTTCGCCTTTCGCTCTTCGCCAGTCAGATGGTTCCTCAGCAGCACAACAATCCTGAGCGGAATATTGGAACTGGCTCGGCAATAACGTGATGGGCTTGCAAAGTGCGCACCGTATGACTGTGGCCGGAACGTTCGCACACGGATCCCAGCAAGCGCCCGATCTCGCGATGATTGCGCTCGGCAATCGCCACGATCGACGGTCCCGAGCCGCTCAGACACACACCCAGCAGGCCGGGATGTTGTATTTCCAACGCTTCCGCCAGTGCCGGCACGATCTTCTGTCGCGCCGGCTGATGCACACGGTCGCCGAGCGCATGCCGGAGCAGCGAGTAATCTCCGCTCTGCAAAGAGCTCAACAACAGCGCAACTCGCTGCAGGTTAAACACCGCATCCGCGCGTGAAACACACGGTGGCAACACGGCGCGGGATTCACCGGTCGTCAGCCGCAGATCCGGCGTGAGGACGATGAAATCGAGCGCTTCCGGCCAGACAACGCTGCTGGCGTGAACGTTGCTGTCTGCCAATTGGCAGCTGATGGTCAGGCCGCCCAGCAGCGATGCCGCGGCATTGTCCGGATGCGACTCCAGGATGCAGCCTGCATTCAGCAACGCCGGAACGGGTACTGGTCCGGCAACTGCTTCGTATAGCCGAAAGCCGGCGACGGTTGCCGCCGCACTGCTGCCCAGCCCGGCTCCCATCGGAATGTCGCTGCGGACTTCGATAGACAAGGAGGGCAATCTGTCGAAGTCCGCGCCGGCCAGCCAGCGATAGGCACGCTCGATGCAGTTCTCGCCATGGAGCTGGTGATCGACCAAGTGAAAACGAAGTTCGCCGCGTCCGGGAAGCTTCTTTACTCGCAGCCGCAGATAAAGCTGCACGGCGACGGCGAGCGTGTCGAGGCCCGGTCCGAGATTGGCGATCGAGGCCGGCACCTTGATTTCGAAGTTGTCCAGCAAGGTCTGGGGAAATCGAATTCTCTCTACGGGGTCAATAGGGATGGTGTTCATGCGCAACAAACTCCTTCCAAGGCTGGTTCGCGCAAGCGCGAGTTGAGGATGAAATCGGTATCTTTGAGAGCGTGCCCGGTCAGGATGGCGACGACAGCAGCATCACGGTCGATCTGGCCTTGCTCGGCCAGCTGGCGCAGCGCCGCCAGCGTAGTGGCCGACGCCGGTTCGCAACCGATACCGTCGCGCCCGATCACTGTCTTCGCCTCGGCAATTGCTTGGTCGCTCACGTCCATGACAAAACCGTTCGTCTGCCGCACCGCACGCAGCGCCTTCTTCCACGAACGCGGATTGCCAATGCGAATTGCGGTTGCCGCGGTCTCCGGCGCTTCAGTGGGTGTGAGCGTTACCGCTCCCGAGCGCCACAGCTTGGCCAAAGGATTGGCGCCCTCCGCCTGTACGATGACCAGCCGCGGCAGCCTGTTGAGGAAACCAGCCGCATGAAGTTCTTCGAGCGCCTTGCCAAACGCCGAGCTGTTGCCGAGATTGCCGCCGGGCACGACGATGTAATCCGGGGCCTGCCAGCCAAGCTGTTCCAGCATCTCGAACATCGCCGTCTTCTGACCTTCGAGGCGAAATGGGTTGATGGAGTTCAGGAAATACAAGCCGTTTCTTGCTTCGTTCAGCAAGCGCTCAAGTGCGACATCGAAATTGCCGGCCACATGCACGATCTCCGCTCCGAAATCCACCGCCTGCGCCAGCTTGTTGGTCGAGACCTGGCCGGCGGGGAGATACACCCTGGCGTACAGTCCGGCACGCGCAGCGTAGGCGGCGAGCGAACCGGAGGTGTTGCCCGTGGAAGCGCAGCCAATGACCTTCGCGCCAACCAACAGCGCCTCGGTCACGCCCACCGTCATCCCGAGGTCCTTGAAGCAGGCCGTGGGATTCCAGCCCAGATGCTTGAACCGCAGGTTGCGCAGGCCCGCCCATCGCGCGGTCTTTCGGCCCTCGAGCAGCGGACAATTCCCTTCCCCCAGGGTCACGATTTCGGAATGAGCGTTGGGCAGAAATTCGCGGAAGCGCCACACGCCGCTGAGATCGCGTGGATCATAGGAGCATCGGCGCTGCAGCCAGGTGCGCCTCAGTTCAGCCGGAGTTGACGTGGGAGGGTCGATCACTACTTCCAGCAACTCGGTGCAGACCGGACAAGACAGCGCCCGGTCATGGAGATCCAGAGTTGCCCTACATTCGGTATTGCTACAGCGAAGATGCATGGAACACTGCTCCTGTTTCAATGGACTTCAGCTAAATTACGTTCACGCGGCTACCGCGAACTTTCGCGCCCCAAAACGACAAACCCACCAGCCTTCCGGGCGGTGGGTTCGAATGATCCTTACTGGAAACTAGCTAGGAACTATTGCCGATCCGTCTCCCGCCCGTGATGGAGATGCGTGTGTTTGTGAACACACGTGTGCGTATGCTTGTGCTGATCACGTCAAACATTGAGCGGGATGGTGACATGAGATGGCTTACTGTAGTACAGGCCGGTGCGATTCGTCAAAACAATCTTGCGATCTTGCCGGACAGAATAATTTCAAGCCCGAGCCTGGACATCGAAAAAACCTGCAGCCGGATCGGTTACCATCAAGGAAATGCGCTGCCTCGGAGGCGGATCTGCAGATGAAGTTGAATCCCTCGATGCTCTTTCTGAGTGGAGTCATACTTGGCTTGTTCATGTTGAGTGCCGATGCGCATAGCCGGCAACTTGAGGCTGGCAACTCCGCAGAGCTATGGGGTGGACGCGGCGTTACCATGCGGATGACCGCGCGGGGTGCGACGTTGGAGTTTGACTGCGCGCACGGTAGTATCACGGAGCCGATCAAACCCGATGCCAAGGGCGAATTCCGTGCCTCCGGTACGTACACGGCGGAGAGTGGCGGACCGGTATTGCAGGCCAATCCGCCGCGCGACCTGCCGGCAACCTATCGCGGGGCAATTAGCGGCGACACCATGCGGCTTGAGATCAAGCTCAGCGCCAAAGATGAAACCTTGACTTCATTCACGCTCGAGCGAGGCAAGGCCGGACGTTTGGTGAAGTGCCGCTGAAGGAGACTACGGCTGTACGTAACCACGCAATGAACAGGCTTCGATCCCACGTCAGCGCATGTGCCAGACCGGGGTGGACGCGGGCCGTCGCCTTCGTACTTTTCGCCCTGCTCTGCTCTTGCGATCTGGTTGCGGACAGTCATCAACCGCGTTCCCAAAATACTTTCCTCATCGTCTCTGATATCCACTTCAATCCCATGGCGGAGGCCGGCCTGGTGCCCAAGCTTGTCGCCAGCGATCCGGCCCAGTGGGAGGCGATTCTGGGACACTCCAAGCAAACCGCCTTCAGCCAATACGGCGAGGACACGAACTGGTGGCTCCTGCAATCTTCGCTCGACGCGATGGCGGCCACCATCCCGCATCCCGCCTTCATCATGACTAACGGTGACATGCTGGCACACCACTTCCCGCAAACTTTTATCAACGCCACTCACGATGAGGATCGGGAAGATTATCGAGCGTTCGTGCGCAAGACGATACAGTTTCTGGCGCTGGAGTTTCGCAAGCGCTATCCGGACACTGCGATTTTCGTAACCCCGGGCAATAACGATGATGAGTGCGGCAACTATAGCATCTACCCCACCGGCGCTTTTCTTCACGATACGGCTGAAGTGGCACGCAAGTTGGCGCACGCGGACAATAGCTTCATCGGCTCGTGGGAGGCGCTGGGCAGCTACGATGTTCCCAATCCCGCGATCCATGGGCTGCGCATCATCTCGCTCAACACGGTATTTCTATCGGCCATCTACAAGGCCGCTGATTTTAGGGAGGGCTGCGCAACCGCGCCGTCGACCGCCCCGTCCGATCTGCTCACATGGCTGGAATCGCGTCTGCTCAGCGCTCGGCAAGCGCACGAGAAAGTGTGGCTGATGTTCCATATTCCGCCGGGGATCGACAGCTACACCACGATGCATAAATATCAGGCGCTGCTGAAAGGCAAGCCCAACACCAGCGATGAGAGGCTTTGTACTTCGGCGATTGTGCCGATGTGGGTGCCGAAGTGGACGGCGGAGTTCGATGGTTTATTAGAGAAATATCAGGACGTGGTCGTGGCCAGCTTCGCCGGCCATACCCACAGCGACGAGTTCAGAGTGATCAACCCTTTGGCCAAGGAGCCGCAGTTTGTTCTGGTCAGCGCCGCGATCTCTCCTGTATACAATCAGAATCCATCGTTTCGCCTGGTGACATTTGCGAAAGATGGCTCGCTCGTCGATAGCACGGTTTACTACCTGACTAACCTCCTGTTCGCAAGCAGCACGACCCCTGGAGAGTGGAGGCGCGAGTACACATTCTCGGAGCAGTGGAAGCTGCCCAAATTGGACGGAGCCAGCCTGGCGGCGCTATACAACAGAATCCAGACGCAACAATCCACGGGAGACGAATGGCTGCGGCTGTATAACGTCTCCAGCTCGGCAATCTATTTACCGGCTAATGCCCGGTTGGGCTTTGCCTGTGCGATTGAAGGACTCGATCCCGAAGCCTATAGCGAGTGCTACTGCCCACCGCCGGCCAACCACGCCGCCAGCGCAGGGGCACACTGACAACCAGGCTTGGGATTAACTTCATCTTGGAGTTGACCAGCGAGCCGGCGGCCGTAACTTCCGAAATCAGGCCGGGGCCAGGGTAGTGGTCAAAGCGTTTTGCACGGCTTTGGCCAGGTCGGCGACGCTGAACGGCTTCTGCAGAAATGGACTTCCCCGCAACAGAATGTCTCGGCGAGCCGCACTGTCCTCCGAATAGCCGGACATAAAGAGCACGCGAATTCCCGGGTAGAGTTCGCCCAGATCGCGAGCCAACTCATATCCGCCCTTGCCTGTCATGACCAGGTCGGTGAGCAGAAGGTCGACCTTGCCGTCAAGCGACTCACAAACCTCCAGAGCCGCCGCGCCGCTGTCGGCTTCGGAGACGCGATAGCCCATCTGCTCAAGGCACTCGCGCATGTTGCAGCGAATCGTGGCGTCGTCCTCCACCAGCAGCAGCCTTTGCCCTGCGGGGCGGGCCAGACTATCGCTTCGCAACGGGGGAGACTCGGCTGACTTGGTCGTCGCCGGGAAATAGAGCTTGAAGGTGGTGCCGTGCCCGGGTTCGCTGTACACCCAAACGTAGCCACCGCTCTGCTTCACGATGCCATAGACAATTGACAACCCCAAGCCGGTCCCTTTGCCCAGCTCCTTGGTGGTGAAGAAGGGATCGAAGATGCGGGGCAGGATGGATTTATCAATGCCGGTTCCAGTGTCGCTCACCGCCAGCATCACGTAGCGGCCGGGTTGGACGGGAGGATGGTCCCTGGTATAAGCCTCGTCCAAATCGACGGTAGCGGTTTCAAGGTGCAGCATGCCACCGTTAGGCATGGCATCGCGCGCATTGACTGCGAGGTTCAGGATTACCTGGGTCAACTGATCCGGATCCAAACGCGAGTTCTCGACGCGGTCCGCCAGCGTGGTCACCAGCTGAATATCTTCGCCGATCACGCGGCGCAACATCTGGGTCGTCTCGCCGACCACAGTGTTCAGGTTGATGATGCGGGGTTGCATCATCTGCTGGCGACCGAAGGCCAACATCTGGCGGGTGAGCGCGGCGGCGCGATCGGCAGCACTGGATATCTGCAGCAGCGGTTTGCTGAAAGGACTGCCGGGTGTGGTCTGGTCCAGCATCAGCTCGGTTGAAAGCTTGATGACCACCAGAATGTTGTTGAAGTCGTGGGCCATGCCGCCGGCGAGGCGGCCTACAGCCTCCAGCTTCTGCACCTGGCGGACCTGCTGCTCCAGGGCGCTTTGTTGAGTCATATCCTCGACATACGCAAGGAAAATCTCCTCGTCGCGATCTCCCTTGACCAGCGAGCCGGTGACGCGCACGGGCACGGTGGCGCCGTCGCGCCGCCGCAAGCTGACTTCCCATCCCTCAATCTTGCGGTTGCGGAGCAGCACTTCCGTCAGCCGATCGCGATCCTTGGGGTCAGCGTACACCTGCTGTGAGATGTTGAGCTGCAACGCTTCTTCGAAGCTGTAGCCGCCAAGAATGTTGCGCAGCGCCGCGTTTAGCGTCTTGAAATGATTGCCCAAAACCCAGGATTGGCCAATACCGAAGGGAGCACTTTCCACCAGTGATTTCAGGGATGCTTCCGAGGCGCGTAACGCTTCCTCGATGCGGCAACGCTCCGTAACATCAAGCGCCAGTATCAGCTTCTGCGGGTGTCCATCGGTCTGGAACTCGAATGTCAGTATCTCTGCCGCGATGGTAGTGCCGTCCTTGAGAAGATGCCGCCAGATGCCGGCGTTTCTATAGCCTGCATGTCGATTACTCAACTCCTCCAGGAAGGCAGATGCGTCATCGGAAGGACGGATGTCGAGCACCGTCAAGTTGAGGAATTCTTCTCGCGAATAACCGTAAGCCTTGACGGCGGCATCGTTCACCTTGAGGATGCGCAGCGATTCGCAATCGTAGACCCACATGGGATAGGGATTAGCGGAGAACATCAACTCGTGACGATGTTCGGCGTCACGGACCATGTTGGTTGCGCGGGAGAGTTGGTCCTCGAGGCGAGCGAGTTCACGGCGATGGCGAGCACAGATCTGCAACAGGAAGACAATGCTCCCGCCCGCAACGATCAGCGCGCTGATGAATAACCACAGCATCCGGCCAGATCCGCGCCATCACTTCCCAGCCGTTTTACGACTGCGGAAGACTTTCACCGCTTTGCGGAGACCACCCCGATTGCGAAAAGAGATCTCCCCAGGCGGTAATTTCACACCTTACAAGCCGACGAATTGCGTCATGGAATTGAGGTACGGCCAACGCAACTGTCGTGCAGGACCTTCACAGTCAGGACTGCATCTGACAACGTTTTCCGGCCACGCGGGAGCGGGCGCGGCTGTGATTGCAATTCTATGAATAGCAATCGCTCAAACGGATGTGCTGTGACGTATCGCACAATTTGGACAATTCGTCTGCAACCTTCGTGTTACCAGATGGTCAGCTTCGGCCGGGCAACAGCCTGCGCAAGGGACATTGCTCGCAGTTTGGTTCTTGCTTAAGACAGTAATGCTTGCCGACCTGAACAAACAGTCCGTGCATCTCGTTGTAGGCCTGGGCCGTGGGAGTTCGTTGCGCGGCGCTCATCACGGATGGTTGATGGAGGATGAGTTTTGGCGGGAAAATGGGCTTGGCAGAAGGGGATTGGTCGGGGAGCTGCCGGCGCAGTGCGCGCTCGACAAGAGCGCGGATCTGGTCATACCTGGCTGAGGGGTCGATCGCCGCGTGCCGCTCCAGAATACGGCGGGCGTAGGCATCGACCACGAAGATCTCGTGATTGCCGGCGTAGAGAAGGATGGCATCGGCAGTTTCCTGCCCGATGCCTTTGATGGACAAAAGCTGGCTGCGCAGTCGTTCCGTGGGGGCAGCGAACATCTGCTCCAGCGATCCGCGGTAATGCTCGTCGACGAAGGCGACAAAGCTCTTCAGCCGCTGCGTCTTTTGGCGGTAGTAGCCAGAAGAGCGGACCAGCTGTTCCAGCTTCGCGACCGGCAGCGATCGAATCGCATCGAGCGTAAGTGCACCGGCGGAGCGCAGGCTGGCCAGAGCGTGTTCCACATTGGTCCATGAAGTGTTTTGGCCGAGAATGCCGCCGGCGATTACCTCCAATGCTGTCTCGGCCGGCCACCAGTGCTGCGGTCCCCAGGCGCGCGTCAGCTTGCGATAGATGGCGCGGACCATCGCGTCCGGGGTGATCTGCCGTCTCGGTTTCATTGGCGCAGGGGTTCAGGTCGGAGCCTCTGCCGATCGTTGAAATTAGACCCTGTGCTCATGGCGCACACCCCACTCTATTGAGCCTGGTCAGCCGATTTTTCCCACCCGCCCATTCTTGAAGAAGATCCGGCCGCATTGCAGGCACCGATATACTGACTATACCAATGCGCAACATCCTTCGTTTCATCTGGAATTCGGGACGCGGCCATCGCCTGGCACCGTGGCGCAGCCCCTATCTGCGCTGGCGGATTGAGACCTATACCGGAATCAAGATGCAGAGTATCGGCTTGCTTGAGTTTTTCGGATTTATGTGGCGCGAGCGCAAGGAGCTGGCGCGATTCCTGAAGTGGACCGCGGAGATGGAGCGCTACGCGCGAGCCAAGCCGAAGAACCCATAGTCTGCTGTTGGTGTCGCCGGCTAAAGCCGCCTCAGTAAGGTAAATAAACGCGCCGGAACGCTGGCCTGAAGGCCAGCTCTACCCGGGATCGTCATTCGTTGCGCAGGGCTTGCATCGGTTCTACCGAAGCCGCCCGGCGGGCGGGAATCAAGCTGGCTGCCAGTCCGGCGAGAGTCAATCCCAGCCCGAGCATTACGCTCGTCATCACATCGAGGCCAGTTTGTACTGGAATCACGCTGGCCAGCATACGCCGTGAGGCAATGCTGCCGAGCACGCCGACAATGACGCCAGCAGCCATTAATAAAGCCGCACGAGTGAGCACCAGCCGTACGATGCGTAGTCGCGAAGCGCCCAGCGCCATGCGCAAGCCGATATCGCGGGTTTGCAGGCCGACCTCCTGACTGAGGACGCCGTAGATGCCGGTCAGCGCCAGCAGCAGCGCGATCCCAGCGAAGATGCTGAACAGCCAGCCCTGCATGCGGTTGAAGACCAGCGAGTCGGCCAGGACATCGTCCATAGTTTCCGGCACGCCGAACGGCACCGACGGTGCGACCTCGTGCAATGCCTCACGAAGCTGCGGCACGATGGTTTCCGGAGGCACGGTAGTGCGCACGAACAACGACATCGTCCCCAACACCTCAGCGCTGTCCTCGACTTTAACCTGCGACATCGGTTGGTCAAACTCGGCGAGTGGCGGGTCGCTGATTGACTGACGGCCGTTGCTGACCACGCCGATGATCGTCAGGTTGCCAGCGTCACGCATGATCTGCTGACCGATCGGCTCTTCACCGGGAATGAAGGTATCGACAAACTTCTGATTGACCACCACGACCTTGCGGGATGATGGAGTATCCAACGCCGGATCGGGCAGCCGGCCGCGCAGCAGTTGCAGGCCCATGGCGTGATACCAGCCGGGCGAGGTCATGCGAACTTCCGCCAGACGCTCGCGATTGGCAGGATCCTCAGGCTTGCCGACCATGTGGATGCCGGAGTTCCATCCCCAGTTCAGCAAAGGGATGAGGCGGTTGTAGCCGACGCCCACCACCCCGGGAATGGCAGTGACCTTTTCCGCCAGAGGACGATAGAGCACGGTATCAAGATCCTTGCCGGCATATTCGCCGGGAGAAACGTTGATCTCCAGCGTGAGCAGATGATCGGTGGTATAGCCGAAGTCGACGTGTTGCATACGCCAGAGCTGCATGAGGACCAGTCCGGTGCAGACCAGCAGCATCAGCGAAAGCGCCACTTCCGCGACGACGAAGACCGAGCGCAGGCGATAGTCGCCGCGATCAGTTCCGGCAGCCGCGCCGGCCTTCAGCGCGTGGTTCGGATCGCGAGACGACATTTTCTTTGCGGGAATGAGGCCGAAGATCAGGCTCGACAGCATGGCGATGGCGAATGCAGCCGCAAAGACCGCCCAGTTCACCTGGATGTCACCACCGCGCTGGAAGGACTTGGATAGAAACTGGCTCACGGCGACGCTCAGTCCCCAGGCGATCAACAATCCGGCGACCGCCGAGATGAGTCCGAGAACACAGTTTTCCAGCAGGATTTGACGAATGATGCGGACTCGTCCGGCGCCCAGCGCGGTGCGAATCGCCATTTCGCGCTGGCGGCTGACGCCGCGCGCCAGCAGCATCACGGCGACGTCGACGCAGGCGATGAGCAGCACGAAGATCACCCCGGCAGCCATGATCCACAACGCCTGCCGCTGATCTTGCGCGGTGACGTGCATCGTTAGCGGCATAAGATGCACGGTGCGTCCCTTGTCCGTGTCGGGATAAGTCTGGCCGAGATTCGCCAGCACGCGGCTCATGTCAGCCTGGGCTTGCGCGATGGTGACACCGGGTTTGAGACGCCCAACCACCTGCAGCCAATGGTCGCCGCGCTCCGTTCGCAACTCTTGGGGAATGCGCATCGGAGTGTAGATGGTATTGGGCACGCCCACGGGAAAGCGGAAGCCCGCCGGCATGACGCCAACGATGGTGTGGGGAAATCCGTCGATGTGAACCGATGTTCCCAGAACGTTGGGATTTCCGGCGAAGTATTTCTGCCAGACTTCGTAGCTCAGTACGGCAACGTTGTTGCGGCCTTGCTGCTCTTCGCCGGGAACAAAGGTGCGGCCGAGCAGCGGCGGAACGCCGAAGACGTCGAAGAAGTGATCGCTGGTCGCGGTGTTGCGCAGATGCACCACCTGCGAACCGGTGTCGAGATTGACGCCGGCATAGCCGCTGAATCCGGCCAGCGCCGCGAAAGTGTGGTTCTGCTGGCGCTCGTCGAGATAGGCAGGCCAGGAATGGGGTTGCAGATACGACGCCGCAGCGTGGGTCTCGACGAAGACGATGCCATCGGGATCATGAAACGGCAGTGGCCGCAGAACCGTGGCATAGATCACGCTGAACATCGCCGTGGCGGCCCCGATGCCCAGAGCCAGGGTGAGAACGGCGACCATCGTGAATCCGGGAGACTTGCGAAGCTGCCGCAGAGCAAAGCGAAGGTCCTGGCGAAATGAGTACATGCGCCTCCGAAGGCTGGAAATCTCGCCTGAGGAAGTTACACGTCAGGGGCCAGTAAGTCCACGCTTAAGTATTTGACAACACGGAAGATATTTTATCGCGTCGAGGATTGGCAACGGCCATGCGTCCGCATTCGAGAGCAGTTGTCCGAAAGCGGACAAGGATTGGCTTGATCGATTTGGTGCTCACTGCCCTGCTCCGTCCTGGGCTCGGCCTTTCCACTCGCCGCCGTGGCCGGACCAATACTTGAAGGCCGAATGGACGGTCGCCGCGACGTAGAACACAGCGCCGAGCGGCAGGGTCAGCGCCCACAGCGGATTTAGCCGATAGAAGCGAATCATGGGGAAGTACGCCGCACTCAGCAGCAGAAAGATAATGCCGCCAATGGTGGCCGGCAGCGGCGATCCGGTCCCCAACAACGCCGGCGGCAAGACGAAGATCAGGAGCATTGCGAGAACAGTTGCCAGCAGAAGCCATGCCGAATGCCGCAACTGGTTGAAGGCGGTGCGGGCGATCATGCGCTCGATTTCCGCGAATGAGTTATAGGGTCGCAGGCTACGCGTGTCTGCGGTCAGACCAAGCCAGACCCGGCCGCCTGTGCGCTTAACCGCGCGAGCCAGCGCACAATCGTCGATGATCTCGTGGCGGATGGCGGCGATACCACCTGCTCGGTTGAGTGCCTCGGGTCGAATGAGCATGCAACCTCCGGCGGCGCCGGCTGTCTTGCGCCTGGGATCGCGAATCCATCGCGGGGGATACAACAGCAAGAAAAAGAAGACAAATGCCGGGATCAGAAGTTTCTCTGCCAGGCTCCGGCAGTGGAGCTTCACCATGAAGGATACGAGATCGTAGCCGCCTTCGTTTGCGATTGCGGCCAGGCGCGCGATGTTATCCGGCGCGTGTTCGATGTCGGCGTCCGTCAGCAAAAAGAACTCGGGATTTAGCTGGGAGGCTTGCTCGATTCCCTGCTGCACGGCCCATAACTTTCCCGACCATCCGGGAGGCAGAGGACGGCCGCTGATAACCCTGACGCGAGCGCCGTGCGTGCTGTCTGTCACCGCACATCGAAGCGTCTGGGCCGTTCCATCACTGCTGTTGTCGTCGACGACGAAGATATGCAGCGCGTGGGTAGAACTCTGCTGCCGGAGCGATGCTACCGATCGGCCGATGAAATTCACCTCATTCCGGGCAGGAATGATGACGGCTATATCGGAAGAGCGGGCGCCCAAGTTTGCTGTGGAATCGTCCCGATGTGTGTTCAGCGAATATCCTTTACCACCGGCAAATCCTTACGATTTCTTAATGGAAGTGAGTGTGCGCGCAATTTCTTCTTGACGGGCACAAAGTTTATGGCCTAATCTTTGTGCCAAATTCAGACAACGCAAGTCAAGTCACAAGCGACAGCTCCCAGGCTTCCTTCGATTTGTGACGTACCCCGTCAAGGAGGCCACGGGCATCTGCTTGATGTGGGATGGCGTGCACTGCGCCTTCCTCGCTCCCAAAGATGTGGGGTAATTGGCTTTGGCAAAAGCCTTGTGGGGTATTTGTCAGCTACTGCAGCATCGGTAGGAAACCCGCGCTAGACGGGTATGGGCCCGAGTACCGGAGACCGGTTATCCATGACCCTTCGTCTGAACTCGTATCGTTTCTATCTGCGCCTGTCGTGTTATTTCCTTCCGCTGGTAGCCTTTACCATCGCCGGTTACGTGCGACTTGTTTTGTTGCGCCATGTGCTCGTCCCCATGGTGGATTATGATCCCCGCTTCTACTTCGTAGTTCTGCTCATGGCGACGTTGGTCTGGGCGATTGCAACAGAAACCTATGGCCTGTGCGACATTGAGCAGCTCTTCCGCGAATATACGGGACTGAGGAAAGTCATCCCGGCCTGCGTGATGACGTATGTAGTCCTTTCCTGCATTCTCTTCTTCTATCGTCAGCAGAACTTCTCCCGTGTCTTTTTTGCAGTAAGTGCAGTGATGCTCCTGTCCATGACGATCTTGACCCGTATTCTGTTCCGGGCTCTGTTGCGCAGCCGCTATGGCGCGCGGGCCCGCGTCCGGGTTTTGATCGTTGGTGCCGAAGCTTACGCCCGCAGGGTGGCGGTGCGGCTGAGCCGCGGATCCTTCGTTCCCACCCATGTTGTCGGCCACATTCGACTTCCCGGCCAGGAATGCGTGGTGAAAGACAGCCCGGTATTCGAGCTGGAGCAGGTTCTCAACGGATGTGGAGTGCCATTTGATGAGTTGGTGATCGCGGTTCCTCCATCGCAATTTGAGCGGCTGGGCGGACTGCTGCAACAACTGGAACCGTTGCACGTGCCCATTCGCATGGTTCTGGATATCGGCGACCGGCCGATCGTGCGCGAGCGACTGTTCCAGCTCGGCGAGCTGCAGATGCTGGACCTGGCAACGACGCACCTGGAATCGCCCACCTATTTCCTCTTGAAGCGAGTGTTCGACGTGGTGTTCTCGAGCTTTGTGCTGATTGCCGGCCTGCCGTTGTTCGCCGTCATCGCTGTGGCGATCAAATTGAATTCGCCCGGGCCGGTATTTTTCCGGCAGGAGCGGGTTGGCCTGAATGGCCGGGTTTTCAGGATGTGCAAGTTTCGAACCATGCGCGTGGCATGCGACAACAGCAGCAATCAGTTGCACACCGCGGTTAACGACCCGCGAAGGACTGCCGTTGGCGCTCTGCTGCGCCGCACCAGTCTTGACGAACTACCGCAGTTTTACAACGTCCTGATCGGCGACATGAGTGTGGTAGGGCCGAGACCGGAACTGACTTTCTTCGCCAGGAAGTTTGCCCAGGAGGTGTTGCACTATGACACGCGGCATCGGCTTAAGGTAGGAATTACGGGCTGGGCGCAGGTCAACGGCTGGCGAGGAAATACCTCGATTCAAAAACGTATCGAGGCCGATCTCTACTATTTGCAAAATTGGACGCTCTGGCTGGACATGCGGATCGTGTGCATGACCGTCTTCAAAGGTTTGTTGAGTAAGCATGCCTACTGATTTACTCAAGCCGTAACTATGACAATTCGCGGTCCCAGAAGGGTTCTCGCATTCCTTGCCTGCACTTTTAACCTACCTTCAGCGACAGCAACTGTGCTACTGTAAGAGCCACTTTAGGATAAATATGGGCATGAAACTGGCAGTTGTGGGTTCCGGATATGTCGGACTGGTGGCGGGGGCATGCCTCGCTGAGCTGGGCCACGACGTTCTGCTGGTCGACAACGACCCCGACAAGATGGCCATGCTGCTGCGCGGGGAGATCCCCATCCACGAGCAACATCTCCCGGAACTGATGTCGCGTAACCGGCTGCAAGGCCGGCTGCGTTTCGCGGATTCGATTGCGGACGCAGTCAAGAGCTCCAGCGTCATCTTCATCGCCGTCGGTACGCCCGCGCTGGTGAATGGCGCACCCGATTTGTCCTATGTTGAGGCCGTCGCTTCGGCAGTTGCGCAACACGTCGGAGAATTTAAGGTAATCGTTGAAAAGAGCACGGTCCCGGTTTTGACGCACCAGGAGATCGGCAAGGTGATGATGCTGAACGGTGCGCCGGCCGAGTCGTTCGAGGTAGTTTCCAATCCGGAATTCTTGCGCGAAGGAACCGCGGTAACCGACTTTCTGTTTCCGGATCGAATCGTGGTTGGGGCCGACGGCGAGCGCGGCGCTGCCCTGTTGCGGAAGGTCTACGAACCGCTAACCAGCGGCGCTTACTACTCGCAGGGTGAGGCCATCCCGCGGCCTGCGACTTTCTGCGGCCCAGCCCGCCTGCTGGTGACCAGTGCGAAGAGCGCCGAGTTAATCAAACACGCCTCCAATTCCTTCCTGGCGATGAAGATTTCCTTCATCAACGCGATTGCAAATATGTGTGAGGCGGTGGGCGCCGACGTCCAGGAAGTTTGCGAAGGCATTGGCGCGGACAGCCGCATTGGAGAACGTTTTCTGCGCCCGGGCATCGGCTATGGCGGATCGTGCTTCCCCAAAGACCTGCTGGCCTTTCGCCTGGTGGCGGAAGAATGTGGGCTGGAGTTTGGGCTCCTCAACGAAGTGATCAAACTGAACGAGTATCAGCGCTGCCGCTTCGTCCGCAAAGTGCGATCGGCGCTATGGAATGTGAAGGGCAAGAAGATTGCGGCGCTGGGGCTGGCGTTCAAAGGCGGCACGGACGATATTCGCGAATCGCCGGCGATAGCCATCATCCAGGCGCTGTGTAACGAGGGCGCGGAAGTGGTCGTCTACGATCCCAAAGCCATGGAGCGTGCCAAGTGCGTTCTGCAGGACAAGGTGCACTACGCCAGCTCGGCGTATGAAGCCTGTGCGGGCGCGCACGCCATGGTTGTGCTGACGGATTGGCGGGAGTTTGCGGAACTCGATCTGGCCCTGATTCGCAGGGCGCTGCGTCATCCCATCGTCATTGATGGCCGCAATGTCTTCCGGCGCGAACAGATGGTGGCCGCTGGATTGCATTACTACAGCATCGGGCGACCGACGGCGGCGCCGGCCAAGTCCTCTCAGTCCGACGGCCAGGCAACGGTTGGGGAAATGCTGAAGGAAATGCGCGCCATCGAGCCCGTCCCGAATCTTTCCGCTTGAATGGTTGTGTGAGCTTCCAGTCCGCGACATCCAGCGTGGTACATTCTCTGGCATGAACATCCTCGTCACCGGCGGCGCCGGCTACATCGGCAGCCACGCGGTTCGCATGCTCGCCGCGCAGGGACATCGAGTCAGGATCTATGACAATCTTTCCCTGGGACATCGCGAGCTGGTACCAGGCTTCGAACTGATCGAAGCCGATATCAGCGATACGCGGCAGCTTCGGAAAGCGCTCATCGGCATCGATCTGGTTATGCATTTTGCCGCCTGCGCGTATGTAGGAGAATCGGTCGTCGAACCGCGCAAATACTTCACCAACAACGTGGTCAACGGGTTGACTCTGTTGAACACGGTGGTGGATGCGGGCGTGACGCAGTTCGTCTTTTCCTCGACGTGCGCGGTATACGGCGCGCACGAGCTGCCGGTGACCGAGTCGACGCCATGTTTGCCGATCAATCCTTATGGCGACTCGAAACTGTTCTTCGAGCGAGCGCTGGATGCCTACGACCGCAAGTACCGATTGCGCTCGGTTCGGCTTCGCTACTTCAACGCGGCTGGAGCCGATGAGAGCAGTGGGATCGGAGAACTGCACGAGCCCGAGACGCACTTGATTCCCCTTGCCTTGGAAGTGGCGGCGGGAATGCGTGCTTCTCTGGACATCAATGGCGACGACTACCCCACCACTGACGGTACCTGCGTTCGCGACTTCATTCATGTGAGCGACCTCAGTCGAGGTCATGTGCAGGCGGCAGACTATCTGGAGCAAGGCGGCGCGTCGTGCGTGATTAATCTCGGGTCGGGACGAGGATATTCCATACGCGAAGTGGTATCGGCGGTTGAACAAATTGCAGGACGAAAGGTAGCGACTCGCGTGGTAGCTCGCCGGCCTGGCGATCCGGCCGTGCTGATGGCGGATGCCAGCCTGGCGAAGAAGAGGTTTGGCTGGACCCCGAAGTATTCGCTGGATGAGATGGTGGGCTCGGCGTGGAAATGGATGCAAAGCGAAAACTGCCAGAAGCTCAGACGTGTCGGCGTCAAGAGCCAGGCTTGCTAGGCTCTGATTGAATCAGTCTTTCGACCAAGAAAAGCCCGCATTTTGCGGGCTTTCAGCTTGGAGGGTTTGATTCAAGTTTAGCGGCTGCTGTTGGCTGCAGACGCGCTCTGCTGCGCGGTCAGCCGTGCATTGTTGTGCTGGGCGATGATCTTGCGGGCGTTATCGGCTAGCTGCTTGGCCTGCGGCAGCAGTTCCAGCGCCTTTTGCACCTCGGGATCAGTCTCGGCGTGGACCTTCATACCTTCCTGCTGGCCGAACTCATTGATGAACAGCTCCGCTTTGATGTTCGAGCGGATCCAGTCGCTGTTTTCGGCGATATCGGCTTCGGTGAAGGGGATCTTCTGCTCGTCGAGGAACTTGCGGAACTCCTGCATCACCGCGTCATCTACTTCGAAAGTCTTGTCGACCTTGTGATTGATGACGTAGTGTTCGGAGAAGTTGAAGAAGGCATACTTTTCCAGCAGCGTGTCCTGGAAGCGGTTGGTTTTGGGATTGGGAATCTTCACGTCGGGCGTGATGCCGCCGCCGCCGTAAACCGTGCGGCCGCTGTCGGTCATCTTCACTTCGTGATTGCTAACCGAGCTGTCGGCGTTATCGCGATCGTTGTAGTAATAGTCGTAGAGCGAGACCCCGTCGTAGTTGCGCTGGATCAGTCGGCCGCTGGGCGTATAGTACTTGGCCGTCGTCAGCGCCAGACCCGTGTTTTCCGACAGCGGATAGACCGTCTGCACCAATCCTTTGCCGAAGGTGGTTTCGCCGGCGATCAAGCCGCGATCGTGATCCTGAATAGCTCCGGCAACAATCTCCGCTGCCGATGCGGTTCCACGATTGACCAGCACTACGATGGGATAATCCTTGCCGCCATTGCCGTGCGTGGCCTTGTAAACCTTCTCGGCGGAAGCGCGGCCATGATGCGAAACGATGACCTGCCCCTTCTTCAGGAATTGATCGGCCACGCCAACACCTTCGCTGAGCAGTCCGCCGGGATTCTGGCGCAGATCAAGAATCAGGCCATGAATGTCGCCGAACTCGTCGAGCGCATCGCGCACTTCCTTCTCCGTGGTCTCCTGGAAGCCGGAGATGTGGATGTAGCCGATACCGGGACGAATGAGGAAATGCACATCGACGCTGTAGCGTGGAATCTCGTCGCGAATGACGGTGAAGTCGAGCGGCTTGTCCGATCCTTCACGCAGCACGGTGATCTTGACGCTGGTGCCTTTGGGACCTTTCAGCAGGTCGGCCACATCGCTGGTACTCATGTTGTCGGTCGGTTTGCCATCGACAGCGATGATGATGTCGCCGGGACGAATGCCGGCGCGATAGGCAGGCGCGCCCGCGAACGGGGCGATCACAATGACTTTATTATTGCGCGGACCCACCTGCATGCCCACGCCGTAGTACTTGCCGCGCTGCTCTTCGCGCAGAGCCGCATAGGCTTTGGGATCGAAGAAATTCGAGTGCGGATCGAGCACCCGCAACATACCCGGAATGGCGCCGTTGTAAATCGCCTTGTCGGGATTGACCGGCTCGGCATAATTCTGCTGCACCACGTTGTAGACGTCGCTGAAGGTCTTCAAACTATCGCGGACATCGTTGTCGCTGCTGCCGGAAGAGCTGTTGCTGGTGAGCCGCTGGCCAAACACCATACCCAGACAGCCACAAGCCAGAATGAGGGAGACAATCAGGACAGCGGACCGACGCGAACTACGTGCCATGTGGTTTCCTTCGACTACTACCCGTCGAGCGCGCGCTAGCGTTCTATCCGGGAGGCCTCAAACTCGGCCGGGAATGCATCTGCAAAGGGACTGGCACCCGGGGTCCCCGGCAAGTTCGATTTTGAACTTGTTGGGGTGGACATCGGTGTGAGACTTAACCGCAGTATAACATGCAAAATTCTGCTCCCCCGGCACGGTCCCCTTGTTGCTTTCGATGCGGAGGTGGAAACCAACGGTGCGAAATCCGCTATTCCCGCCTCTCGGTAACAGACGGAAGAATCGGCGGTTGGTAAGCCGGACATCTTGGCCGGCGGTGGGGCGATTCGTGAAGCGGAAACATTTCCCAAAGCAAGCAGTGTCAAATCTGGCTGTCGGATTTGGACCAATGGCTCTAGCACCAAACGGGCAGCCGATTATTCTGCGTCATTGCGACCAAAATGCGGTAAAATGCCAAGCGAAAGTTTGGCTACCCAGCCAACATCCAGCAACCAGCAACCCGCCGTCCGAAACTGGAGTGTTCAAGATGTCCGACGAACAGCTTTTTCAGCAAGTCACGCTCCTCCTGCAGCGCAATTTGACTCCCGAAGAGCGCAGGTTTCTGAGGCTCGCCAGCGAAAGCCTTTGTCAGGAAAAACGTCCGCAGTCCAAAACAGTGGACGCAAAAGCAAAGGTCGCCAGGGTCGCGGTCTGAATAGCTTTCCTTTTCCGGCCTGAGGTCACTGACCACAACTCCCGGCTGTAAAGGCATTCCTGTTTTCCATCTTTCTGCCTCTGCCCATACCGCCATCTACGGCTGCATTCCGGCACGGCCAGGTGCGGTTAATCCACCGCACTGCTGAACCTCGGTGCGATGGAGAGAAAGCTGCGTCCAATGCACTAAACTAATCTTGTATGGACGTAGTCGCCGAGCGCAGTAATGCCGCAGTCGCCGAGGCCGAAGCCGGGCGCAGGTTCCGGCCGCTCTTGCTGGCGCTGGCCGTAATCCTCGCGGCAGCAACCGTCGTCTACAGCGGCACCTGGATGTACTACCAGCGAGTCGCCCTCCCGGTGGAAGTTGGCATGGACACGCAGCCTTCGCCGGGCGGGATGATCGTGCAGCGGGTGTGGAAGAACAGTCCAGCGGAGAAGTCGGGTCTGCGCCCGCACGACGTCATCACCGCTATTAATGGTCGGAGCATCAAGTCGCCTGCAGCTTGTGGACAGATTCTGGATCAGGTCTGGATTGCCTCTCATCCCGGAGAGACCGTCAACCTGACGATTCAGCGTCCGGGTCAGGCGCAGCCGCGGTTGCTGACGCCAGTTTTCCGCGCGGTGGAAGGCGCCGGCGACACCTCTTTGGCGCGCAAAGGAGCCACGGAGGTCATCGGCTTCTACCCGATGCTCTTTCTGGTGGTCGGGCTGGCGGTGCTGTTTCTGCGTCTGGAGGACAGCAACGCCTGGCTGCTGGCCCTGATGTTTGCCGGATTCATCTCGGAAGCCGGTATGCCGGACACGGTCGGCGTGGCTCCTGATCTCCTGATGAGATTCATGTATGTTTCGCAGACCTTGATCAAAAGCCTGCTGCCTGGCCTGTTTTATTTTTTCTTTGCGGTATTTCCCACGCGTTCGCCCATTGATCGCAAGCTGCCCTGGCTGAAATGGGCCTTGCTGATTGTCGGAGCCTGCTTCGGATGGGGTGGTGTGCGCCACGGCGAGATGCTAGCCTTGCCCTTCATTCAGGCGGTGCTTGGCAAACCCGCCGTCGACCTGACCAACACCATCTTCGGTTATGGGGCTGTGATCCTGGGCATGGCGTCGCTGCTGTGGAATGTCGTGCGCGCGCCCCGGGTGGAAGACCGGCGCCGGCTGAAGGTGATGCTGTGGGGAACGATCGTGGGTGTCACGCCGGCGATTCTGATCGGCCTACCATACGACCTGGCGCACAGCGGCCCGCCGTTCTGGCTGGGGTTCGCGCGCGGCGTATTCCTGTTTCTGGTACCGCTGTCGTTTGCCTACGCGGTGCTCAAGCATCGGGTGATGGCGATTCCAGTTCTGTTGCGGCGCAGCGCGCGCTATCTGCTGGTGGAGCGGGGATTCGCGATTCTGATTCTGCTGCTTTCGGTGGGGCTGACGCTGGGATTCGGAGAGGCATTCGCCAAACGCTTCTCCGCCGGATCAAGAGCTGCCTTCCCGATCGGCGCGACTTTTGGTGTGCTACTGATCACGGCAGCCACGCAAGTGCACCGTCAGGTTCGCACCCGGCTGGATCGCGCCTTCTTTCGCAGCGCTTATGACGCGCAGCAGATATTGGAGAACCTGGCGGCCGATACTCTCGCCGTGACCGACCGCGAAGCGCTAGCCAATCTGCTGCACGAGCAGATCGAAGATGCACTGCATCCCCAGCCACTTTACGTGTACCTGCAAGCGGCGGACGGACATATGTATGCCTTCACCGGCGATCCGCCGGCCGAAGCCTCGAGGCTCTCGCGGGACGGAACAGGACTGAGCCGGCTGGCGGGACGCAACGAACCGCTGGAGTTGGATCCCGACAGCATGCGCGGAACCCAGCTGGAGCCACTGCGTCCGGAGTGTCTGGTGCCGATCTGGGGATCGCCCGATCAGAAGATGCAGGGGTTGATTGTGTTGGGAGTGCGGCTGTCGGAAGAGCCGTACTCGGCGCGCGACAAGCGCCTGCTGGCGTCGGTCGCCAGCCAGGCCGGCATCACTATGCGCAGCATCGCGCTGGCGGAGGAGATGGCGCAGCGCATGGAGGCCGAGCGCCGCAGCGAGCAGGAAATGCAGATCGCGCGACAGGTGCAGAGCCGGCTTCTGCCGCAGCAAGCGCCGCTGCTGAAAACCCTGGAGACGGCGGGCAAATGCATTCAGACCCGCGCCGTGGGCGGCGACTATTACGATTTTCTCGATTTCGGATCGGGCAAGCTGGGCCTGGTGTTGGCTGATATCTCCGGCAAGGGAATCTCCGGCGCGCTGCTCATGGCCAACCTGCAAGCCAGCCTGCGCGGACAATATGCGCTGGCGCTGGAAGATCTGCCGCGCTTGTTGCGCTCGGTCAATCATCTTTTCTACAAGAACACCGAGAACAACAACTACGCGACGACGTTCTTCGGCATTTACGACGACGAGAGTCGCGCGCTGCGCTACGTGAACTGCGGGCACAATCCTCCGCTGCTGGTGCGAAGCTGCGGCAAGGTCGAGCGACTGGAAGCGACCGCAACCGTGCTGGGACTGTTTGAGGATTGGGATTGCTCCGTGGCCGACCGGCAGATCGCCGTGGGAGATGTGTTGGTCATCTACACCGACGGGATTTCGGAAGCTGCTGCCAGCGAAGACGCGGAAGAATTTGGCGATGAGCGGCTGGCGCGGAGCGTGCGCGCGCATCAAGCTAAACCGGCAGATGAGCTGATGAATGCCATCATTACGGAAGTACAGGAGTTCAGCCAAGGCGAACAAGCCGACGATATGACCCTGATCGTAGCCTGCAGCCGGTAATAGTTCGGGTAGTGCCGGTGATAGTTCGGGTAGTGCTAGCCTTCAGACTAGCGTCCCCGCCTCTCTCTTTTTTGTCATCCCGACCGAGGACTTCAGTCCGACCGAGGGATCTGCGGTTCGAGCCGCGGAGCGGCGCCACGGCCGCGTCACACTCTCTCGACGCCGGCGTCCAAGCCATGCGCTATCTTTAAATCCTTTCCGAGGCCGTGCCCTTTCAAACGCTCTATCCCTTTCGAACCCGATTTGTCTGTCTCTCCTGACTGTTCCATTGCGGAACAACTGTCCGCAGTCGCCCGCTCTGCTATCGATTCGCCTCGCAGGTTGGTCTAACAAAGAAGGAGCTTGCTCCGGTGGGAGCGTTGTGTCCGCTCCTTCATCAACGGAACAATTTTCCCATCGTCCACGTATTACAACCAGGAAGGCTGCCGGGTTGCGGAGGGAGCAGTGGCGAACGGCAAGAACGGTAAGAAAAAGCGCTGGATGGTGGTGACGGTGGTCTCCGTCGCCGTGCTGGCGCTGATCATTGTAGCGGTGGCAGCAACCCGAGGCGGCACCAAAATTGATCCCACCAAGCTGGCTAAAGTGGAGCGCGGCGATATCACCAAGAACGTCGTCGCCACCGGCAAGATCACGCCCATCACCAAGGTGGAGATTAAATCCAAGGCCAGCGGCATCGTGAAGAAGCTTTACGTCGACACCGGCGACAAGGTGAAGCAGGGCGAGGTATTGGCGGAGCTGGATCGGGTGGAGATTGAGGCGGAGGTGAATTCGGCGCGGGCGCAGCTGCTTTCGTCGCAGGCCAATCTGCAGAGCGCCAAGGCTGACCAGAAGCGCGCCGCGGTCGACGCCGAGGGGGTTGACATTCCGACTTTGCAGCGCGCCTATAAGCGTGCGCAGGAGATGTCGAAAGACGGCGTGGTCTCGCAAGCCACGCTTGACGACGCGCAGCGCAGCTACATCATGGCGGTCAACAAGCGCGACGTCGCGCGCGCGCAGCTGACCGTCAACCAGGCCAAAGTCTTGCAGGCGCAAGCCGATGTCGAGAAGGACCAGGCGAGCCTGAAGCAGTACGAAGAGCAACTCAGCTACACCACGATCACCGCTCCCATCGATGGCATTGTGCTGTCGCGCGATGTGGAAGTGGGCGACGCGGTGAGCTCGATCCTGGTGCTCGGCTCGGGCGCGACCTTGGTGATGACGCTCGGCGATACCAGCCAGGTCTATGTCAAAGGCAAGGTCGATGAGAGCGACATCGGCAAGGTCTATCTTGGCCAGCCCGCGCGCATCCGGGTGGAGACCTTCAAGGACAAAGTCTTCACCGGACATGTCACCAAGATTTCGCCCATGGGCGTCGAGAAGGATAACGTGACTACCTTCGAGGTGCGGGTCTCGATCAACAATCCCGGCGGGGAGCTGAAAGCGGAGATGACCGCGAACGCCGAAATCATCCTCGCCGAGCACCACAATGTGCTGATGATTCCCGAAGGCGCCATCATGTACGACAAGGACAAGAAGGCGTCAGTCGACATTCCCGATCCGCACGGCAAGGACGGCATGAGGAAGATCGCCGTCAATATCGGGATCTCGAATGGCGTGAAGACCGAAGTTCTGTCGGGATTAAAGCAAGGCGACCAGGTAGTGCTGCAGCAGTAGCATGGCAGGATCGTTCTGTGCCGCCGGCTCACAGGCTGGTGAAAAACTCGAGTTCCGAGCGCTTTGTGTCAGGGGAGCGCTTTGTGTCAGGGGAGCGCTTTGTATCAGGGGAGCGCTTTGTATCAGGGCACGACTTCAGTCGTGCCGATAAGTCGGTTTATTTTTCCTCCAAGCCGGCTTCAGCCGGCGACACAAAACGGGAGCGCTGGAGTTTTTCAACCGCCAGCTGATAGACGACCTGAAAGATTCGGAGCTACATCATGAACAAACGCTACGCTTCTCTGCTGCTTTGTTTCTGCTTGCTTCCCCTGCTCCTGCAGGCGCGCGAAGAGGGTCACTTTGATCGCACGCTGCCGGTGTCGGGAGCGATGAATCTTGACGTGACCACCGGCTCGGGTGACATCACGATAAAAACGGGCGGATCCAATCAGGTCATCGTTCACGGCACCATTCATCCCAACAACTGGTTCTTTGGCAATGACAGCGCCGTGCAAAAAGTGGAGTCGAATCCTCCCATCGAGCAGAGCGGCAGCAGCATTCGCATCGGCTACAACCTTCCCGACGAGGTGAAGCGGCACGTATCGATCGATTACGAGATCACGGTTCCTTCCACGACTGCGGTCGAGGCGCATAGCGGTTCAGGTAATGTCGAGGTCAGCGGAGTTGTCCCAGGCGTGAAGGCGCAGACCGGTTCGGGCGACATTCGCCTGCGTGACATCGGCGGCGGCCAGCAGCAGGTTCACACCGGCAGCGGCAACATTCGCGCGGAAAATGTCGGCGCGCCGTTTCGCGCGCAGACCGGCAGCGGCGATATCGAAGCTACGCTCACGGGATCGGGCGACGTCGACGCCCATACCGGCTCGGGAACGATCAGCATCCGGGGGATTAAGGGCGGCATGACTGGTCAGACCGGCAGCGGCGACATCGAAGCCGACGGCAGCGTTGGTGGTCCGTGGCAATTGCACAGCGGATCAGGAAACATCCGCATGGCGATGGCCTCGAGCGGCGGCTTCGATCTTGATCTGCACACCAGCTCCGGCTCGATTCATTCCGACCTGCCCATTACGGTGCAGGGCTCGATGAGCCCGCGCCAACTGAAGGGCACGGTGCACGGCGGCGGACCGACGGTGGAAGTTTCCACCAGCTCCGGCGACGTCGAGATTCGGTAAGGCGTTGTCAGTTGTCCGTCGTCGGTTGTCCGTTGTCGGTTGTCAGTAACCCGTAGCCACCCATTAAACTGTCATCCCGACCGAGGACTTTAGTCCGACCGAGGGATCTGCGGTTCGCCCGCGTCGCGACACTTTTCGATAAGACACAAGTCCCTCCGCTTCGCTTCGCTCCGGATGACACATGCTGCACCGGACTATTGCCCGCGCCCGCTTGACTCCCATCCATCCCGCGGCTAGCTTCTGAGTACATGGCTGAGAGCCGCATCGTCACATTTAGCACCGATTTCGGGCTGAGCGATCCCTTCGTCGGCATCCTGCACGGCGTGGTGCTCAACATTGCTCCCGAGACCACCATCGTTGATATCTGCCATGCCGTCGCGTCGTATGACCTGATGGACGGCGCGTGGACGATCGCGCAAGCCTATCGCTTCTTCCCTGCCCGAACCGTCCATGTCGTCATCGTCGATCCGGGAGTTGGCAGCCAGCGGCGGCCCATCATCGTTGAAACCCAGGACTACGTTTTCGTCGCGCCGGACAACGGAGTGCTCTCGATGATCGAAGCGCGCGAGCCGAAGTTTGTCGTGCGGCACGTTACCGCCGAGCGCTATTTTCTTCAGCCCGTCAGCCAGACGTTTCATGGTCGCGATGTCTTCGCGCCCATCGCGGGCTGGCTGAGCAAAGGAGTGGCGCCGGCCGAGTTTGGGCCCGAGATCAGCGATTACGTTCGCTTGCCTCTGGCGCAAGTTGAGCATGTCGGCGAGAACAGCCTGCGTGGCGCCGTGATGAAAGTCGACAAGTTCGGCAACCTGATCACCAACATTGGCGAAGTTGACGCGCCAGCGTTGTTTGGCGGAAACGTTCCGGAGGTGAACATCCTCATCGCCGGACAGACGATCACGCGCGTGTGTCATTCGTACTCCGATGGCGCAGAGGGCGAGATCTTTGCGATTGTGGGAAGCTCCGGGTATCTGGAGATCGCGGCGAAACAGGCATCAGCGGCAGAGAAGCTGGTGGCGGGAGCCGGCACGCCGGTGGGCCTGGTGATGAACTCGGTGCGGTAGAAAACCTACGTATCTACGTGAGAACTTCCCCCTCGATTCCCACAAGGGAGCGCGGACTGATGGAAATCCAGCGCCGGAGGCGCGGCCATAACTTAGCCCAGGACGTAGCGAAGCGGAGTCCTGGGTACAGTGGGAAATTCTTCCGAGCCGCGTAGCGGCGGCAGGGTTCTCACGCAAACACACCCGGTGTCGTCGGCTGAAGCCGCCTCAGGAAAGTAATAGGGCGTCTATCGGCACGACTGAAGTCGTGCCCTGTTACAAAGCGTCCGTAATGTGGCTTATTAGTAGCCTCAAGCTAATTTCATTCAAAGCCAGGTAAATCTTGACTACATCACGTTCGCCATCACCAGCCTATAATTTGCTTATGTTCTTACATGGCATTTTCCCCCCGATCACCACGCCGTTTTATCCCGATGGCTCGGTGTACTTCCGCAAGCTGGAACGGAACGTCGAGCAGTACTCGCGCGCGCCAATCGCCGGCATCGTGGTGCAGGGCTCGACCGGCGAAGCCGTTCTGCTGAGCGATGACGAGCGCCGCGACGTGCTCAGGGCAGCGCGGGAAGCTGCGTCCAGCGAGAAGGTGCTGATTGCGGGCACGGGAATCGAGTCGGCGATCGAGACCCTGCGGCTGACCGAATACGCCGCCCAACTCGGCTACGATGTAGCCATGGTGCGCACGCCGCATTACTACAAGGGCCAGATGGCGCAGGCGGCGAACATGCTGGCGTTCTATCGCTTCGTCTGCGACCGCTCGGCACTGCCGGTGATCATCTACAACTTCCCGCTGGCGACTGGCTATGACATTCCCGCCGAGCTGGTCATGGCGCTGGCCGAGCATCCCAATCTCATCGGCATCAAGGAATCGTCGGGCTCGATTGAGAAGGTGCAGAAGATGGTTGAAGGCACGCGACACATCAAGCGCACCGCGACCGTTACCGAGACATTTGCCGCGGCGACAGGACGCATGCTGAAAGCTGCCGTCGGCGAGGCCGATGCCAATGGCGGAGCACTGGTAAGCGTAGGCGCACTGGCCGGTACTGCCGCGCTTACGCCATCGTCCTCTGCGGTGACGGTTGTCGGAAAGCTGAAGACGCGGCAGAAGGAAGTCGGATTCCAGGTGCTGGTAGGCGCGGCGCATAAGCTGCACCCGTCGCTCGAAGCGGGCGCTGTCGGCGCGGTGCTTGCCTTCGCAGATTGCGCTCCGACCGCCTGCTACGAGATCTATGCGGCGTGGAAGGATGGCGACACGGCGCTGGCGCGCGAGAAGCAGGAGCGCATTGCCAAAGCCGCCGAGCGCATCGTTAGCGGGCTGAGCATTGCCGGCGTGAAGTACGCCATGGATTACAACGGCTACTTCGGCGGACCGGTGCGTCTGCCGCTGCTGCCACTCACGGCCGAGAAGAAGGCGGAAGTGGAGCACCTGCTGGCGAACATCCGGAACTGAAGGCTGCTAGGGGTCAGAGGTTAGAGTCAGGGGCGAAGATTAGCAAGCTGCGTATGACGTAGACGGGTTTGCCCCAGGCTTTCTGACTTTAGCCTCGCGCCGACCAGATGCCTAATCCGCGATTCCCAGTGTCTGGGTGAAAAACCCTGTCACCGCTGCCGCGGCTCGCGTCCGTTTCGCAGCCTACCCGGGTCTTACGACCCGGGCTAACTTCATGCCGCCGCGTTGCGGCTGGTTGCGTTGCACTCCAGGATGTGATCCAACTCGAAGATGAATCCAACTCGGAGAGCTGATCCAGCTCGGAAACGGGCGCGCCAGTTTGGCTAACAACTTTAATCACAGACTCCCCAGCCTTGGACCCGCTCCCCTAGACCTCAATCCCTGTTCCTCTATTTCACCCCGCGCGTCTCTTGTTCTTGTTGCCGTTGGCCTTTGCGGGACGCTTGCCACTTGCGGCCGTTCCGCGCGCCGGACGATCCAGCAGCGTCTTGTCGCCACTAACCAGATTGCCAACGCCCTCGCGATCGCGCCAGCCACCCAGCGTCGGCTGCTGCGGCTGCTTCTCGCCTCCACCAGGACGCGGTGTGGCCGGAACATCCAGCTCGCGGCGCGTCAACTGTTTGGTGCGATTAGTCTCTTGTCCGGCGACTCCGCCCACATCGCCGGCGCCGCGGCCAGCCTTCCCGCTCGCCTTGGGCTTGCTACGCTGCTGCCGCGATTGCTCGTCGTGATGCATGTCCAGCGGATGCGTGCCCGGATCCTCGCCCTCGGTTTCGCCGCTGCGCGGATCGATGATGAACAACAGATCCGACAAGTCGCTGGCGTGCTCTTCTTCATCGCGCAGGATGTGCTCCATCATCACGCGGGTGGTAGGATCGTGATCGGCGAAGTGGCGAATCATCTGCTGATAGACCTCGATCACGATGCGCTCCGCGATCAGGTCTTCTTTGATCATGTCGGCCAGCGTCTCGCCTTCCACGTACTGCGACGAGGAACGCTCGACCAGCGAAGCGGGATTGAAATCGGGCTTGCCGCCGAGCTGCTGAATGCGATCGGCAATCTGGTCGGCGTGTTCGCGCTCGGCGTCGGCGTGCTCTTTGAATTCGTCGCGCACCGCCATGCCGTGAACGCCGGTCGCCATGAAGTAGTGGTGCATGTAGCGCAGCACGCAGACGATTTCCGTGGCCAGTGCTTCGTTCAGAATGTTGATCGTCTGTTCCACGTCGCCCTCGTAGGTCGGGGTGACGGCGCCGTCTTCGATCTTCTGGGCAGCGCGCTGCCGGATCTCTTCCACATCGGTGACAAATTGGGACATGAGAACTTGACCTCGCAAGAAGCTCCCGCCTGGCAGGACGCGGCCGGCAAAGATGCGGGCCGGGATGAGAAGCGGGGCGGCGAATGAGATGACATTGGAGGGAGGGAGGATGTCCCGTGCCTCAGGGTCAGGCCAAAAGATGGCCTAACCCCAGCACCACTGAATTCCGGCGCGACAATTTGCACACATCGAATATAGTGATTGCCTATGCCTTCTGTTGCACTTACCGAATTGATTGGCGCGCCGGTCCTGGACAACACCGGCTCGCGTGCCGGCAAAGTGCGCGAGGTGGCACTCAGTCCGGGCGAGAGTTCCAACCATGTCTCCGGTTTTGTCGTTCACACCCGGCATGGCGATCGCATGGTTCCGGCCGCTGCGATCAGCGTGGTTGACAACCGCCTGCGCGCCTCCACTGCGGCCTCCGACTGGCAGCCGTTCAGCGGCCCCGAAGGTCTGCTTCTATTGGAGCGTGATCTGCTCGATCAGCAGATCATCGATGTGCACGGCCGCAAGGTGGTGCGGGTAAATGACGTCGACATCCACGAGGAGAGCAGCAACGGTCATGTCGTGCTGAAGATTGGCGCGGTTGACGTGGGCGCGCGCGGCGCCATGCGCCGCTTGTTGAAAGGCGTGGTTCCCAGCGGTGCTCTGAAACCGCTGCTGGACAAAATCCCGCCGCGGCTGATTCCCTGGGAGTTCGTCGATCTCATCGAGGTCGATCCCGCGCGGCGCGTCAAGCTGAAAATCTCGCTCGATCGCCTGGCCAAGCTACATCCCGCAGATATTGCCGACATCGTCGAGGAGCTGGCGCCGGCTGAGCGCGAGGCCATCTTTGAGACGCTCGACGAAGAAGTCGCAGCCGAGACCCTGGAAGAAATCGATCCTAAAGTTCAGGTTTCAATCTTGAGCTCGCTCGATTCCGAACGGGCTGCCGACATCGTGGAGGAGATGGATCCCGACGCCGCCGCTGACGTGCTGGCCGACATGCCTCCTGATGCCTCGGAGGAGATCCTGACCGAAATGCAGCCGGAGGAGCGCGCCGAAGTTGCCGGGTTGATGAACTTCCAGGAGGACACCGCAGCCGGCCGCATGACCACCGAGTACATGGCGCTGACGGCCAATGCGAAAGTGGAAGATGCCATCGAGATGCTGCGCAATTTCGAAGGCGGACTGGAGAGCCTCAGCACCATTTACATCGTTGGCGAGAAGGACAAGCTGCTGGGCGCGGTGCCGCTGGCCAAGATCGTGCTAGCGCCGCCGGGAACGCCGTTAATGATGCTCAGCACCGGGCACATGACCAGCGTCCATCCCGGCGCCGATGAGAAGAAAGTCGCCGAACTGTTCGACAAGTACAACCTGCTCACCTTGCCGGTGATTGACGACCAAGGCGTGCTGACCGGCGTGATCACTGCCGACGATGTGATCAACATGCTGCGGTCCAAGCTATGAGAAGCTGCGCTTGACCGCTTACTCCTTCACTTCCGTCCAGCTCGAGTCGGGATCGAACTGCCGGATAAATGGCGCCTCGTCGTCGGTCGTGGCTCCCATGTCTTTCTGAAAAACAATGCCATCCTGATTGATGATGAACGTCATCACTCCGGACACGCCGTATTTGGCGGGATAGGCAATAAATCCGAATCCGCGGTTCATGATGCCATTGCGGGCATAATCCCTCAGTCCCCCGCTGGCGAAGGGCCCTTGCGTCATCAGAATTCCGTAGTAATAACCGTAGAACGGTTTATGCAGGCTGGGCTGGAGTTTGGCTCCTTCATCGGTGGCGTAGGCGATCTGCGGCCCGATCGGGCTCTTGGCTTTGCCCGGCTGTTCCGGCCAATACAACCCGTCCTGCTTGCCGGGATCGCTGATGAACTTGCGGGCATACTGCTTCTGCGCATCGTGCTCCTGCTCGAAGTATTCCATCTCGGCGATGCGCAGAACGCCGCAAACGTCGATGTTGGCCAGTTCATTGCGGCCGATGTCGCGATTGACCAGCTCGCTCTTGCCCGCGGGAGTATCGAAGAACCACTTGCCGGAAGAGTCCTTCCGAATGGGAATCGGAAAGGCGGTATTGCTGACGCCGACCAGCAAAATCTCGCTGCCGCCCTCCAGCTGGCGCCAGCGATTCATTCTGCCGTAGGCGGAGGCGAATTGTGCGAACGACGACTTGTCCTCGGCTGCGTTGCCCGAGAAAATCACGTCTTTCGAATCGGGCCCAAAGATCGCCAACAGCTGTTGCTGGTTATCGTTCTTCGCCGCCTCGGCCAGCTCCTTGCCGGCATCCTCGGGCGAGGCGAACGTGGCCTGACCCGGCGCCGCTCCGGGAATCGCCGTTCCCTTCCGCTGGCACGACGGAAAGGCGATGGTCAGGAGCGCCAGCGCACCGACTGCCCAGAAACGAAAGCCTGCACATTTATCAGACGCCTGCAACATCATTCGAAATGTTTCCCCTGTTTTGCCTGACATCGAGTTCATCCCACGCATCACCAGTGCAATCCGCTGGAGCGGCCTCCAATACCCCATCCCGAGTTGCCGCCACGCGTCAGCCAGCCACGGTAGCTGGAGGATCGGTCGCCCCAGCCGCCTACGCCGAAGACGTTGCCGGCCTGATTACTCCAGGAGCTGAAAGCCGTCAGCGGTGCGGGATCGGACTTTCCCCAACCGCGAAGAATATCCACCTCGGCCCAGCCTCCTGCCTCCTGCGCCCAGGCGTTAAATGCCGGAGTGGCCTCCGGCGTTGTCCCCCCGAGGCTGAAGGTGTGTTTGGCATTGACCGTCTGCACCACCGGCATGCCGGTTGGTCCTGCCGGCGGCCCGTTGAACGGGCGGGTGGCCTCATTGTGATAGGGGTGGTTGCCGTAATAGGTATAGCCGCCGTAGTATCCGCCTCGCCAGGCATGATTGCCGAAGTATGGATAATTGCGGTAGTCGACGGTGCCGTGGTACCAGTTGCACTGCCAGTTTCTCCAGCCCCAGTCCGTGCCCGCCGAAGCCGCAATCCCCACCCCGACGCCAAAGTACATCCCATTGCCCGAAACACTATGGGTGGGGGCGTAATCAGGTACCGCTATGGTTCCTCCGTAAATCGTGGCCGGGTTGTACTGCGGAACGTACACCAGCAGCGGATTTCCGGGTTGCAGCGCGATGATGTCGCCGCTAGGCTGCGACAGAACCATCTCGGTGCTGGTTTTCAGATTTCCCTCGCTTCTGGCCTTGCCGCGCATCAGCTGGAGTGCCGCCAGCATCGCCGAGGCCTGATTGTGGTAAGCCTCACCCAGCACCGACGTCCAGACGAGGTTCTGCGCCATGTCGTTCAACACCGCGGGAAACTGGGCCAACGCCTTGACGCTGGGATCCCACGCTTGCGAATTGACCGCCTGCATCAGCACCGCTTGCGGCAGGTTCTTGTTCTGCTGCAACCAGATGTTGGCCAGCAATACCTGATCCGGAAAGGTTGCGCCCACCAGGATTTGCCCCAGCAATGGGTCGGGATACAGCGCTATCGGCGCCACTATGGCCTGCAATTCTTCACTTGTGTACGGTATTCCCTGACCGGAATAGTCAGAACCAGAAAGCGAGGCAGCTTGAAAAATCACCGCCGCATCTGAGTCCCCCGCCACGCTGAACAGCAGCAACGCAAAACCCAAGGATAAGGATAGCGCTTGCCTGTGATGAAACCCGATCATGCCACTCGTCCCCCATAAGGCCTCATGTTCTTGTAAACGAATCCGGCAACGTACGCCAGCAGAGAATTTCGGTCTTCTTCGATCACATATACAGTGCCAGAACCCGCTCGATTTCACAAACCCTCGCGTGGCCCTCCGCGTCGCGCTCCTGCCGCTCCGCCAGATACACTATTGTTGTGGGCTCTTTTTTTAATTGATATGAGGTCTTCATCATGGCAAGTGGCAACCACATCAGAGGCGTAATCGGCATTCTTACCGGCGGCGGAGATGTTCCCGGCCTCAATCCCGCCATCCGCGCCGTTACCATCCGCGCCCTGCGCGAAGGCTACGAAGTCATCGGCCTGCGCCGCGGATGGGCCAGCCTCATCGACATGGTGCGCGACAAGGATTACGACAACAGCGACAACTTTCAGCCTCTGACTGAAGAGTTGGTTAACCGCGCCGGGCGCACTGGCGGCACTTTCCTGCACACTTCGCGCACCAATCCCAGCCGCGTCAAGAAAGACGATGTTCCGGCGCCTCTGCGCGAAACCTACAACGCCGAGCGCAACGACCTCACGCCCGAAGTGCTGAAGAACCTCGCCTGGCTGAAGATCGACTATCTCATCCCCATCGGCGGCGATGACACCCTGAGCTACGCCGTTCGCCTGTTTCAGGAAGGTGTAAAGGTCGTCGCCATTCCAAAGACCATGGACAACGACGTTCCGGGCACCGACTACTGCATCGGCTTCAGCACCTGCGTCACCCGCATCATCGAGATGTCCAACCGCCTGCGTACCTCGGCCGGATCGCATGAGCGGCTGCTTGTGCTGGAAGTCTTCGGCCGCTACGCCGGATTCACCGCCATGCTGCCGACCATGGCCGGCGCCGCCAATCGCTGTGTTATTCCCGAGTTCAAATTCAGCATCGATCGCCTCACCGACTTGCTCATCTACGATCGCAACAAGAACCCCAGCAAGTACTCGGTGGCACTCGTCTCCGAAGGCGCGATGTTCGAGGGCGGAGATATGATCTTCGAGCGCGAGGTTAAAGACGCCTTCGGCCACAAGAAGCTGGGCGGCATCGGCAATCTCATCTCCGAACGAATCAAAGAGCTGTCATCCCGATACAACAATGGCAAGCCGCTGGACGTGATGAACCAGAGCCTCGGCTATCTCGTGCGCTGCGGCGATCCCGATGCCATCGATTCGATCGTCCCTATGGCTTACGGCAATCTCGCCCTCGATCTCATTCTGACTAACGTGCACGGCCGCCTGGTCGTCCTGCGCAATGGCCGTTACGACAATATGCCCATCGAGGTCATCGTGGCGTCCAAAAAAGTTGTCAACGTCAAGGATCAGTACAACATCGAACGCCTGCGCCCGCGCTATAAGAGCTTCGAAATGAAGCCCCTGTTCATCATGACCAGCGATCTGGGCTCCTAACGATAGGAGCAGTAATCCGGGGTTGTACCGTATCACCAGCAAGCTGTAATTGGTTTGCGAGCGCCCGAGATCGGGTGCCCCGGTCTCGCGCTTTCGAGACCTGGGTTACGATCGCCTCAAGAACTCCGCGCAACCAAACCCGTGTCATCCTGAGCGGAGTGAGGCGAAGCCGAACGCAGTCGAAGGACCCCTATTCTGGCGGATGAGTTCCCAATCGCACCATCACCTGCTTCAACTGCTCGTGCCCTTGCATCAACCGCAGATATTCCATTTCGCTCGCGCCGGATTTCGCGCGAATGATCGCCGCGAGACCGCGCTTCTCATCCCCACTCCATCTCTTGATCTCCGGCGCCAACGCCAACATCACCGCAAAATCCGAAAACCCCGGGGTGCCCCATTCAAGCCGGGTTTGCTTGAGTGGGGCTTTCCGTTCGGACGCGTCGAGCTCGCGCGCCAACCATTCGCTCGCCTTCCGCCGCATCGCTTCCGGATCGCCCTTGAACTTCGTCGCCATTTGTCGCTCGACCGCAAATCCGATATTGCGAATCGAAAAGCTATCCCACAATCCTCGCGGCCCGTCTCCCGTCTCAAAGAACACATGCTCCGCTGCGAGCTTCCGCAGCGTCCGCGCTGGCGTCCGATATCCCGGCGTGCTCGCAATGCGCCGCTCTTCCCTCTCCGTCAGCGCCAGCAACTCCGGATTGCCTGGCCGGAATCCCAGCTTGCGATAGAACCAGAATGCGCCCGATTTGATCGCCTCTTCGTTGTCCTCTCCGATTTGATAGGGATACACCGAGAAGCAAGTAATTCCGGCAATCTGATTGAGCAGGTGCAAAACTTTGGAGTAAATCCACGCGGTCTCGCCATCGCGAAACGTGTAGAACGTATTGAAGCCGATCTCCATCCACTCGCACAGCCCGATCGCCTCGATGTAATTGATCGGCACGCCATTCTTCACCGTCATCCCGGCGAGGTACGCACGCAGCGGCAATCGCCGCTCCGGCGGCAATCCCCAGAGAAAGATTCGCACGCCGCGCCCCACATCCGCTTCTATTACCTGCTTCGCGTCGCTGCGCGTCGTGCCATACAGCTCGCGGTATCTAACCGTCAGGACCTCGCGCACCTGATCGAGTAGCTCCTCGCCTTCTTTGCTCGACAGCTTCCGCGCCGGCAGCGGCGCCGATCTCAATTCTTCCTCAAGCGAAACTTGCTTCCGCTGAATCAGCGGCTCGCGATGATAGAAGAACGCCGGTGGATTGCGCCGCGCATGCGTCCGGCTTGCCGCCGACTCTCCCAGCTCCCACTCGATCTCGATTTTCAGCGCGTCATACCACGCTGTTTTCTCCAACATGCTGCCCGGCGACTGTTCCAATCGCTGCAATAACCACGCGAGAATCCGACCCTCGCCGCCGCTCGCATGGCTCAGCCACTCGAGATACGGCGTATCCGCCTCGACCAGGCAATCGTCCGCCAGCAATGGCACGTATCGCGGCAAGCTGCTCCACATCTGCCGATACTGCTCGTCCAGATTCCACTCGACACGCAGATCGTTTGGAAACCTCGACGCCAGCCATCGTGCCACTTCATAGGTAAACGTGTCGCGAATTGCCGTCCCGGCGACGCCCGAGAATTCTTCGTCATCGAACAATTCCACATCCGCGCCGGAATCGCGCAAACGCTTCGCTTGGGCTCCAACGCCCTGCAACAGCTCTTCTGTCAGCGTGATGACTTTCCGGCTTTGAGGAAACGCGCGCAGGAACAGCAGCGCGTCATGGAAGTGAATGAGGGATTCGGCGCCGGCAAATTGCACGCCTCGTAGCGACGCCAGCAGCTTTTCCACTCGCGCTGCGCAACCCGGCCCGTACTGAGTGCGTGCCGCTTGCAGCTCTGACAATCGAGCAGCCAGAGCCGGTTTCATGCTTCACCTGCGCCTGCAGCCTGGGCCGACCCTTCGGGCACGGGCATGGCATTCGCCTCTTCTAGCGGCAGCACCACCGCCACTTGCGGCTCACCCTGTCGCGCCGCCCTCACCGAGCCCCACACGATGAACAGATTAGTTACCATCACCACCGTGAACGCCATCGCCGGCAGGAACGAGAAGACCGCTCCCCGGTCATTCATGATTTCCAGCGCCAGCACCGCCGTAACCAGTCCGCGAGGCAGCATCCAGAACAGCAGCTCGGTATCGCGCCGCTCCACATCCTTCACCACCCACCGGCTGGCTTGCACCGCGAGGAAGCGAGCCAGCACCAGTGCCGCCAAAATCCCCAGGATGGGCACGATGTAGTTTCGGCCCACAAACTGCGCGACGATGCCCAGCAGAACGAAGAAGAACGATCGCACCAGGAAACTGAACTCGGCGTGAAACGCCAGCATGCGCGCGCCCTGCCGGGTCATGTGTGGGGTGCGCGGCAAATTGGCCAGGGTCACTCCGAAGATCAATACCGTCAGGATTCCGCTTCCGAAGTAATCGCCGAGCGCGTACACGCCCATCACCACCCCCAGGTTCAGAATGTTGCTGTACGGCGCGCCGGCTATCTTCGGCCATATCTTCGACCACAGCGCACCGATGGCGAATCCTATGACCAACGAAAAGAAAATATGGTGCGAGAAATCTGTAACCAGGTCGCCAATGAGTGATTGGCTCCGGTTTTGATCCAGCAGGCTGCCCACCATGAGCACCGCGATGACCTCGCCCAGCGACGCCTCCACCGTCAACGTGATCTTCACCGGATCTGGCGTGTTGATCTGCTGCAGCGCCGGAATGACAATCGTGCCGCTGGTGCATCCCAGAACAGCGCCCAGCAGCAAGCAGTCCGTCCATCCCAAATGCAGCAGCGCCCGTCCCATCAGGGCGATCAGCGCCAGGCTCAAGCCAAAGCTCAAGATCACCAGCAACAAGCCCGCGGGAAAATAACGCAATGCCTGGCGCAGTCGCAGCTCCAGCCCGCCTTCGAACAGGATGAGCATCAGAGCGAGCGTGCCCAGCACCCGGATGGCGCCTGCGAAATGCTGCGGATTCACCCAATGCAGGATTGGCCCGAGGGTGATGCCGATCAGTAACAGCACGATGATGTCGGGTACGCGAGTGAGCTTGGAGAGACGATTCGCCGCTACCGCCAAGATCAGCAGTGCCGCCGGCAGCCCGAAAATGTATGCCATTTGCATTAAGGCTCTTGCACAAAAATCTGTGCAACTAACTCAAGATCCTTGCCAGAGCGTACTGCCGCGTTCGCCGCATCCTGCATCCAAGAATTTATCAAGGCGTTCCGGTATACCAGCCGCATAACGTCAGGAATGGGCCGCCGTTTCGCTCCGGCGGCTTTCGTGTTTCACATGAGAGTGCAAGAAGAGCGAGGCTGTTTTCCCGCGCTTTCCACTGCCTCACGGCTGGCTCAGGTCGGCGGGAAACGACTTGAAGTCGACCTGCCGTTGCATAGCCTTCTCCGCGCCTTTGGCATCGGTCGCGTGCTGCGTCAGGGTGCCCTTGATCACGCGATAGCCTTCCTCGCCCGGCTTCTTGCCTGGCGTCGTCGCAACGGTTCCGCTGAAGTCATACCAGGTGCCGTGCACCGTCTTGGTGTTAAAGCTGAGGTGATCGCCCTGCAGTGCGGCCTTGTCGAAGAACTGATCGATGAATTGCCCCTTATCGCTGTCGGTGTCGCCGAAGCGCGACACGTAGCCCGACACCCGCCCCTCGTCCATCGTGATCTGCACAAACTCGCCTTCGCGCAGAAAGGTGTACATGCCGGAGATGTCATTGTTTGCCGCGCTCTTGGCGTCTCCCGCCTGAAGGGCTGAAGCTGAAGATGCCGCAAGCGGCCGTACGCCCGCCATCGTCAACGCGCAGAACGCCAGCATCAGCAGAAAAAAACTTTTCGCCATGATCTCTTTCGATTTCCCCGTCACAGCATCATGGCATGTAGTTGTCAGATTTGCGAAGCGATATCTTCGCCCCACTGGATTTTTCGGCGGCAACGCTGCGTCCTCGTGGCAAATAAAAAGGGACCCATTGCGCTGGCCCCTTTTTGTGGCTGTTACTGAGTTTCGAGTTTACAGTTGCGGGGGAGTTCCCGTCGAACCGCCTTGAGGAGAGGTTGTCGATCCTGTCCCCCCGGTCGGGGGCGCCGTGGTTGTTGTACCCGGGTCCGAAGTTGGAGAGCTCGGCATGGTGCCTGGCGTGCTGGGCGCCGTGCTCGGATTGGGCGAGGTTCCCGGGGTAGCCGTCGGCGAGTTCGGTGTCACCGTAGTTGCTCCCGGCTGGTTGGGAGCGGTGCTCGGAGTGTTGGTGTTCGCACCGGGTGTATTCGTGTTTGCTCCCGGCATCTGCGAGTTCGCACCCGGGGTCTGAGCATTCGCCCCCGGCATGTTGTTCTGCTGCCCCATGCCTGTCCCCGGAGCTGTACTCTGCGCTCCCGCACCGGCGCCGGTAGTGCCAGCCCCCGCACCAGCTCCTGCTCCCGCGCCGGCGCCCGCGCCCGCTTGCGCCACCGCCCAACATCCGCATAATAGCAACGTGCTGATCAGTAAAAGTAATCTCCGCATCATAAGGTTCTTCCCTCGCTGTTGAAATCGAAATGGCCGCTTTCTCATTTCCGATGGGCCGTCCGCAGGTCGAGATGCCCACTCGCGAGTGAAGAATTCAGTCACCGCTGCAGCCTCACGGCGTCATCCTTTGACCTTGCTCAACAGGTCCATGTCGACCTTCTGCAGCGATGGCGGCAGCTTCGCGTAGTGCAGCTGCTCGGTGATCGCCTGCCCATCGTTCAGTGCGTAGCTGATGAACGCCTTGGTCTGGGCAGACTTAGTGGCGTCCGGAGGATTGGTTGGCACCAGCAGGAAGGTCAATCCGCTGATCGGGTATGCCTCGGGCGCCGAGGCCGGCGGATCCACAATCGGGGTTCTGATATCTTTCTGCAATTCGCTGGAGCATGCATCAATCGCCGCGCTGGTACCGGCAGCGGTGGGCGCAACGAATTTGCCGGCTTTGTTCTCGATCTCCGCCACCGGCAGCTTGTTCTCGTCGGCATAGCTCAACTCGACATATCCAATCGAGCCGGGATTCTGCTTCACCAGTCCGGTGACGCCTTCACTTCCCTTGCCGCCAAGTCCTGCCGGCCAACTCACCGACAAACCTTTGCCGACTTTGGATTGCCATTCGGGATTCACCGCCGTCAGATAGGTGGTAAAGATATTCGTCGTGCCGCTGCCGTCCGAGCGATGCACCACGAAGATCGCCTGGTTGGGCAGATTCACGCCCGGATTCTCCGCTTTGATCGACGGGTCGTGCCAGTTCTTGATCGTTCCAAGAAAGATTCCCGACAGCGTCTTGGGGCTCAGCTTCAGCGGCTGACTGAGATCCTTCAGGTTGTAAGTAACGCACACCGGACCCGCCGTCTCAGCGATCTGCACCAGCGCCGGCATCTCCTTCAGCTGATCGTCCGGCAGCGCCATATCCGAGGCGCCAAAATCCACCAGCCCTTTTTTCAGCTGCTGGATGCCGCCGCCGCTGCCGATCGACTGATAGTTGATCTGCACACTCGGCTGCTTCGCGCGATAATCGGCAATCCAGCGACTCATCAGCGGATAAACAAACGTGCTGCCGGCTCCGATGATCTGCCCCCCACCACCTTCTTTCGAACTCGGGCTGGAGGTACAGTTTGTGAGCATAAGCGTTGAGGCGATCAGCAGCGCGATTACAACCAGCAACGATGGGCGCAATTTCATACGGGCATTCCTTTCTGAAGTTCGGCGAGGTATTCGGTGGCCCAGGTTCGCTCCTGCTAACCTGGGAGCTGATTGTTCCGGATCAGGGCGCGACTTCGGTCCTCCCGCCACATCTCATTGAACGCGAGAACCGGTTTTAGCCGGCGGCACAATGTTGGAACCATCGCTCAAATCCGTGCGATGTGCGAACGTTCAAAATAGATACTTCAAGGATGTTACGGGAGCGTTAAAATCACATCGAAATCGCGGCAACAGGTTCTAGTCATCATGTCCTTCCTTCGATTTCTCATGTTGTTGTCACTCGTGATCTGGATCGGCGGCCTGATCTTCTTTGCCTTCGTCATGGCTCCCGCTCTGTTCAACCCCGCGGTGCTGCCCACGCGCCAGTTGGCAGGCAACGTTGTCAGTCGCACCCTGGGCACGCTGCATTGGATGGGCCTCGCCTGCGGCGTCGTCTTCGCCATCACCTCCATGATCGACTCGCGCGTCGTCAACGGCGCAGCCCAACCCTTCGCGCCACGTCACATGCTCATCTACCTGATGATCATCCTGACGCTGGTTAGCATGTTTGCCATTGTTCCCAAAATGCAGGTCCTGCGCCAGCAGATGGTCATGATCGACGAAGTCCCACAGAGCGACGCCCGCCGCATCGAGTTCGATCGCCTGCACCTCTGGTCCACGCGCATCGAAGGCACGGTGCTGTTGCTGGGATTGGCAGTGCTGTTTCTGACGGCGCGGCGGATGGGATAGAAGCGATTAGCGATTGGCATTTGTGGTCAACCAGCAGCCGGGTGGCAGCTAGCATTGGCTTTTGCCCCTCGAATGCTGAAAATATCTTGCTTCGGCGGGGCGATTGGACCACAGCTCAATCCAGCCGCAACGCGGCATGAATTTAGCCCGGGGCGCCAAGCTCCGGGTACGGCGCAGAAAGGAAGTGGAGCCGCGACAGCGGCGACACCACTCGCAGCATTCTGCAAATCCGGCGCGAACCGTGCCGTCACAGCGCCAATCTCCGTTTTCATTTAGTCTGAAAGACGGAATCACCAAACTCAGGCTCATGGCTATTTGCTTCAGGAAAGTCTGATTAAATACCACAGCGGCTAAAACCGCTTTTGAAAAAGCGCATTCTTGCGGACGGCCTGACGGCCGTCCCTTTCAAAGCCTGACTTAATCAGAGCTTCGCTAACTGCTAATTGCTGAGTGCTCTATGAAAACCGGCATTATAGGCCTGCCGCAGGTAGGCAAAACTTCGCTCTTCGTCATGCTGACCAAGCAGGCGGTCGCTGCGGCGCACAATCCGCGTGAAGCGCATCTCGGCGTCGCCAAAGTCCCCGACGACCGTCTCGATCGTCTGGCTGCGCTTTATAGCCCGCGCAAACTGATCCACGCCAGCGTCGAGTACGCTGACGTCGCCGCGCTCTCGAAAGAAGCGCTGAACGAAACCGCGTTTGCCGCCAACCTTCGCAACGTCGACGCGTTGGCCCACGTCGTTCGCGCCTTCGAAGACGACTCCATCCCGCACGTCGGCCCCATCGATCCACTGCGCGACATCAAGAACATCGACTTCGATCTCATCGTTAACGATCTCGGCCAGGTTGAGAAGCGCCTGGAGCGTGTGCAAAAAGACTTGAAGAAGATGAAGTCTCCCGAGATCGAGCGCGAGCATGAGCTGCTCGTCCGCGCCAAAGCGCATCTGGAAACCGAGCGCCCGCTGCGCGAAATGGAGATGACGCCCGAGGACAAGAAGCGCGTCCGCGGCTTCATGTTCCTCAGCGAAAAGCCAATCCTCTACGTGCTCAACATTGGCGAGAGCAC
>Ga0335074_10000845_pt1 | contig 41919 bp, 50 predicted proteins | sample Lox_Sample_23_FD_206715 | JGI IMG/M metagenome (GOLD analysis project Ga0335074, IMG submission 206715) | Soil microbial communities from Loxahatchee National Wildlife Refuge, Florida, United States - Lox_Sample_2.3 | ecosystem: Environmental > Terrestrial > Soil > Wetlands | place: USA...
GGTCAGATGAGAAGAGCGGAGTGAACCGAGAGGTTCACGCTCCGATCCGTGGGAGCCGGGGGCTGAAATGCCCCCGGCGACCCGACTGAACGCCTGGCGTCCCCACCCGGAGCCAGAGCAGTCAATTTCCGGGTGGAGTGTGTGCGCGGGATGGAACTCGAAGATGAGAACCGTCAGTTGCGGCTGCGCGAACTGCCTGCTTCCCGCCGCTGCGCCAGTCACTCAGCCCATCTTTTTGGGGCGGGTTCTTGCAGTCGACTGCTGGCAGCTGCCCGTCCGCGGCTCGGTGCCAGCGGGTGGGCGGTCTTGGGCGGTGCCCCTGATAATGACCGGTATGGCGGATCGGTCTAGAGCGGCGCTGGCGTGGGAGCGGCGGGTCGCATCCCTTCGGGAGGCCGCCATCCGGGCGAGTGAGTTCGCGGATCTGCTCGCGAGTGTCGATCCTTGCTGGCACGCTGCGGTCCAGGTGCTGAACAGTGATGTGGAGGTGCGGATTCTGCCGGCCGGGAACCGCTTGGGCCACGGGTGGTGTCTGCGGATGCGCCGGTCGAAGTCGGGTTTTGCGATGGAGCTGACCCGCGGGGAGTCGTTCTTCAGCCCGGTCGTCGTTGCCCGGTCGCGGCCAGCACCGCACAACGCTCCAGCCGCGCTGGCCCGGATGCTCGGCATCATGCTTGAGGACCGTGAAGTGACCTCATCACAGGCCGGGACCGAGACGTGGGAGCAGATCGTTGGCAGCTTCCGCGTCTATGCGGCCGAGGATGCGGCCAAGGCCGGGCTGGCTGAATCGGTTGATCACGCGGTGCGGGACCGCTGCGAGATCTATGACAACGGCCAGGTCTTCGGGATCATCCAGGCAGGCGACACCGGCGACGATGGTGAAGGGATATGGATCAGCCAGGACGGTGACGGCTGGTCATTTTCGCACCGGGCGCCAGTCCCGCAGGGCAGCGGCGCCCGGGTCATCCGCGAGATAACCGCAGCCACTCAGAACGCTGCGCAGACGCTCAACGGCCTGCTGAAGACCATGACCAGCCGCATGCCGGTCCCTGGGATGTCGGCACAGGACGCCTATGCACAGCTGCTGCGCACGCACGTCACGCCAGCGTTGCGCCACGATGGATATAGAGGCTCGGCCGGGGACTTTCACCGCAGCGCCGGTGAGTACCAGATATCGCTCCAGTTCCAGAAGTCCAGACACTCAACCCGGGCACGCGTCGACTACCGGGTCAACATATCGGTCGCTCACCCCGCCACTGTGGAGCTTTTCAGCCAGGCGAACCAGGAGGCCCATGCGCTGGGACGGCAGTGGGAAAGGGCGAGCGCGGGCGCATTTTACGGGGCACTTCCGGGACTGGCGCGCACAGGCGTGCCGTGGATGATCTTGCGTCCCGGTGACGACCTTGCAGCTCACGCCGCGCTGTTGCTCGCCGACATCCGCAACATCGCCTATCCGGTGATCGAGGAGCAGCTGCGCCTGCCGCTGCCACGTCCCACACCAGCGGCGCAAAGAGCTCCGCGCCCGAGCCAGGACGTGCTGAACCGGCAAATGCTGGAGTTCCTCCTGCCACGATTCCAGGCCGCAGGCGTCGAGATCATCGACATCCCAGACCAGGCCATCGAGAACTGAGCGCCGTCCTGAGCCAGATCACTGGCACCGGTGCCACAGGCATCTCCACCCGGAGCACTGCCACCGTCAGCAGCGGTGCGGCCACAACGCCTACCGCCGGCAGCCCAGACGACGGGTCTGCTGAGCGGTTCTAACCGGTCCCGATGGGGGCTAGGTCTGGGTATCGCCGGCTGCCGCCGCATGGGCGTACACGGCGGCGCGGCGGGGCTGCCCGCTGCGCATCCGGTCATCGGCCAGGGCGATCATGTCCAGGCCACGGCGGGAGGCCAAGCGCGCCACCGGGTGACCATTGGGCCACAGCCGCCAGTGCGCGCCGCCGACCGTGGAGACGATCACCGTGCCCACAAATTCGCCCACGTCGCCCACTGTCAGCCGCGGGTGCCGACCGTCCTCCTGCATGAACCGGTCGATGGCTTCATCCATCGCTGTGGCATCTTCCGCGGCCGCGTCCAGGAGGAGTTCTTGGGCCCGGGCCCACCGGCCGTACTCGACCAGATGCCGGTCGATGGCTTCATCCAGCATGGTCAGGACGGCCGGGAGCGGAGCGAGATCGAACTCTTCGAACTCAGCCCGTTCGCGCAGGCCCTCGCAGCGGTCAAGCAGCACATTTAACTGCTCGGGGCCCCGAACAGCGGGGAACGCCGTTCACCACCGAACCGCGCGCCCGCCCGTGCTTGGGACCGCGAAGTCACCGCCGCCACCGTTGCCTCACCCTCCCATTCTGCGGCCTGGCCGCCGAAGCACGTGGGCCCGGCCACCTTGGCACCGTGGCTGATGGAGACAATGCGGCGGCAAAGGCAGCCACGGCAGTTGCCGGACTCATCCGCAGGAAGCAACCGAGCTGTGCCGCTGCGCGGCCGGTGCTGAGGATAAATCACAGCAAAATTCGGAGGCAGTGATGGTTTCCGCGTGAGCAGGGTCGTGCGGGGTGAGCCCGGCACGGTAAGTCCGTGCTGCTGTAGTTTGTGCTGCCGGGAGGCCAGGCTCGCGACCACGTGCCAGGAAGACCACCGCGAGAGACATGACCAGGAGAGCGAGGCTGCCACGCACCGGCCGGGCCCAGTTGCGCAACTCGGCTACCTGGAGGAGCACGACCCCGGTCATCATCGCAGCCCGGCTAACAATTCTCGTCGGCGGGCGCGGGCGCCGAGACGGCGCTTGGCTAGTGGGCGTCCCAGCATTTCCAGGGTCAAGACCGCCGCCACCGCGAGCCATGCGATACAGCAGACGCCCACAGCGCTGAGACCCATCGCGGTTGGTGCCATCTCCGCCGTCCCGCCATAGGCAGTGTCAGAGGTATCACGAATGGTAAAACCCGTCCAGGGCCTGCCTCACGATCGCAACGTCAGCCGCCCGGCCGGCCGGGCACTGCAGCGACCAATGACGCCGCACCGGGCCGGCGCGGTTACCCCAAGCGGCCACCGGGCGCCTACGGTCGCCATCCCGGGCCCGGTCAGCACGCCCGCAAGACCAGCCGCCAGCCGCCCGTAGATGATCATGCTTGCGGTTCCCGCCCCCGGAAACCCCCGGCCGCCCTCCCCTGCAGCGGACGGCCTGCGGCCGGCCCATATCCCAGCCGGGGCACCCTCCCCACAGCCGCCATTTCCCCCGATGGTGCCCCCGGTCCCTTCCTTCCGCCTTCCCGGCCCGCCCGAGGCTGCCTTGCGCCAGCCGGGACGCGGACCGCTTCGGCTGGCTCATCGTCTTGCCGAGATTGGCGACCCGCACGGGCCTCCTGCCGCCCATCAGGCTGAGGAGACGTCCCGGCACGGGCACAATTGGGTAGCCCACGCCCGCCGATTCGCCCGGCCCATCACAATGGTCATGGGCCCGAAGAGGCAGGACCCCGTGACGACCACGACGGCGAGGCTCTCGATGGACACGGGCACGACCGCCCAGGACGCCTACCGGCTGATGCTGACCCAGCACATCGCGCCCGCGCTGCGGGACCTCGGCTTTCGGCGCGGCCCATCCTCCAACGCCTTCCGCTACGAGACCACCACCCATGCCGGCGAGGTCCGGTTCATCAAGTCCATGGGCAGCACCCGGCAGAGGGTGAACTTCTGGGTCATGCTCTACGCCACCTACCTCAAGACCGAATGGGTGTACTGGGACACCACCCTCAGCAGCCTGGATCTGCCCGGCGACCTGGAACGAGGCAGCTGGACGCTGCAGGCCGGCGGCCCGGTCGAGCCGGCCGCGTCCAGCGTCCTGCGTTTGTTCGGCAGCTACGGGTGGCCCGCGATCCAGGCCGCGCTGGACAACCCCGGCTACCCGCCTGACCGATCAGCCCGCTGGGCCCGGACATTCCCCAAACGCCCGCGCGGACCCCGGTTCGACGACGAGGCAGAAGCCGACCAGCAGCGATACGACGCCGTCAGAGAAGAGGAACAGCATGCCGACCGCGACCCGGACGCCTTCCAGGCCCTGCTGACCCGGCTGGAAACCGAGCCTGACCCCGGCACCCGCAGCCAGATCGCCTGGTTCCTGCTCCGCAGAACACACGACAGACGCGCCCGCCACGCCCTGATAGCCGCCGCCGCCGAGGACGAAAACATCCGGGTCCGGTGGATCGCACGGTACGCCCTGCGGCTCGCCAGCAGCCGAACCCCCGTCACTCTCAAGGAATAGCAACTGCTCCCGCACGCTAGCAGCTGCAGCTTCCGCCGATATCCAGACCGGCCTCGCCCTCGCTGCCAGCCGCACAGCGCCCGCACAACCCCGGCACACCAACCAGACCGAGCGTGCGGGCATTGTGCACCCGCGCTGCGCGCGGGGTACGTAGCGCTCACCCTGGATGAGTTAGCCGTCATCCTCGCCAGCATTGACGCGGGTACACGACCGGAAGCCGGGGTGCGTAATCCTGTCTGCCGCCACTGCGGCCCGGAGATCATGTTCGGCGCGCTTTGGCTCATGCGCCGGGTGGCAGACGTCAACGGCTTCTGCGCCAGCAGTTCCGACGACCTGCATCGCCCTCTCTCCGAGGCTCGGACGTCGGCGCTGGACAGTTCAAGTCGGCGCGGCGGCAACCCCACCCCGTGTCTTCGCTGCCGCCCCGCCACCCGAACGGCGCTGGGTGCTGTGCGGACTATGGCCGCCAGTCTTTGAGGAGGCCGTCCGTGCTGTGGTGATCTGCTCGCAAGAGGAAGATGACAGCATGAGCGGCGCCATCCCTGTGCCAGCGCAGTTCGACCCGGCGAATGCGGCGCTTACCGGCGCCGGGGTGCTGCGGCATGGGCTGCCGCCGCTGCCCGCGGTTCTGACCGGGCAGATGTCGGTCCCGCTCGCGTTCTGGACCGCGGCGCACAGCGCCGTCGTCCTTTTCCTGCAATACCAGCCCAATCCTTTCGGCGGCGTTGTCCCCGCGGCGCTCATGGCCACCTACGCCCGCGATGGTGATGGCTGGCGCGCGCACCGCCACCAGCACGGTCATGGCTGGAGCCATGATCCGGTCGCCGATCCTGGCGGCACGGCGGACCTGGGCGGCCGGGCGATCGCCGGCGGCGGAAGCGGCACGTTCACCGACCAGCCGTCGCCGGGGCACCCCGCCTACGTGATAACCGGCCGAGTGTCGGCTGCGGTGACCGCGATCGCCGTGATCCAGGACGGTCAGGAGGACCGCCGCGACCTGCAGTCCCACTTCGGCGCCCTGGTCATCTGCACCGAGCAGCCGATGCCCTACCAGATCAATGCCCTCAACAGCGCGGGCGCGGTCATCGGCAGCATCGACGGGCCACCCAGGTTCTGACCACCCCGGGGATACTCGATAGCTGATGGCCATCCCGTCAAGGCTGCACATCCGAGCTGCCCACCGCCACGGCAGCCCACCCCGCACCCTGACCGTCGGCAATGCACCCGAACTGCGCTGGCCACGCTCGCCGGCTGGATTCACGACCACTAACAGATCGAGGCTGCATATCACGCCACGATGACCGGCCTGGCCGGGCCGCTTTCCGGGCGGCCAGCGCCCTCCCCACGGGGGGACCTGCCGGCCCGCTGCTGCTGAGTCAAGGCCCCGACGCAGTGCCTGGACCTCCTTATCTCTAGCAAGAGACCCGATGGCCGAGGACCAGATACGACCAAGCTCTCACGTTCTGGCTGTGGCACGCCACATGAGCGTCGTCAGCCCTCGCTGAGGGCCGTCAACACGCGGCCATAGCTGGCGAGCTGATCGCCGTGCGAACCTGTAATGAGCCCGCGTGCCACGGCGTTGATGGCGGTCAAGTCCTCGGCCGCCAGGAGCTGCTGAGCGTCCGCGAATGGGCAGTACTGTTCAGGGGTAACGCCTGCGAGCGCCCAGCGGAGCAGGTCACGGGCAGCTTCGCCCTCCGCGCTGTCCTCATCGATGGGCGGGACTTCGGCGTAGTCCTCCGTTCCGTGCCGCATGCCGGCTATCAACAGGTCGCATTGCGCGGCGAGCACAAGTTCGCCGACATCGCATCGCACCTTTGCTCCAGCCTGGCCAAAGGCAGCAGCTAGCCGACAGAGGTCACCGTAAGGGAGACAGAACAACGGGCAGGTGCCGTCTTCCCAGTTGCGCACGGTCTCAGGGCTGACAGTCAGGATCCTCGCGAGGTTCCGGCGACTCATGTGCGCCGCCTTTCGGGCGGCTCGGACGATGGCGCCGCCGATCACACCGGGTCCGGAGATCAGGAGGACGGTCTCATCTCCCTGAACCCGGGCCGGGCTGGGCAGCCGCGGCAGCGCAGACAAGAGTCCTCCGCGATCCCCCAAACTGACCCTGCCAAGATGACCAGAACCTGCGGCGCGGGCAGAACGAGCGATGTCCATGCGCTTTGTCTGGACGGGGTGGCCGAAGTCGGCGACGAGGCTCGCGGTCATGACGCTGCCCCCTTCTTGGCTGAGAGCCGGGGCTTCCGGCTCACCACAACGTCGGACCCGCGGTAGGTGTGCCGACACTCGTGGGTGTGCTCGGGGGCCCGGAAGTGCATGTTGACTACGCGGCGGGTGATGGCAGCGGTCAAGGCGGGTGGGTGGCAGATGAGGCAGGCTCCGCGTTCCTGGCGGCGGACTCCGGCTCGCACGATGAGCAGCAGGGCGAGCAGGGCCAGCAGGATGACGATCACTGCGAGGGCTAAGCCGATGAGCATGGTTCTCATGGCAGCAGCGTGCGACGGAGGGTGCGGACGCCGTTACTACGTGGGTGGACGGGGGTGAGACGTCCCGGCTAGGGTGATGCCGTCCTGGACGTCCCGCTGACCCGGTCTGGTACATGCCGAACGAGAGGTTGCGCGCTGCGCTGCTCGAGCGCGGCCTGACGCCTGCCATGCTGGGCGATGAGCTCGGCGTCGACCAGAAAACGGTGGAGCGATGGCTGTCGGGCCGGGTTCCGTACCGTCGGCATCGGTATGCGGTGGCGTCGAGGTTGCAGCTGAACGAGGCTTATCTGTGGCCCGGGGCACTGTCGCGCGAGCAGGTCGCGGCGGCCTCGGACAGTGAGGTACTCGCGATCTACGCGCACCGTTCGGACGTTCCGCGTGATGCGTGGGAACGGCTGTTCGCGTCGGCGGAGCGGGAGATCGGCGTGCTGGTGTACGCGGGATTGTTCCTGGCCGAGGACGCGGCGGCGAAGAAGGTGCTGGCCGAGCGTGCCCGCGCGGGGGTGCGGGTGCGGATGCTGCTGGGTGACCCGGACAGCGAGCCAGTCGCGGAGCGCGGAGCCGATGAGGGTGTCGACGAGGCGATGGCGGCGAAGATCCGCAACGCGCTGGTGCTGTACCGATCATTGCGCGGCACTGACGGCTTGGAGTTCCGGTTCCACCAGACGATCTTGTACAACTCGATCTACCGTGCCGATGACCAGCTTCTGGTCAACACCCACGTCTATGGTGTGACGGCGGCGCTGGCACCGGTGTGGCATCTGCGCAAGGTCGCCGGCGGGGAGATCGCCGGGACGTATCTGGACAGCTTCGAGCGGGTGTGGGACACCGGCGTTCCGCTGCCGGAGTGAGTTCTGATGCCGCGCAGGATTGACTTTCACAACGACCCGGCCGCGCCCGCGGCGAACAGCATCGTGCCCTCGGTGAACGTCGCGGTGACCAACGATGCCGGTGAGGTCCTGCTGATCCGCCGCTCGGACAACGACAACTGGGCGCTGCCAGGCGGCGCGGTCGACCTCGGGGAGTCGGTCTCCCAGGCGGCGGTCCGCGAGACGCTCGAGGAGAGCGGGATCGAGTGCGAGATCACCGGCCTGTCCGGTATCTACACCGACCCCGGCCACGTGATGCTGTACACCAGTGACGGCGAGGTGCGGCAGGAGTTCTCCATAGTGCTGACCGCAAGAGCTGTTGGCGGTCGGCCGACGCCTAGCAGCGAGACGACCGAGGTTCGCTGGGTGCCACCGGCCAAGCTCGCAGGATTCCAGATGGACCGCTCGATGCGGTTGCGCGTCCGGCATTTCAGCGAGCGCCGTGTCCGCCCTTTCATTACCTAGAACGCGACGCCAGCGGCCGCCATGGCCGCCCGAGGCATCGTCGAGTTTGCGCGAAGCTTGCGCGCTATGCGGTGGGTTGCCGCCTCTAGTTGTGGTGCAGAGCGCGCGATCGCCCGGGTGACCAAGTCCGTTGGGCCGTATCGGGTGCGGATGTCGGCCAGCCGCTGTTCGATGGGCATGCGGCGTCCGTCGGGCCCGGTGGTCATGTCGCAATAGATCATTGCGTCGGCCAGGTCACGTGGTGCGGCCTTGAACTCTCGGGCCAGCTGTCCGGCCAGGCCTCGCTCTCCTGCTTCGATGATGGCGCAGGAATGATGAGCGACCAGTCGGCAGAGCATAGGCTCGGCGTCTTCGACATCGCGCAAGTACCTCGCGCCGTCCAAGGGGTGGAACCCGGTGTCGGTCAGCCTGGGCGCGTAGCCGATGTCGTGCAAGATGGCGGCGGATACGAGCAGCTCGGTGTTCTTCCTCAGGATTGGGGCCAACGACCGCGCTGTATCGGCGACCCCCTGTACGTGTGCCCAGCGGCGTGGGAGCGGTTCCTCGAGGAGCGAGCGGGCGATGTCGTGTGCTTTGCCGGTGTCGATCATGCCTTCTGACGCTATCCCGCTGGTGCCGGACGGTCACCGGCATGGCTGGGCTGTCTACGGACGTCCTGAAGACGTCCTGCTGTGCAAGTGTGAGTCATGGTGATTGCGCCTGGTTCCTGGATCTGGCCTGCGATCTGGCCGCAGCTCTCGTCTGTTTGGGTGGGGGTGGCAGGTCGCTGGCGGGGTCTCAGCGGCCTGCCACCCCGGGATGGCCCGGCGCCGGGTGCGGTCACTACCTGGCGCCGGGGGCTCGGCCGGTCAAGGGGCGTGGGGGTCTCCACATCGGCCACATGAAGGGTCCGCCGTCCGGGAGGCGGATGGGGCCGCTGGGCCGGGGGCGGTAGCCGTGGCACTGGTAGAGGCGGCGGGTGCGCACGGAGGCGGCTTCCAGATACGCCGGGATGCCGTTGTGATCCAGGGTGGCGTGGTGGGAGCGCAGCAGCATGCTGCCGGTCCCCTGGCCCTGGCATCGGGGATGGACGGCCAGGATCGACAGGTGGTGGTGGGCGGTGCCGGCCGGGTGGTTGCGGTCGAGGGCGTTGTCGAACGCGGCGAACCGGCTGCAATGCCGGCCAGTGACCGCGGCCAGCCGTTCGTCATAACCCAGCGGTGGGCAAGCCGGGGCGGGCCCGGTGGGTAGCCACAGTGCGGCGGCGGTCCGCTCGGGTGTGGTGTGCACGATGCCGACCGTTAGCGTGTGCTCGACGTAGAGACGGAAATAGGAAGGGAAAATCTCGCGACGGGTGGCGGGGTCCTCGATGAGCCACCGCGAGGGCGGCAGGATCAGGAACGCTGCGGCGATCACGTCGCTGAGCGCCTCGATGTCGGCGGGACTGGCGGTGACGATGCCGGGGCCGGGGAGGGCGGGGGTGGCTTGTCCGGATGCGCTGGCGGTCACGGTCGTCGCCCAGTGATGGCGGGCGCAGCGGTGGCGGCGTGCGCGCCGAGTCCGATTGCGGCGTAGATCTGGGGGCGACGGACTTTGAGGATCAGCCCCCAGCAAAGGCCGACCGCGGCGATGGCTGCGTAGCTGGCGGGCAGCACCCAGGCCGCCGGGCTGCCCGGTGGCACGCCGAGCAGAACGGCGTAGTGCTCCACGGCCAAGACCACGATCCCGGCCAGCAGGATCGCGGCGAGCGCGGGCGCGATCAGCCGTGCCCAGATGCTTTCCCCGCGGGCGTTGCGCGCGAAGAACACGGCCACGGCGGCCGAGGTGACGGCGAGCAGGATCATGATGCCGAGGCCGCCGGAGGTGCCCAGCCAGAAGAACAGGCGGGTCATCGGGTCCTGATGGGTGAGCGCGTACCCGGTGATCACCGCCAGGCCGGTGGCGCTTTGCGCCAGCGAAGCGGCCTTGGGGATGTTGCTGGCGCTGGTGCGGCCGAACGCGGTGGGCAGCACGTTCTCGCGGCCCAGCGCGTAGGTGTAGCGCCAGACCGAGTTGTGGAACGACAGCGCCGCGGCGAACAGCGACGTCAGGAACAGCCACTGGGCGGCCTGGGAGAGCAAGGCGCTGCCGGAGAGGCCGAACATCAGCCCGGGCCCTTGGGCCGCTGCGGCGGCCGCGACGTGGCCGGTGCCGGCGTGCGCAGCCATCGCCCACGACGCGGTGGCGTAGACGACCGCGATCAGGGCCAGCGCGGTGTAGGTGGCGGCCGGGACCGTGCGCCGCGGGTTCTTCGCTTCTTCACCCAGCACCGGCGCCTGCTCGAACCCGACGAACCCAAGCACGGCGACGACGGCGAGCACACCGAAGGTGCCCAGCCCCGCCGAGCCGAGCGCCGCTGGTGACAGCGTGGCGAACGACAGGTGCCCGCCCGCGGGCCGGGCCAGCCCGCCGACAGTCTGGGCGATGATCACGGCGAGCTCGGCGCACAGCAGCACGCCGAGCACCCGGCCGGTGACCTCCACGCGGGCCAGGCCCAGCACGGCGACGACGGCCCAGGCGCCTAAGGCGAACGCCCACCAGGGGCCGTGCACACCCAGATGCGCGGCGGCCTCGGACGCGGCGTTCGGGCCGAACGCCCCGTACAGCCCGACCTGCAGGAGCGAATACGCGAACAGTGCGACCAGCGCGGCGGCCACGCCGGTCACGCGGCCCAGGCCAGCAGCGATGAACGCGTAAAAGGCTCCGGCGTTGCGGATGGCACGCGCCATCGCGACATACCCGGCGGAGAAGATCGCCAGGATCACGGCGATGACGATGAACGCGGCCGGGATGGCGGTTAACCCGGTGGTGGCATAAGCGGTGGGGATCACCCCGGCGGCCACGGTCAGCGGCGCGACACCGGCCATGACGAAGAACAGCACGGCGGGCACGCCGAGCCGGTCGGCCGCCAGCGCGCGCGACACCGCGCCGGGCTTGGGGTGGGCGGTGCGGGTTCGGGACATCGGCAACTACCTCCTGCGGGGGATAGGAACGGGGGAAGTCTTAGATCCGGTGGGCGAGCAGGGCGGCGTCCACGGCCGCCTTGGTCGCAGCGATCACGTCGTGCAGTCCCGGGTCGAGCAGCCCGACCAGGGCGTCGATGCAGTAACGGGTGCCGGGGGGCAGGTACAGGCCCAGCCGTGGCCCTAACCCGCACGCGGCGGCCAGCCCGGCCACCGTCACCGCCTGCTCATCGCCGGGCCGGGACGGATCCAGCGCCGCCTTGAGCCGGGCCACCGGCGCGAACGCACAGTCTGGATCGGCTGGCACCCACCGCGCACCGCGCCAGGGCCGCCCCGGCACCGCGGTCAGGTACCCGTCATCTTCGAGCCGGGCGGCCACCTCGGCTGATGCGGTGCGGGCTAAGAACGCCAGCCAGTCACTCACCGGCCGCGGCGGGCTCTCGACGGCGATCTGGCCTGCGACCGTTATGGACAATGGGTCGTCGGCCTGGCTGAGACCGTTGCAGGTGACGGTGCCTGCGTCGATGATGGCGGCGCTCGAGAAAATCAGCTCGGCCAGCAGCGCCCCGGCCAGTCCCAGCCCGACCGCTCGAGGCGCAAGGTGCGGTCGGCCGGTCTGTTCGTGGTGGGCGATTAGGTACAGCTCGTCGGCGGCCCGCCCGGTGCCGCTCAGCCCCAGCCGCGGACCAGGCCGTGCGCTGCCCTGACCGGTCACCGGGCAGGGCCTCCCGCCGCGTGCGTCAGCCCGGCAGCGATCGCGTACATCCGCGACACGATGTCCGGATCGGGGATACGCCGACTCATGTCGTCTTCCCAGCACGGCCAGCGGCGGGCTGCTCGGCCTGCCGGATCAGATCGACCATCTGCTCAGCGGTGCCAGCCGACAGCGCGGTATCACGGCGAGCTCCTGGGAGCCGCCGGTAGGCGCGGAAACTGTTCTCTGCCGCCAGCCAGATCACAACCCAGCCCCGGTGCTCACGGCGCAGCCGGGCCGCCTCCCGCCAGCACACGTCATCCTGCGCCGAGCTACCCGCAACGGCCGTCACCGCGGCCGCCGCGGGCCGCTGTCGATTCCGGCCAGCGCGGCCATGTCACTACTCATGACTGCACCCGCTGTCTGCCGCGCGAGTCGATGCGGCGTCGCGTTCTGGCTCCGAAAAGGCGGCGGTCGGTACGCGCGATCTCGCCTGGGGAATGGCGACTGTGGCATCCGGACTCGGCCCAGGCGGGAGGACATCGCGCAGCTCGCGTAGATCGGTGGTAACAACCGTGTGCGGGTTCAAGCCCAGATACCGGCTGCGTGCCACGTAACGGGGTCGGCCCGGGAACTCCTCCCGCCAGATCAGGAATGCCGGAAAATCGGCCTGCAGTCCCGTCAGGTCATCATTCACCGCTAGCACCTCCGCCGGGGTTACGCCTCGTCGCGCCGCGTGACAGCCGCCATGGCCGGGCGTGGCCGCAGGCGCCAGAACCAGGCTCGCGGAAGATGCGGAACCCTAGTACCCCAGCGAGGGACGACTAGGGACGTCTTGAGCTAGAGTCGGAAGCGTCGTCGTGCGTTCGGGAGGCACCGACGTTGAACGAGACCTTGTGCCGTGCGCTCATTCAGGCGCGGCTCACCGAAGAGGATGTAGCCGCGCGTCTGCAGGTCGACCCCAAGACCGTCCGCCGCTGGCTGGAAGGCCGAGTCCCTTACTTGCGCCACCGCTGGGCGATCGCGGCGATGGTCGGTGCCGACGAGACAGACATCTGGCCCCAGCTGCGCACTGTCCAGACCCGGCCCGACGAGGTTGTGGGCATCTACCCTCACCAAGGCACTGTGCCGCGAGACGTTTGGCTGCGCTTGTTCGGCTCCGCGCAGTGTGAGATTGGCATCCTCGAGAAGGCCGACTTGCCTGTCGCCGCGGACCACGACATTGCCGACGTGCTGGCCGAACGGGCGGGGTCAGGAGTGCGGCTGCGGATTTGCCTGCACGCCGCAGGCGAACCCTTGGCTGGTCGAAATGACCAGTCGCAGACATTCGGGACACGTGCGGGCGCAGCGGCTGCCATCTACTTGCCATTACGCGAGAAGGGCGAAGTCGATGTTCGGTTCCACCAAGGAGCCGTCTACAACTCCATTTACTGCGCCGATGACCAGCTGGTTGTAAGCCAGCGGGTATATGGCGCTCAGGTTAGCTCGGCACCGACCGTTCACCTCCAAGGCGCTGAAGGCAGCGACATGGTGACCACCTACCTCGATGCCTTCGAGAATGCCTGGACCGCGGCTGTCTCGGCAGAATGAATCAAATCGAGCTGAGCTCAGTCACTCCAAGTTGCTGGATGCCGGGACCGATGCTGGCAGTCGTGAATAGTCCTGTCCGGGAACTTGGGCGTTGCCGTTCTCTTCTGGCGGACTGGCTGCCGAGGCGTCGATGCCAGGTACTAGCTGATCCTCTGCCAGATCTGACTCCCTGGCCCTTGGCGGAGCTGGCGTCCACGGCTTGATGTGCTGAATGACGTCGACGTAGAACCTTTCGGCCGCGGCTAGCACGGAGTTGACGAACGACCCATGGCCTTGGCCCCGTGCGGTGCCAGCGTTGCTGGTCAGAGACAACGTGAATGTCCGCAATTCATGGCTGGGATCGGTGATGAGCACTCGGGGGTCGCCGCGCGCCTCATCCAGGGTCCGGGCAGGTCCCCGTCCGCGCTGCCAGACCGTGGAGGCTTCGATGCACAACTGGCCAGGCGCTGCCTTCAGCTGACGGACCAGCCAATTTACCCGTGTCGTCGGCCGGCCTGCTGCCGGTGCCATGACTGTCACCGCGCAATGGATGAGGCCTGCACGCAGATCGGCAGTGATCTTGATGGGCGCGACTGTTGCTGGTACCCGTACGGCGCCGTGCAATCGGCCGGTGGCGGCCAGTCCTGTCACAGTTTCCTGCAGGTACCTGGAGGGGTCGCGGAGCTGGGTATGGCTGACCACCGGCCGGACCCACGTTCCCAACTGCCGGGACAGCGACATCGCGGTGAACGAGACCAGCCACCCGAACCGGTCTGCGACCTCGGTGACACCCTTGTCTTGGGGATGCAGTGTCGCTGTGCGGGCCCGGTCGCGGACGTGCACCCAGGACGCCCCCATGTCGTCGAAGTCGACCGCTCCCGATCGCGGGTGCTCAAGGTAACGGATGAACTCAGCAAGTATCCACGCCTGATCCGGGTCACTGACGGATCTGTTGGCCTGCTCCATGAGCGCCTCGGTGCGGATCTGGCTCCAGGACAGGTGGTGCATCCTGACCGAGGTTGCCTTGGTTCTCGGAAGCTGAACCGGATGCACTCCGGGCGTCGTGACCAGCTGATTAGAAATGGTCAGTAGCGCATCGAATTTGTGCTTGCGCGCTACGTCCAGATAGGACTCGATCTGCTCGGCGATGAGCTCATGGCGACCCGTCTTCATCTCTACCAGCGCGGTCCACACCCGGTGTCCGTAAGCAACCTGGATAAGGCCATCGGGCCGTAGGCGCTTTTCGCCATCGCTGAACGGGACCTCGATGAAGGCGGACAGCCGCCCCGAAGGTGCGCCCATCGGAACGGTCAGCGCTCTGCCGAACTCCCGCACGGACTGTACAACCGCCAGTAACGCCGATGCCGCCCGGCGTTCCTGCTCATCCGCCGCACCGATACCCGACACAGGGAAGAGCCGAGCTCGCTCCCATCCCACCTCGCTCATATCCGCCCCACCTGCCGTCATCCGGCCAGAATGCCTGTTCTGGTAACGGGACGCTTGACAAGGACTGTCGGATTACACCATCGCCTGTGCGTGCTCTCAGGAAATACCCTATGCTGCCCATGAATTCCGAGTAGCGCTGCCTGTGGACGTGCGCCGAACGGGTGAAAGTGGTCAAGTGCTGATCTTCGCGATGGCGCCGAGCTCGCTGTGACGGTGCTCCCGGTAAGGGCCGTTGCAGCTCGTACTCCTGGATCAACGGCCATGTCGGATCGAAACGACATGTCGCTGTGCGTGGTTCGAGCAAATCACCGCAGATAAGCCCGACGCGGCGCCCAAAGCAGGCTGCCCGTCATGGGCAAGCTGTCTCTGTAGCCGGAGATCGAAATTCGCCTGGGCGTGACCAGGCCCATTCAAGACGAAGTTCTTACAGCGGAGGACTGTTTCGATTCAGGGCGCGCTGGATCGTCTGCGTGCGGGTGCTGCCGGTGAGTCGGTCGTGTTCGCAGTGGGAGGTTTCGTGGTGGAGTTGCTCGGCGAGTGCTGGGAGCAGGCGGATTTGCCATTCGGCTTGGCTGGCAGGCGCCCGGGTTTTGCGTTCTGAGCTGAGATAGAGGGCTGACCAGAGGTCCATGAGCCAGTCCAGGCCGTAGAGGCATAGGGAATGCTGGTCCCAGCAGGGACCGAGGGCCGCGGCGAGGTGGCCGTAGCCAGGACGGTAGATCTGTTCGACCCAGGCGCGCAGCCGGTGGAGGGCTTCGTCTCGTTCGGGTCCGTCGAGTTTCCACCACTGTGGTGCTGGCGTCACCTCGTTGGTCTCGCTGCTCTCGGCACGGTCCGGTCGAGCTGTCATTTGGGTGAGCCGGCTGGCGAGCGTGGCAACCTGCTTGTCGAGCCCACCGAGGGTTTCCAGGAGGGCTGCCTGCCTGTCGGCCAGGTCCTGAACGGCGGCAGCCCGTTCGGTGGTCTCGGCGAGTTGGCGTTCCAGTCTGTCCAAGCGGTCGATTATCTCGCGGCTGTGGCTTGCTTCGCGCTGGTCTAGGAGGGCGAGCCGTTCGGCGTGCTGCGTGATCTGCAGCATGAGCCCGGTGACGACGTCGGCTGGATCGTGGGCGTGCTCGTTCATTGCCATGGGTAGCGTCCAGGGTCGTCCCAGGATGCCGAGGGGGGTATGGCGTCCGGCCTAGCGTGCTCGGCGGACCAGGCCGAGCGCCGGGGTGGCGCTTCCCATTCCTGCACTGCCCGCTCGCTCACGGCACGGTTGGTGGCGGCGTGCCCGGCGCGACGGGCGTGTTTGTAGGCACTGTCGGTCCAGGCCATGGGCAGGCGGGCTATGACGGGGGACATGCCGCCGCGGACGATCAGGGCGTAGCGGGCGGGGAGCTGGCGGATCATGTCGGGGGTCATGATCGGGTGGCGATCGTAGGGGTCGTGCTGGTCGCGGTGGTGTTCGAAGAGGGTGCGGGTTTCCTTCATCGGGGTTTCGCCGCACAGGGCGGAGGCGGCGTTGAGGGTGTCGGTGTCTGAGATTCCGGGGAGCCAGATTTTGGCGCCGGAGGTGTCCATGATTATCCGGGCACCGTTGGCGCCCCACCGACCGCGGAGCTGGGCTTCGCCGTGGGCGACGGTGATGATCTGGATGCCTTTGCCGCCGGAGTCGGCCAGCCAGGACGGGACGGGGACGGGGCAGATCTGGGTGACTTCGTCGAGGGCCATCAGGAGTGGCGGGTCGAGCCTGCCGCCGAGCAGCAGGCTGCCGGCGAGGGCGGCGGTGTAGTGGATTTCGCTGGCGAGGCAGGCGAACAGCGGGGCGACCGGAGCGTCCTCGCCGCGTGTCTCGGCGATCAGGTACAGGGTCCCGGTTTCGCGCAGGAACGACGGGATGTCCAGCGACTCGCCGTCCTCCGGCAGCACGGACGCGGCCAGAGCGGGGTCGGCGAGAAATGCCAGGCTGCGGCTCATGGTCATCCGCACGGTAGAGATGGTCTTGTTGGATTCGCCGCGCATCTCCGCGAGCTGGTCGGCGAGGTAGCGGGCGGCGCCGGGTGCGGTGGACAGGATGTCTTCGGCTTCGCCGGGGCGGCCGCCGGAGACCCACTGGGCGACGTGGCGCAGGTCGAGGCGCGCGATGGCGGCGGCGTGGAAGTAGCCGCGCAGGTAGTCCGAGGCCTTGGCGGCCCAGAAGCTGCCGTCTTCGACTCCCTTCTGGCTGACCGAATAGGCAAAGGCGTCGGCGCGGCGGATCGCGACCGCTGGTTCCTCGCAACCCTCGAGGGGATTCCACCGGAACGTGGACGCCACGGCGCCGATGCCCTGCGGATTGAACACATGTAACGGGCCTTTACGCGCGCGGACGGCGGCGGTCAGCTCGTACATGTCGTGTTTGGTCGTGGTGGACAGCACGGGGCCGGGGTAGTGCAGGATGACGCGGGCCAGCCATCCCGTTTTGCCGCCGCGGGGTGGGCTGAAGATGACTGCGTGCTCGTCGAGGGGGAGCCGTAAGGCGTGCCGGTAGTGACTCCGGCCCGCCAGGACTGACTTCTGCCGGGCCGGTGTGAGCAGACGCCCGGTGAGCGCGGGACGGGTGCGGCGGCTGCTTCGGTTCATGGCCAGCCGTCCCCATCGCCACCACAGTTCGGCGATGGTGGCGTGGCCTTTGCCTGGGTGCAGCCGCAGCCGCAGCCGGATCCGCTGGTGCCGGACCCGGTGGCGGCGCAGCCGCCGTCCGGGCAGGAACGCCCACTTGACCGCGATCAGCACAAGGGCGGCGGCGGTGATCAGCAGGACGATTTTCATGGCCTGGCCTCCGTGACGGGGAGCGGGGCGGGCTGCTGGTGCAGGGCCTGGACATGGGCCCGGAGGATGCGACGGGCGGTGCCCGGGTGCAGGCCGATCTCGGCGGCGATCTGCCTGGCGATCCCGGCTGTGCGGTTGAGCGGTGTGCGGCGAAGGTCGTAGCGCTGGCTGGCCAGCGCGATCAGCAAGTCCTGCTTGTGCGGCTTGCCGTTGCTGCTGCGCCGGCCGGGCGGGAACGCGGGCAGTTCTGCCGGAGCCAGCGCGGCTGGCGGCGCAGACGGCGGCGCGGGTGCCTTGCGGCCGGGAGCGACGGGGCACTCCTCGACCGTCCAGCGGCGGAACTCGCTCAGCGTGCTGGCCGGCGCCAAGGCCAGGCGCAACAGCCACAGCGCCACAGCGCCGACGACGGCTAGCGGGGTGGTTTCTTCGCCTTCGAGTACCTGGCCGGTGGCGTGCATGCGCGCCAGCGCCCAGGCGCGGACCACGCCGATGAGCGTGTCGCTGGCCAGCGCGTACACCGCGGCGGGCATCACCCAGATCGCTGTGTCTCGCCACCCCGGCCCGGCCGCTATCGCGTTCATGCCCAGAGAAAGACCGACGCAGGCGACATTGAGAGTGCGCGGCCGCAGCGCGCGCCGGCCGTGCAGCGCGAGCGCGATGCCGAGCGTGGCGAAGATCAGCGCGCCGGTGTCGGGGATGCCGGCTTCGAGCGCTGCGATCGCAGGGATGTGCCGGGCCTGGCGGACCATGACGTACTGGGCGTCCCAGCTGACCACCGCCGCCGCGGCGGCGAGCAGGGCGAGCGCGGCCATGGCGTTGCTCAGCCACGTCCGCCCGCTGTCCGCCGTGTGGCGCGTGGCTGGGTGCCTGGCTGGCCCGGCGGGGGCGGCGTGCCGGGGTGTACTCCACAGCTGGGTGTTTGCTGGGCAGTGGGTCATGTGGGTCACGGCGTCCTCACGGTCACGACGGAACGTTCTGGCACATCTTATTTAAATCAGATATGTCAAAGAACGCAAGATGGTTCCGCTGGGCAGATCGAGGGCGCTATGGCAAACTTGTATAGCCAAGGCAACGAAGAACAGGAGACGGCGTGTCACCACGGTCACGGGCGGAGGCGGCGGGCCGCGTGCCCGAGCGCCGGGACGTGTACGAGCGGCTCGCTGACGAACTCCGGCAGGCCATTACTTCCGGCCGGTACCAGCCGGGGGACCGGCTGCCCTCGACGCTGGAGCTGATGGAGCGCACCGGGGTGGCTAACCTGACCGTCCGGGGCGCCTACCGGATGCTCGTAGAGGAAGGCCTCGTCGAGTCGGTCGCCAAGAAAGGGTTCTACGTCCGCCGCCCCAGCGCGATGACCTGGCGCATGACCCCCGCCCCGCGTGGCCGCCGCGTCACCGCCGACATGCTGGACGGATGGGCGGGCGACGTCGAAACCGCCGGGCTGGGGCATCGTGAAGACATCAGCGTCGCGATCGAGGACTCCTCGGCGCCCGTACTCGGAACTGCGGTGGGGGAGCGGCTCGGACTCAAGCCCGGTTCACGGGTCCTGGTGCGCCGTGCCATCCGCTACACCGCCCCGCCCGAAGCCGATCTGCCCGAGACCGCGGACTCGCTGACCGACGAGTACTACCCCTACGACCTAGCCCGCGACAGCGCTCTGGCTTCTCCCGCCCCGGCCAGCCCGGCCGAGGCCCTGGCCGTACTGGGGTACCGGCTGCGCGGTCACGTCGATGAGCTCCGGCCCAGGCTCGCCACTACCGAGGAACGGCGGCTGATGAGCCTGCCCCAAGTTTCCGTCGTCCTCGAGGTGGCCCGTACGGCGCACACTGCCGACCGTACCCCGATCCTGGTCATCCACCAGGTCCGTCGTGGCGACGGCGCCACCTTCACCTACGAGATCAGCTATCCCGGCAGATAGGCATCCCGGTCCCGGCTGTCGACAACGGCCGCTGATCCGCAAGCTGCTATTCCCTGTTGACGGCAGACTGCATCTGATTTAAACAAGACATATGTGGTCGGATGTGGATGCGGAGCAGGCACTGCTCGGGGCGATCCTGGCCGACCCGCCCGGCCAGCACTACCTCGTGGGCCTGGTCGAGCCTGGTGACATGTTCCGGCCGTGGCATGGGCAGGTGCTGGCCGCCATGCAGCGGCTGCGGGGGCGCGGCCAGCTTCCGTCCCCGCAGAAGGTCTACCAGGAAATCCAGCACGACCCCGATCTGCCCCGCAGCGTCGCCCTAGACGCGATGCCTCTGGCGGACCTGCTGAGCAAGTGTCCCCGTACGGCCCACGCCGGAGCGTACGCGGCCATCGTCGTCGAGGCCGGGATCCGCCGGCGCCTTCAGCTCGGCGGCTCTCGCGTCACACAGGCCGCCGAGGACGGCGACCTAGACGATGCGCTCGGCCAGGCCGCCGAGGCCCGCGCTGGCCTGGTGGCGTGCGCGGCCAGATGGACCGCTCTGCCAGCGACGTTGCGCAACGCGTCAGGCCGCCTGCCCGCCCAGGAGCCCTGGCGGCCTGGCCGCGAGGACGCCGGCCGGACGGCAGCTCCATCGCACACTCAACTGCCATTGAGCCCGAACGGAGTCGTCGGGCAAGCCTCGGTCGCTGCCAGGCAGTGGGCGGAGACCACCACGAATCCCGGCACCTTCACGGCCTGGGCTCTGGGGCCGGGTGCGGCCAGCAGCGCCCGGTCGCCAGGCCGGGCGGCTACGGCGGCGTCTGCCGCAGCGCTGCGGGACCTGATCGATGACCCGTGCCAGCTTTCCGCCGTGCGGTCCTGGCTACGGCCTGAGCACTTCACCCACGCTGCCAGCGGGCGGCTTTATGCGGTGCTGCTGGATATGGAAACCTCCGGCCAGCCGATCGACCCGGTTACCGTCGCCTCGGCAGCGAGGCGGTGTGGGCTGCGGACCGACCCGGTCCGGCTAGCAGGGGGGACCGGGCCGTTCGCCGTGGCAAGTGCCCGCGAGGTGCGCCGGCTGGGCATGCTCGCCCAGATCGCCGATGTCGGCATCGCGATCCAGCGCGACGCGGCAGATCCGCAGCTGACCCTCGCCCGGCTGATCCTCGCGGCCGCCCGGCGGCTGGAGTCCGTGCGGGACGGCACGACGCGTGAGCTCGGCCCGGCTCGCGCGATGGCCGCGCGACGCCTGAGCAGGGAAAGGGCCTTGCGTCCTGAGCCTGAGGCAGCGAGGTGAGCCAATCCCTGCCGGCGGCTTGCACACGGCGGCGTTCCCTGTCAAACCGCAACGGCGCCGAAGGCATGACGGCGCAGGTTATCCACAGCCCAGGGCTTGGCCGGGTGGGGTCGCCGGGCCAAGTGTCATCGTCACTGTCATCAGCGAGCAGGAGGAAATCATGGTGATGACATCAATCGGCTGGCAGGCGCAGCGGGTCCGGGCCGCGGCGGCCCTGCCGGAGATGCTGGAGTCCGCTCGGCAAGCGTTCGAGTGCATGCTGGCGGAGGCGGAGACACACGAGGATCCCGCAACGCCACTGTTCCCGGCGTTCGTGCTGGCGGCGACAGCGGCGGCTAACGGTCGGGACGCCGTGCTGCTCGCCCCGTCGCTGCCCTGGCCACCACGCGACACCTTGCCCGGTGAGGGACAGGCCGGCGGGCCGGGGGAGCCGGCCCAGGCGGCGCGGGCGCTGGCGTCGCTGTCCCACGCGCTGGTCTGCCGGCTCGAGACGGCCGCCGGATTGACGGCGCGTTCAGGTGACAAGGATGCCTGCCGCTACGCGGCCGGGCGTGCCCGCGCGATCTATGACCTGCTGACCGGGGCCGGAGATGACTAGCGAGGCCACCTTCGGCGACTTCCTGGACGACGCGCGCCGTCAGGTGACCGGGACGGGCCGGGCTCCCGCGGGCGGGGAAGATCTGCGCGACACGACGCAGAGCATTCGGCGCGTGGTAGTAGTGCTCGGCCGGTACACCCGCGACCTCGCCGCCGCACTCGGCACCGGGCCACGTCAGTCGCGCGACCCAGAGTCGCCGTGGCAGCAGGCAGCCGCAGCTGCGCATCGCGAGCTGAACCAGGCAGCGCGGTACCTCACGCCGCCGGTGTCGCCGAAGCTGAACCTGGGCACCCGTCCCTCCGCCGGTACGGCAAGGAAGATGGATAGTGCGGCCGTCATGCTCCAGGCCGGCCGCGAGTTGTTGGACACTCACGTCGGCACCGCCGCGGACGGCACCCCCATCCACCGCACCGAGTGGGCGCCAGCCCTGACCTCGCACCCCGTTCGCCAGGCGCTGCTAGCCGAGGTCGCTGAGCTGGCCGCGCGGGTGGCCGCCACCAGCGACCAGATCGCGTCCGCGCCCGGCTGGCGCGGCGCGCCGGGGCCGCGCCGCGCACTGCGCGAGGCAGGTCACTGCCTGCGGATCCCAGCTGAGTTCGTCCAGGCCGCCAGCCAGCACGAACCGGTCCCGGCCGCGCAGCGCGAACTGTTGCGCGCCGTTCCGGCCAGCGCGCTCCCTCCGCGCCGCCTGCCCGGCCCTCGCCACGACATCGCCGGCCTGCGCGAAGGCACCATCGCCACCGCGCAGCGTGTCCGCCGCAGCGCTTGGCGCACCGCCACCCAGACAGCCCCGGCGATCACCACCGACTCGCTGCGGCACAACGCTGACGCCAGCACGCTCACCAGTCACCACTGCGAACTGCTGCTACGCGCGGCCGCCGAACGCGCAGCAGCCCACTTCCCCGCATCGGACGCCAGCCAGGAGATCACCCGCGCCGCGGACGCCGCCGGCCGCGCCCGAGCCAGCTGGCTGGCCGTCGCGCGCACCCTACGGCGCATCACCATCGAGACTCCTGATAACACCCCTCAGCCGCCGGGGGAAACCAGCCACCTGGCCCTGTGGACCGGCCGCCTGACCTACACCGACCCGAGCTGGACGCTGGTTAGTGGCCCCGCGCACCAGACCCGGCCACCCCGCATGCTGGCGCGTAGCCTGACCGATATCCCGCTGCTCATCTCTGCGGTGCATCACACGCTGGACTGTCTCGAAGCCAATGCCGGTGCCGAGCACGACCAGCTTCAGGCAGCGGCCCGTGCCGGGCGCATTCTGGTTCCTGCCTTATCGCTGCCACGTGCCGAGACTTGCGATCCGTTCATCGTCGCACCGCAATCGCGCGTCACGGACCTGCTCGGCGTGTACCGCACCGCCGGGCAGGCCAGCGCCCATGCCGCTACCGCAGCCGGCAGCATCGCCAGGTGGGTCGGTGCGCCCAGCCGGGTCCTGGCCACCGCGAGGGCCGCCGCTGGCACCGACAACCGCTGGCGGAGCGCACCGCGCAGGATCGCCCGCAACGGAGCTGATTGGCCTGGCCCGCTCGAAACCAGCGTACGCGACCTCGGTGTGACCAGCCCCTGGCTGCTCCAGCGCGCTATCGCCCTGGACCGTGCCAACGCCCAGCTGATCATGGACGCCGTCGCGGAACCTGGCGCACGCCGCGATGGCAGTCCTGCCCAGAAGCCCAGCGGGTCCGCCGCCACGGTTGCTGCCGTCCGCGCTGCGGATGACTGTGACCTGGCCCAGCTCCTCGGCCCGACCGCGAGACCAGAACCTCCGGAAAGAGAGCCATGACCAGCCCAGACCAGACCCCAACCGACAGCGCCCGGGCGGCTGGCTGGTGCAGCGGCCCGGGATTGTCAGGACTGCAGAGCATGCAGGCCGCCGCGGCCCTGAACCTGGATGCCACGCTCGACCAGTCCGGCTCAGACCAGCAGGCAGACAATGACAGTGCAGAGCCAACAGCCCTGGGCGTGCGCCGCAGGCTCCGGGCCCTTACGGCACGATCGTGGTCGCCGCAAGCCATCGCCGATGAGACCGGCATCCCGGCACCACTCATCAGCTCCCTGCTCGGCAGGATCCCCCGCGACCTGAGCCGCGACCAGCGCCTGGCCATCGCGAACGCCTACGACAAGATATGGAACCACGACCCGCCCGCCGGCACCCGCGACCAGCGCAACGCCCGCGAGTCGGCCAGATCATTAGCCGGCAGCCGCGGATGGGCACCACCCCAGGCATGGGACGACGCCCAGATCGACCAGCCCGAGGGTCGGCCATCCCCGGACTGGAAACCCCGCAACCGCACCACCCGCCGCGCCGTCGACATCGTCGAAGACGCACAGTTCGTCCGCGACCACGGCGGCTACCGCGACGCTGACAACACTCAGGTCGCCATGCGCCTGGGAGTCAGCCGCGATCAGCTCGACCAGGCCTACTGCCGCGCCCGCCGCTACGCCAGCCGGAATGAGATTGTGGAGCCTCGAGAAGCGGAACCGTAGCACGACGGATACTTCTCGTCCTCGGATATCGTCCAGGCGCGTTAGAGCTGCGCATTCGCCGGATCTCAGCTTTGCCGACCTGGCCGTATGGTGCACAGACTTCTTTGACCTGCGACATCATGCCGATATGGTGATCGCTGCCGCACGCCAGACGGCTGGGCCGTTGAGGGTCGCCGGGCTATCCAGCACACCGGACCCCGTAACGTCGGCGAGTGCCTCAAGACCCGTGACCAGCTGCACTAAGAGACGACCACGAACATCGTGATGGATGTGTGTGCGCGCTTTACCGCGCATTCCGAGAATAGGCCGATTCAGCGGCGGTTCGCAAACCTCGGAAAATACCTACAAAAGATACGCTGGACCTCAGGAACGGAGGAACTAAGAATCTCAGGAACAGAGGAACTAAGGATCCGGAATGAAGCAACGGAATTCACTAACCGCGCTACGCGCGTCTGTCCGCAGCGGGTGCTATCCCGGCGGCAAGCACGAAGTACGCAGCGTGCCATGATGTGGGGAGTGCCTGGCGCTCGTAACGTCGAACTAGATAAGACCTGCATTGGCTGGCCAGCTTCACAGGCCATGCGGGCGACCCGGCCGGAGCGCGGGACCTGTTCGCCGCGCTGCTGGCCGTCAGGGAGCGGGTCCTGGGCCCGAACGCCGGGACGCTCTGACCGCCCGCGGCGAGCTGGGTTACTGGACGCAGCAGGGGAACTAGTGCCGTAGCAGATCACGTTTGCCCTGCGCGCGGTCTTGGCCGGGTCGCTGTCGCGGGTGGCGCTGATCCTCGAGACTGGCCGGGTGAGTGAACGCCTGCGGGTGCGCGAGATCGATGATGATGAGGGTCAGCGGCTGGTGCGGATCGTGCGCCGGGGCAGCGGGTCGGTGGTGACCTGGCGGCGGGCGCAGATGGTGCTGCTGTCGGCGCAGGGCATGGATGCCACGGCGATCGCGAAGGTGGCGTTCACCAGCGAGGACCGGGTCCGGGATGTGATCCGCAACTTCAACGCTGACGGGTTCGCCTCGCTTTACCCGAAGTACAAAGGCGGCCGCCCGCCGAAGTTCACCTTGGGCCAGCGGCGGGACATCAAGAAGATCGCCAAGTCAAGACCGGCCGAGCATGACCTGCCGTTTTCCACCTGGAGCTTGTCGAAGCTGGGCGAGTTCCTGGTGGCTGAGGGGGTGGTCGACGACATCAGCCACGAGGGCCTGCGCACGATGCTGCGCGAGGAAGGCGTCAGCTTTCAGCGGCTGAAAACCTGGAAGACCTCGACCGACCCCGGCTATGCGGTGAAGAAGGCCCGGATCGAGCACCTGTACGCGATCGCCGACGGTGAGGTTATCCCCGATCGGGGCGAGCCGGAGGTGATCTTCTGCGTGGATGAGTTCGGGCCGCTGAACCTGCAGCCCCGGCCCGGCCGGCAGTGGGCGGCGGTCAGCGGGAAGAACGCCGAGCCCGGGCGGGCGCCGCGGCCGCGGATGCGCGCCACCTATACCCGCACCGCCGGGGTGCGGCACCTGTTCGCCGCCTACGAGCTGGGTGAGGACAAGCTGTTCGGGCACATCAAGCCGCGCAAGAACCGGGCACGGTTCCTGGAGTTCTGCCGCTACCTGCGCACCCTCTACCCGCCCGAGGTGCGGATCGCGATCGTCTGCGACAACTTCAGCCCGCACCTGACCACGGCCAAAGACCCCCGGGTCAGAGCCTGGGCCGAAGCCAGCAACGCCGAGATCGCCTATACGCCGACGAATTCGTCCTGGTTAAACCGCGTAGAGGCGCAGTTCACCGCGCTGCGGTACTTCGCGCTCGACGGCACCGACCACCCCAGCCACAAACAGCAGGCCAGCATGATTCGCCGGTACATCATCTGGCGCAACAACCACGCCTACGACGAACGGCTACGCCAGATCGTCACCAGAGCAAACGCAGCCTGACACACCGCGCCGCGGCCTCAGGCGACCGTTTCAACTCCCTGCACGCAATCACGCGGGAACCGGGCCACGGCCACTTCAACACGACGGCTGCGCGCCGGGACACGCGCCGTGACCTCGAACTGATCCTGCAGATCCACATCGACGTCCACCAAGACCCCGAACACGACGTGCTCAGGGCCAGCGGTCTTCTCGGTCAATCCGGTAACTGCGTCCGCCCACACATCCACCTGGCAGCCGCCGGTCAGCGTCACGACCCAGTGCGAAGGCGGCCCAGCAACCAGCTCCATGAAGCCGAACCTTAGCGCCGGACCACGCTAACCCAAGGGGCGAACGTTGCCTGCTGCGGCACTAGTTTGCACATATTTGCTAGGACCAGACCGCCCTCCGCTGAAAGCACCCGGCACGGCATCGCTCACATGGTGCCGCGTAGGCAAGACGGCGGTCGCGGAGACCGAGTGTCAGGAGCGCTGACGGCTGTGCCGCTCGCCGACCTCCAGCGGCGGGCCTTAGACCAAACCGCAACGGGCAGGACGATGCTCCTGACCCCAGGCAGTCGAGGACAGCGCAGTGTTGCTAACCGAACCGGACCAAGCTGGCGCTCTCCGCTGCCGTACAGCAGTGAACTGGACGGGCCCGCACTGCCGCCTTCATCGGCCGCAGTGGTCATGATCGCGCGCCAGTTAGAGATCGTCGGTTGCCTTCGTTGACAGTGCCGCCACGCCTCGGATGAGCAACCTAACGGCTGATCGTGTAGTCGATGACGGCCCACATCACCGACGCTTGCGGAGCTCGCCGTGGAGGTTCTCGTTCTTTTCGCCCTTCTCATCGGCGCTGCGGGCGTGATCGCGGCGCTCTTGGCGTTCAACGTCGCACGCAGCGGTGGAAAGTCCAAGCAGCTTGCTGCTCGAGACGCTGGAGTTGCGTTCATCGCCACCACCACCCTGGCCATCCTCTTGCTCAACTTCCTGGGTGTCGGGGGTGCTTCGCACGCGACGCCCTCACAGCCCGTCCCCATAACTACGCGAGCATCGAGGCCGTGAGGCTCTGATGCGACTATCAATGCACCTGCCTGGGTCTGCGGGTCTCCGTTCGCGACCTGCGGACCTGCGACGGTCGGGCACAATGGTACCTGTCGATTGCGAATACGGCGAGATTCGCCGCATACACATAAGTAGCCCTTCTCCACCTTCGGAGCCGGAGCTAAAAAGATGACCAATAGCTCATATGGCAATGCCGCCAAGACTTGCAGTAGCACAACCGCTGATCGAATGGTTGAAGATCTTCAGCGGAAATATGGGCGCCGGTTTTATCGCCTAGCACGTTCGCGAGGACTCTCCGACGTCGATGCCGCGGACGTGGTTCAAACTAGTCTCATTTCTATGCGACAGCGGTTGATCGATAAAGGTCCTCCAGGCGATAACGTCACCTATTTCTGCAGAGTAGTGTTGAATCAGGTAACACAGTTCTATCGGGACAAGAAAAACGCCAAGGAACAGCTTCCAGATGATCCTGACGACTTTGATCCGGTGGAACCTGAGCCTCAACGTGTTGTTGCCCCCTGGTCTTTAGAGAAACGGCTCATGCTAAAGGCTGCTAACTTGGCAGTCGAACAACTTAGTCAACATCTCCGGGACGTATATGAACTAGCAGTCATAGCAGAACTCAGCCCAGCTGAAATAGCGAAGCTGCTGGGGAAAGAACCTGGGACAGTCAGGGTTTATCTGTCCATGGCGCGGAGGCAGGTACGTGAGCGAGCGGATGAGCTCCTAGCTGAGCTCGAGCAGCAGCGGGCGCAGAAGTACAACGGAGAGAAGAGATCATGATGGGCGAAGAACTGGAAGCCATTCTCCGAGCTCAGTACGACGGAGAATACGACGCTGCGAGGGAAGCTCGGAAGCTGCTAGCCGCCGCCGAGCGCCTGGCCGCGGAGCCGGCTGAACGTCAGCGCATCCGCAACATCGTCGAGGTCGTTGATGCCGAGATCGCCACCCAGACGCGGCAGAGGGCTCGCGTCAGTAACACCCGCCGCGCCTTTTCAGCAACCCAGCTCGCGCGCGTCTTGGCCTTCGTGATTCAGCGCAGAAAGACAGGCCAGGTTTGGGTAACGCGTCGCGACGCCCTTTCAATGCCTGCTAGCGCGTCGCCCGAGCCCAACTCTGCCGAGGCCCGCCCTATCAAGGACTTCATCAGTTCAGCCATAGCAGCTGAGGCCGAGTACGCGCAGCATGTGGTGTCAAGCGCCATGTCCGCGGCTTCCCCTCGGGCTGAGGCCATCACCCAGCCGAGCAGCCCCGCCAGGGGCCGGACAAGTGCGCGTCGCTTGCCCCTCTGGCACCCGACATCTTCGAAAAGGGCTACGAACGCCGCCCAGATCTTGGCCTCGCTGGGTGGCGCGGACATGGACACCCTGGCACGAGTGCCGCAAGAGCGCACGCGGTTCGCGCAGATAGCGATAGTCCTTCTAGCCACAGCAGGCCTGTCAGCAGCCGCAATGATCTATGCACTCCACGAAAGCCTCGGAATGCCCTCACTGGCATCCATTCCCCTTGGCCTAGTATTCGGCATCGTCATTTTCAGCATTGACCGGCTCATCATACCGGAAAACTCCGTGCGGCATCTGATGCGGAAACTAGTAGTGATCATCCCCAGGATGGGTCTGGCGGTTCTGGTAGCACTTCTTGTCTCTACGCCACTGGTCCTACACACTTTCGCAGCTGACATCAATACCCAACTTCGGACCATGGAACAGGAGGACTCAGCTCGCGCGGCGGAGCTGAGAACGGTTAGCGATAGCCAGCAAGAGCAGCTCGCAGCCGCACAAACGCAGGTGAGCACACTCGAGAAGCAGGCACAGGCCGAGCGGCAGAAGGTACTCTCAGCGCTCCAGGCATGGAACTGCGAGCTGTATGGGACGGTCACGGGCTGTCAGGATGCGTCAGGGCTGCCGGGAAACGGTCCTCTCGCTCATCAGAAGCAGCAGATCTACTCCGCAGCTGTCTCCGGATATAACTCAATCGAGAGTCAGCTGAACGCAGCTGATGCTGCGCTCAGAGCAGCAGAAGCAAGCTCTAGCCAGGCCCAGGCCCAACTCGCTAGCGAGGTACAGGTCAATCAGGTCCGGCTAGATACAGGTTCCGGAATTCTCAATCAGCTGAACGCTCTGTCTAAGATCAGCGCTCAGTATCCTGCGGTCGACACAGAGCGGTGGACATTCCTGATCTTGTTTGCCCTCATAGGGTTTTTGCCGGTCGCGGTTGGGTTCGCACTCACTAGGCGGTCGCCGTCGGCCTACGACGCCATCACCAAGCTGGGGGAAGAGGGACTAATTGCGTCGGCTCGTGCAGAGCGCGAGCAGATGATCCACGCCACCGAACAGCGATTGCGGCTCCGCGCCCAGATTGAAGACGACATGCGGCGGCGAGAACTAGACCTCGGCAAGCATGCAAACGAACGAATCGCGGCAGACATGACTAATATCGTTGATACCGCGTTGCGAGAATGGGCTAACCAACTATGGGCAAAGCTCGCCGCGAGTGAAACTGGCAAAACTAGCACCGCCTCTCCGTCACCGCCAGGAGAAGATGTCGATCCGTGACCGCAGCTATCGGCGTGGGCTTGCCCAGAAATGCTGGCTAAACGGCGGTATGAGGTAAGATGAATGGACTGATAAGCATTCGCTGCGCAACGCCAGCGCCGCCACCAGCGGCGCCATCGCGGCGAGCCCGCGGTGCGGCGGCACCCTGTGGTCCGGCGAGCGCTCGGCCACCGCGGTGATCAAGCAGGTAGTCGAAGCCGCCGATGCCGATGGCAAACTCAGGGCAATCCTCGATACCGTGCGCTCCAACCGCGTGGAGGACGACTTCTCCAGCCGCTGGTCCTACGCCCGCGAAGACTTCGAGCGGAAGCTCTGCCACAAGCGGAACAAGATACGCGTGCGCTTCGTCGAGCTCACCGACACCATCCCCGTCCAGGGCCCGGAGACCGAGGTCGAGGGCAACCTGGTGGTGGGTGACTTCCTGGCACTGCTCGACCAGCGCGAACGCCAGATCGTGGTGCTGCTGCGCAGTGGGTACACCAAACTCGGCGAAGTCGCCACCATCCTGGGCTATAGGAATCACTCCCCGGTCTCGAAATACCTGGCCCGGATCCGCCGCAAGGCAGCAGAGCACCTCGACCTCTGACTGCCGGAAGGCCGGCTGCGCCCGACATACTCCCAGTCGGCATCAGGGCATGGCCGGACTCGACAGGGCAGTGTTGCGTCGGCATCACAACCTAAGCTAAGGTCCGTTACGTCCACATCACAGTTACGTCCACACTACAGGTGAACATCATGCCCAGCGAGACAACCGAGGCCCGGATCGCCACCGCCGTGGCGATGCTCGATGCCGCCCGCCGGGCGCGCGACCCGCTCGTGCGTGCCCAGATCCTGTCCGAGGCCCAGTACCAGATCGCCTGGTCGCTTCGCGAGGCCGTGGCCGACTGCCAGGACGGCGAGCCGCGCAGGAGCTGGGCCGACATCGGGAACGCGATCGGCCTGCCGCGCGAGACCGCCTGGCGCCAGTTCAAGGCCGGAGGCCCGCTGGTCACGGTAAAGCCCTACCAGTCGGCCGACAGCCCGCTCAGCGACAGCCAGCCCCAGCCGTTCACCTCCGACAGCGCGATCTGCGCGTTCACCGACCAGGAAGGGAACTGGTTCGGGCCGGGCGAGGACTACGACAACCGGTATGGCCTTGGCTGGCTGTCTTTCAATCCGCCCAATGCCCCCGCCAGCCGGTTCGCCGGGCAGGACCTCCTTGTCCGCTACGGCCCCTGGGACGGCGACGCGAGCTTCCACGCCCCTCAGATCACTGAGAAGGACACCGGCCGTCTCGTGCGGATCCGGGCCACCGACGAGGTCATCGACTGGCTATTCGGTGACGGCCAGACCGCCGTCCGCCAGGCCATGACCAAAGTCGCCGAGGCGGTCGCCATGACCCCCAACACCAGCCAGGCGCTGGCCGACCTGGTGGACAAGGCAACCACGGCGCAAAGCCCAGACCTGCCCTTCGACAACTTCCTCGCCGCGGCCGCAGCGGTGGCCGAGCACGCTGTCCTCGCCTACCGAGACGGCGCCAGCCTCAGCCGAGCATTCCGCGACCTCGAGCGAGCCGTCCGCCAGCGGCAGGCCTGGGACCAAAGGACCAGGTGATCACCATGTTCTTCCCCCAGCCCGGCTGGCAGCGGGTCGCGATCGCCGCCATCCTGGTCATCCCGGTGCTCGCCCTGATCCTGTTCTCCATGCCAGCCTGGATCACCTGGCCGTTCATGAGCACCGAACGACGGAACACAGTGCTGGAGTTCGTTGACCGGATCATCGACCTGGCCAAGGCGCTGACCAAGTCCGGCTAAAAGCCGCCCGGCGGCCGTCGCCAGCATGGGCGCCGCGCACGCCGCGCTGGCGGCCGCGACCGCCATCTGGCTCAGCGCCTGGACATCGGCGACACCAGCGCGCGGCGGGACGCCGCGGCCACGCGCCTGGGCGGCCCGGCCAGCTGGCAGCGGTGGCCGGCCACCATGCTGTCCTCTTGCGCGAACTGGCGGATATGCGCCGCTGACCTGCGCAAAGATGGTGTGGTGGGTGACCGGTACCGTGTTGCGGGCGGCTGGAGTGTGGAAGTCGTCTGCCTGACCGCCACCCCGGACCATCACGATGGTGAATGGATCCGCGTCAGGTTCTGCGGGTTCCACGTCGCCGACGTCCGCAGCGCCGCCGAGCTCGAGCGCTGGTTCCCGCTGACGTCGCTGGAGCCGGAGACATTAGCGCTGGCAGCCTGACAGCGTCCCGCCGGGCCCACTTAGCAGGGCTCGATATGGCAAGCCGTGTTAAGATCAGGGCATGAGGATTGACCCTGCCTCAGCCGAGCACCCTTACGAGCAGCTCGCCCGGCAGCTGCGTGAGCAGATCGGCAGCGGGAAGATCACCGGGAAGCTGCCCTCGATCACCGAGCTGACCGCGCTGACTGGCCTGGCCGTCGGCACCGTGCGCCGCGGTATCGACGTTTTCGTCCAGGAGGGGCTGGTGCAGACCGTGCCGGGCCGCGGGACGTTCGTCCGGCGCTGACGCCGTGGCCAGCGGTCGCCGCGCCGTCAGGGCACCGGTCCCCCCGGTCACGCGCCCTGCCCGCCGGGCGAACGGGATTTTCGGGCCTCGGCCGTGCGGCGTCGTCCTTCGTCGATCCATTGCGAGATCAGTGCCATGTCGGCGCCTGCCTTGATGCACAGCTGGGCGATCTGCAGGTAGACCGCAGCGTCGCCGTCTCGCTCGTGAAAGCCGATGGCCAGGCCTGCCTGCTGGGCCAGCAGGTCGACCCGGCCGCCGGCGACCTCGGCCAGGTCGGCGAGCGCGGCCGCCTCCTCGGCCCCGGTCAGCGCCCGCCCGCGTGCGTGCCGCCGGGTGATGCCCGCGATCCGCGCCGCTAAGATCCGGTCGCTGTCCGCACTCGCCACGCCAGCATCATAGAACACAGATTCGATTTCACGTGGTAAGCACCCGTCAGCGCGCCGGCTCTGTATAACATCCGGCACGGCTGGCGGATCGGGCGCTGAGTGCCTGGCTGTTGTCAGCCGTGCGTGTCTTCCAAGTCGGCAAGGAGTTGCTGGACGCGCTGGCTGATGTCGTCGCGGATCGTCCGGACTGCGGTGAGGTCCAGGCCTGCAGGGTCGGGGAGGTCCCAGTCGAGGTAGCGCTTGCCGGGGTAGATGGGGCAGGCGTCGCCGCAGCCCATCGTGATCACCACGTCGGCTGCCTGCACTTTGCCGTCGGTGAGCGGCTTGGGGAATTCGCGGGAGATGTCGAGACCGATCTCGGCCATGGCCTGGATCACGGCGGGGTTTGAGCTGGCCGGCGGGTTGTGATCCGGCGGAGGTTACGTGTACGCGCCCGGCCGCCTGGTGGTGGAGCAGGGCGGCGGCCATCTGGGAGCGTCCGGCGTTGTGGGTGCAGACGAACAGCACTTCGGGGATGTCGGCCATGCGGGCACCTTCCAGGACTCAGTCAGCAAGCTGGGTGGGCGGCCCGGTGCGGGACTGGGCGGGCCAGGCGGGGTAGATACTTGCGGCCAGTAGGGTGCCGAGGCTGCCGCCGACGATCTGGGCGGCGATGAACGCGGGTGCCGAGGCGGGCGCGATCCCGGCGAAGGTGCTGGTCAGGGTCCGGCCAATGGTGACGGCCGGGTTAGCGAACGAGGTTGAGGCGGTGGACCAGTACGCGGTGCCGGTTCATGCGCCCACGGCCCAGGCCACGTGCTGGATGCGCCCGGTGCGGACCAGGGCCACGATGACGAACAGCAGCCCGGCGGTCGCGACGGCCTCGCTGAGCAAGATCGGTGCGCCGCCGCGGTGGTGATGCGATGCGCTCAGGACTGGCTCGGCGAACATGGCATCAGCCAGGGCAGACCCGCCGATAGCACCTGAGACACGATGGCCGCGGCGGCCAGGGTCAGGCCGTAGCGGTGCGGGGTCTGGCGGCTGAAGATCCAGTCGGCGGCGGTGACGATGGGGTTGAAGTGCGCGCCGCTGGCCGGGATGAACACCGCGATGAGGACGGCCAGGCCGGCCGCGGTCACGAGCGAGTTGATCAGCAGCCGCAGCGCACCGTCGGTGGTGAGCCGGGTGGCGGCGATCCCGGACCCGCCTGAGCCGCAAATCGCATCAGGAATGCGATTGCAGACCCTAGCCTGCATAAATGTCGGCTGCTAGCCCATCAGCGGGGCCACGCAGAGCAAGTGCGGTCCCAACGTAGGCTCATCCATCAGTGTGGCTTGCGTGCAACCACGATCGATTCACGAGCTAGGCCGCCGCTTACGTTCTTGGCTTGAATATTTCGAGCAATCCATATCTCAATCTCTACAAAGCCGATGGCCTCGGCCAACCGGGCGATCAGAACGTCCGTTAGGATAGGGACACGCCAAAGCTCAGAAGATCCTGAGCTTCTTTTTACACGCCGCGAAAAGGTCGAATTGGCGACAACGCATGCTATGGCCCCTCCGGCCTCGAGAGTAGAGAATTGCTGTCGGAGCACCTCATCCATGTCTGCAAAGTAATACCCGTGCACTCGCCCCAGGGCTGGTCGAGCAACATGGCTCGTCAGGAAGCTCGTTACTGAGTCAATTGCTTCATGGACGGCGTATGTCCTGTCCGGAAGGACAGGCCGAGCAGGAAACTCAATAGAAGGATGGCTGCGGAGCGTTCCTTCGCGCAAGCGTCGAAATCGTTCGCCATCTGAGACAAACTCTAGGAGCCATAGCTCAAGCTTATACACCTCCGTATAGTCGATACAGTTAAGATATGGTGGCGAGTATAGATGAAGGCCGACCGAATCGGGCTCAATAAGAGGTGCGCCACTTTCACTTAGAATTGCACTAATACATCTCGCGTCGCCGAGAACGTGGCGTGCATCGACATTGCTGCTTCTCAATGTCGCGAGGTCCTCTATCATCGCCCGCCACTGATTGATTACAGTAGACCGGACACTGGAATCTTCCAGAGGTTCTACAGTCGGCCGGAGTGCTAGGGCCCTCCGATTGCGTCCTCGGAGAATACGCAGCGCCCTCCCATCCTTCATTACTCCGCTCAAGTCTTCGATAATTGCTGCAAGCCCAAGCAGGAAAAAGCCGCGCTCCGGATCCGAAAGGATCGGATCATGATTTATGGCATCTCTGGCAGAAATTAGCCCTCGCAGAACCTTGGGGTCGAAAATCTCCTCGTTGTGAAACGCCGCCAGCCTCGGCGTCTTCTTCCGTGAGATGCGAAACGCCGAAAGACGCTGCGCGTGCCGCTCCAATGACGCTGGATCCAGATCTGAGCTAGCAAGCTTTGCCTTGCCAACAAAGTGGGCGAAAGGCGAATATTCAATGCCGATCACCCGGGCCGTTGCTTCATTGGTCCGCAACGACAACGCTGTGGTTGCAACACCTGCAAATGAGTCAACAACTGTCTTCGTTTTGCCCGTACCAAGCATATTGGCAAGCAGAGGTGGCAACAGCGGCGAGAAGCCTTCTTTATAGTAATACCACCGATGAACGGGAGCGGCGCGCAAGCTATCTGCGCTTACCAGGCTACCCAGCGCTGATCCTTGGTCACGGAATCGGAGCCCTGCAGTCAGAGCCTCCAAGCTGTTCTGAAGCTCTTTCACCTCTGGGGCCAGATCCTCCGCTGGACTGCCCCAGTCCACCGCCGGACCATCCTTGATCAAACTGTGTCCCGTCCAGAACATGGCTGCCATGAGTGAATCGACAGTACTGCGGCATACCGACACAAACCACAGGAGCTAGGCGTTACAGTGCCCTCGTAAGGGCATAACTCAGGTGCGCTCCTCTGCCTGAAAGTCTGGTCGGTCGACCACGGCACCCGAGCGTGCATCGCCAGAGCCGCGACCACGCGGGCCGGGGCGGGGACGCAACGAGAGCGCTGGTCAACGCTACCGCCGACATGCACATCCTTCCCTGCCGCCAAGCATCCAGAGAGGCCCGCTCAACCGACTTTAGTGGAACCTACAGCAACGGCCGCGTTCACATGTCGAAGCCGCCCTACCAGCCCGACCGTTCCGATAGGGCCCCGATGTGCACCTAACAGGCAACCTGAACGTCCAAGGAACAGATGGGCGGATGAGTTCGGGCCGATGACATGGCAGAGTCGCGCCTCAGGCGGATCCTGTCGGGCGTGATCGACCGCCGTTGACAGATTTGAAACTCATGGGAGGAGCGTTCGGTGACAGGTAGCCGCAGCCTGCCCGTACTCACTAACGTGCAGTTGCGGAATTTCAGCCTGTATCAAAACAATCGTAATTTAAGCATTCCCATTCTCCCAGGCGTATTTTGCTTGGCGGGCGCAAACGGGATGGGGAAATCGACATTCCTCGCTGCCATCAATTATGCCCTTACGGGGACCGTGCCAAATCCGAGGCGCGCGTTCCGCAGTGTGGAGAATTTTTACAAGGACAGCCTGGCTTTCGCCCCCAAGTACTTCGACGGACGCGTCGAGCAGGAAGACCGTCCGATCGCTGAGATTGAGCTTCATTTCCGCATCGCAGACCACAGGTATAGAATTGTCAAGAACTTCTTTGAAAGCGAGGCGCTGCGTGAATTTGAGATGGAGGATCCAACAGGCCATCCGCTGGTAGACACTTCCGCCTCGGATCCACGCGCCCGGCACAGCGCCTATCAGAACCGAATCGTGGAAGACTGTAATTTGGCAGGCTTCGAGTACTTTGTCTTCCTTCAGCAGATGCTGCTCACATTCGACGAACGGCGACATCTGCTTTTCTGGGACCCACGCGCCGCCAACCTTGCGCTGTATCTAGCCTTCGGCGTCGAGCCTAGCGACACTGAGCGATCCGAAAAATTGCGATTGGGAATCGACAGCGCTGAATCCAATGCGCGCAATGCCCAATGGCAAGCAACGATTGCACGAAACAGCCTCGCGCGCATGGGGGGCAGCGACGTCGCCGGTCTTCTACAGCTCCGCGATACCCACGAGCAGCTGGTTGAGGCCCTTAGTAACGCCGAAGAAGAGGCGGCACTAGCCGAGCGCGCAGCGGATGACGCCGTGTTGGCCGCGGCTGGCGCCGCAGCGAATCAGCAGGCACTCCGCCGCGAGTATGACAGAGCCTTCGCTCGGAAGGTCGCTGGTAACAGGGACCCTGCGCGGCATCCTGTAATACTCCAAAGTCTCAGCGACCATACCTGTGACGTATGCGGCTCTACTTCCGACGAGGCGATCGCTGCAATAAGGGCTGCTCTGAACGAGCAACGATGCCCCCTCTGCTGCACCCCAATCCAGCATGCCGAGCCGCAGAACTTCGACGAGTTGCAAGAGCTCGACGACGAATTGGCGATTGCCAAGGCCGAATCGGAGACGGCGCAGGCGCGTGCAGAACGCCTGCAGCTTGAGGCTCAGGATGTCCAGGCGCGTGCTCTAAGTGCTGCTGCAGCCGTGGAGAAGTTCGAACAAGCAAACGCGGAGGGGATGGCCAAGATTATTTCGGCGTCGCCTGAATCTGAGCACCAGCGTAGAACGCTCGAGGCCGAAGCCCGCAACGCGGTGAAGCGCCGTGATGAGTTTCGTCGGCAGCGAGATGCGATGCATGCCGAACTTGAACCTCTTCAAGCTCGGCTCTCATCTGCATACCACGCCGGCGAGCTTGAATTTGTCCCGACCTTTAGACGGTTCGCCAAGCGGTTTATCGGGCTAGAGATAGACGTCTATCTGAATCAGATTCAAAACACGTTCGGCCTGTCTCTTGAAATGAAGGGAAGCCGCCGTCAGACAACCACTGAGCTGTCGGAAAGCCAGCGCTTCTTCCTTGAGATAGCCCTTAAGATGGCCCTTGCGCAACACATGAGCAGCACAGATAGTCCGGCCGCGCTGCTGATAGACACGCCAGAGGGGTCCCTGGATATCGCCTATGAAGCGCGTGCAGGGGACATGTTCGCCGATTATGTTCAGGCAGGCTTCAATTTGCTGATGACGGCGAACATCAATAGCAGCCAGCTTCTTAAGCGTCTTGCGGAGCGATGCAAGGCGGAGGATATGGAACTCGTGCGAATGACTGAATGGGCACCGTTGACTGAAGTACAGGCGGCTGAGGAGCACCTGTTCAACGAGGCCTACGCGGATATCGAGAATAGATTGATCGGAGGAGCCGAGGCGACCGAGCAGTGAGCGCTACGCCTGAGGCGATCTTCGACTGTTTGTCGATCGCCAATGAGCTTGGTCCGATAGCAGGCGGGGCTGGAGAATCTGAGATAGCGAATTTCGGCTACCTCAGTTGCTTGCTCTCGGTATATAGGGGGGTAGCGCCGAGTGATTGGGGCTATGGATTTGCGGCAACCAAGGCTGCAGCACCTTACAGCGAAGACCTTAGCGACGCGATAGAAAGCTGTCGTCTATCAGGACTTCTTGAGGAGGGGCCTAACGGCTTTACCCTGAGTGCACGCGGCTTGCAGGAGCTGGTTGGCCTTTCGGAGCTTAAGCGTTTTAGAAGCCGACGAGCGTATCTTCATGCTGCTTGCCAGAGTGCGATCGCGATTCCGCTGCCTCTGGTGACGGAGTCGCTTTCCGCCGAACCGCAACTCCGGCAAGCGCTCCGACTGTCAAGCCTGCGACCTCTCCTGGACGAGGCCGGCCGCCACGTTGTGCTATCGCACTTCGCAGCGTTGTCCCAGGCGGTCCCTGAAGCGCAGGATTTGTTCGTCCCCGCCGTCGTTTGGCTCGCCTACCTGGCACGGCAGGTGGAAGCAGACACCGCTGAGTTCGATGGCATCGGGGCTGAGGAGGGCTAGCGATCTTGAACGTTGATCCGGCTGAGATGGTTGGCATAGCCGAGCAACTGTACGTCGCGCGGCTAGCTGCGACGATGGGGCCCGAAGGTACGGAAGCGTTGAAGCGGCTCTTGCTCATGGTTCGGCAAGTTCATTTGGCGATTACCACCGAACGGATGACTAATGGCCTAGTTGTGGTCTGTGCGGTAGACAGAGACGATCCATGTTTGCCTGGGCCGAGCGCGTCGTTCACCGACGCATCGGCCCTGACCGCGTACTTCGACGGCAAGACTACATTGACCGTACAGGTCAGTATCGACGGACTGCGGGTCTGGACTAGGCCGTTGGAGCAAGACCTCTCGTTCGATTTCGTTGGATACAGGTATTCAGTTCCGCACAGAGAGACGATATTCACTCGTAATGCCCAATATGACGTACCTGTTATTCGAATGTCGGCGAGCTATTTCGGAATTCCGTACTTCATGGACCTTAAGCGGTCGCTAGAGCAGTACGGTGAGACGTGGGTCAAAGACTCGACTTGCGAGATATTCAATGAGAGCTGGCTAGATCCCCATCGGCTTCTATTCGCACCGGAGCCAGAGTTCAGAATGCGGCGTTCGCTTCAGCGACACCTCCGCTCAGGACTGCGTGAGCATACATCGGTATCGATCATGCCGGAACAGAATATAAACGAAACGCGTCCAGTGGACATTAAGGTGACGTGGGCCTGCAACCGGGTTGCACTGATCGAGATTAAATGGCTCGGCAAGAGCGCGGCGCAGGGAAGCGACCGGTGCACCCAGAAGCACTATGCCGGCAGAGCTAAAGAGGGTGCTTCGCAGCTGAGGGATTATCTTGATGCATACCATAAGGAGGTCCCTCACGAAGAGGCTCGCGGCTATTTGGCGGTGTACGATGCTCGTCGCCGCAATGTAACGGCCCCTCCGTCGACCATCTCGGCTGCAGATGCAGCTTATTACCGATATCAGGAGATCGAGTACGATGCAGAAATTCTTGCTAGACCTGATTTTGAACAGCCTGCCAGGTTCTTTTGTGAAGCGGCGCTCTAGGTTTCATTTGCCAGGCGCGCTCGAATCGACTCGGAGATTTGAACCCGGCGGATAGGCGTGAACCCGAACCGCATTAGCAATCTGAGGCTCACTGGCAGCTGGGATAAGCCCGCGCCTTATGGTTCTGCCTGTGGAGATTCTGGTTGCGCGGATGCCTGGCCATGAAGGAGTGAGGTGGCGAGCGGGTCGCCGGAGGCTAGCGCGTGGTTGACGACCAGCGCGGCGCCTGCTGACCTGCTCAGTGTGGTGGCGCTGGGGCGGGAGCGTTCTGGTCCCAGATCGGCTGCGGCGTCGATGATCAGCCGTTCGCTGGCGCGGTCGATGTCGGCGGCGCGCTGGAGCAGATCGGGGTTGGTAATGCCCAGGTCGTAGAGGGTCTGTTCCACCGGGCCGGGGAGTTCTGGGCGTTCACTTGCGACCTGCCGGCTGTCTGCGGTCTCCGGCGTCTGGTGTGCCGGGCTATCGGGGGGCTGGCTCGGTTAGTCGGGATGGGTCAGCTGCCTGTCTGGCCGTGGTGAGCACGCGGCTTGGAGCGCCGGTCGCTGTGGCGATGGCGGCGACATGCGCGGTGGTGTCCTCGGCGGATCGTGTGGTCTGGTCGCAGGCCGCCAGGATGGCCTGGATCCGGTCGGGTGGGGCCGGGGCGAACGGGCGGGGGATGTCCATCTTGTCGGGCAGGGATCGTGTGGTGACCAGGATCCGGTGTGCGGCGCCGGCGGCGTGTATCTGCTGGTGTTCGGCGTGGCCGAGGCTGGTCAGTGTGTCGCAGGCGTGGTGCACGGCGGTGATCAGGAGGCGGGTGTCTTCGGGCCGGGGTGCCAGTTCGTGTGGTGAGCGGGCCTGGTGGGCGGGTCCGCTGGCCAGGGTCCATTGCGGGTCGGCGTAGGCGAGCCGTCCGGTCCATAGGGCCAGGTCGCCTGATTCGGCGGCGTTTGGGGACAGGTGCAGGCGGGTGTCGGTGGTGACCAGGTCCAGGGCGTGAGCGACGTCTAGCCATCGTTGCCGGGTGCGGCCGGCGGCTTCGGCTGCCTGCAGCAGCCCGGCGGCGTGGCCGCCTGAGCCATGCCCCTCTTCGTGTTCGGCGAGGGCGCGGAGCAGGATTTCGCGGTGGTGGCATGTCAGGGTGGCCGTGGCGGCGACGCGGCGCAGCGAGTTGATGGTCAGGTGCGCAGATGACGCTGGCCGGGTGCTGGTTTCCCAGGCCAGGCGGCGGACCCGTTCGGCGGTGGTGATCACTCCTGTGCACAGCCCGGCGACGGTTTCGTCCGGGGCTGGGAGGCGATGCGGCGGGGGCATGGCGGGCGGGATGGCGCGCAGGAGCTCGAGGTCGCTGCCGGGTACTGGTTCGCGGCGCTGGGCGGTGGCCACGCGGGAGCCGACGATCCACAGCCACTGGCAGGCCGCGTTCAGTTTCTGCCGTTCCTGGTGGCTGCCATGTGAGCCCGGGCCGAGCGCGAGGGCGGCGCCCAGCGATGCGAGCCGCCGGGCCAGGCCGCCATCTCGCCCAGGATCGCACGGGCCACAGCGGGCGAGGTGACCACGAGCCCCCACGGCGAGCGCAGGTGCCGTTCGCCGTCGCGGTCACGGGCCAGGTGGGTTTGCAGCAGGTCCCGTTCTGTGGCCAGTGACGCTGCTGCGGCGTCCAGGTGCCAGGCCAGTTCCCCGCCGGGAGCGCGCGGACCCGGCCGGGGCGCGTCCGGCTGGTCGACGAACGCCGCCGCCCTGGCCAGCGCGTCGCGGGTTTCAGTACCGGCGCGAGTCCAGCCTGCCGCCCGCTCGCTGCGTGGCAGCTCGCGAACCGGCCCGGGCGCGATGTCCAGCACGTACCGATGCATCAGCACCACGATGCGCAGCACGCTGCTGCTGGCCTGCCGGATGTCAGCGCCGCCATATGTCGCAGGCAGCTGGGCGGCTTCAGCGAGATGGCCATGCGCGGCGTCGAGGAAGTCGCCGAACACCGCCCGGCCCGTCACGGCCCGCTCCGGCCCAGCAGGCCGTAAATGTGCTCAGCACACCGGGCAGCATCGGCGCACGCGGACCGGTCACCAGAATCCGGAGCCGACGCCCCCGCCTCAGCGAGACGAACCGCCAGCAGGCCGGGAGCGCCGTGGCATGCTGCAAGCGATCCCGGGGTCCGAGGACTGCGCTCATTTCACAGCTCCTGTTGCGACAGCGATGACGCGAGCATCGCGGCGCCCTAGCATCCGGCCCGTGCAAGGCACCAGCCTGTGGAGATTAGGCGGCCGGCGAGCTGCTCTTTGCGCCCGTTTGCTGGCGGCACGCAGCGATGGCCAAGCGGACGGCACGTTGATGTTCGGTGCTCAGGGTTCCGCGGCCCGACCGCCAGGTAGCCCAGACGTGGTCGCGCAGCTGTTTCGGTACGCGGTACCAGTGGTGACGGCACATCAACCGCGAGGTGTCGATCTCCTCATTGCAGGACGGCACGTGACAATGACCGCCTCGTTCAGCCGAGGCCAGCAACAGACGGCCAGGCCCGCGGCCGCGGCCCGCGGTTAACTCCGTTACCGTGCGATCTTCGACTGCGTCGCTAGTCATGATCGGTATCCATTCCGTTCGCCTGCTGACACGCCGAACACTACGCCCAGCCAGTGACATTCCTGACGATCCCGTTGCTGTGACGCCGCGACGCGCGCACCAGCTATCGCCGGCAGATCACACCGCTGGCGGGCCGCCCAGTCGTTTGGCACAGGCAGCCCGGTCTCCAGCCCGGCTGCTGGGCGCCGTCCCGGCCTCAACATC
>Ga0335074_10000846_pt1 | contig 41877 bp, 38 predicted proteins | sample Lox_Sample_23_FD_206715 | JGI IMG/M metagenome (GOLD analysis project Ga0335074, IMG submission 206715) | Soil microbial communities from Loxahatchee National Wildlife Refuge, Florida, United States - Lox_Sample_2.3 | ecosystem: Environmental > Terrestrial > Soil > Wetlands | place: USA...
CGATGCCCGCCTACCTGCGCGACCATGCGGTGTATTACGCGGGGCCGGCCAAGACGCCCGAGGGCTACGCGTCGGGGTCGTTCGGCCCGACCACCGCGGGCCGGATGGACTCGTACGTGGAGGAGTTCCAGGCGGCCGGCGGGTCGCTGGTGATGCTGGCCAAGGGCAACCGGTCCGCGCGGGTCACCGAGGCGTGCCGCAAGCACGGCGGGTTCTACCTGGGGTCGATCGGCGGCGCCGCCGCCAAGCTGGCGCAGGAGTGCATCACCAAGGTCGAGGTGCTCGAGTATCCCGAGCTCGGCATGGAGGCGGTCTGGAGGATCGAGGTCCGCGACTTCCCCGCGTTCATCGTCGTCGACGACAAGGGCAACGACTTCTTCGCCGACGTGACCACGCCGAAGCAGCCGCTGCTGACGATCGGATCACCACCCAGTTAGGGAGGCCAGCTCATGCCTGAGGCCGCTGACGGGTTCCGCATCGAGCACGACTCGATGGGCGAGGTGCTGGTCCCGGCCGACGCCCTGTGGGGCGCGCAGACGCAGCGGGCCGTCGAGAACTTCCCGGTGTCCGGCGAGCGGCTGCCGCGAGAGATGATCGGGGCCCTCGCCTCGATCAAGGGGGCCGCGGCGAGGGTGAACGGCGAGCTGGGCGTGCTGGACCCGGACATGGCCCAGGCCATTCACGACGCGGCGGCCGAGGTGGCCGGGGGGCGTTACGACGGCCAATTCCCCATCGACGTGTTCCAGACCGGCTCCGGGACGTCGTCGAACATGAACGCCAACGAGGTCATCGCCACGCTCGCCGCCCGGGCCCTGGGCCGGCCGGTTCACCCCAACGATCACGTCAACGCCTCGCAGTCGTCCAACGACGTGTTCCCCTCCGCGATTCACCTGGCGGCGGCGCGGATGATCAAGCGGTCGCTGCTGCCCGCGCTCGATCACCTGGCGGCCGCGCTCGAGGCCAAGGCCGCCGAGTTCGCCGGGGTCGTCAAGAGCGGCCGGACCCACCTGATGGACGCCACGCCGGTGACGCTCGGCCAGGAGTTCGGCGGGTACGCGGCGGCGGTGCGGCACGGCGCGGAGCGTGCAGGCGCCGTGCTGCCCGACGTGGGCGAGCTGCCGCTCGGCGGCACCGCCGTGGGCACCGGCCTGAACGCGCCGCCCAGGTTTGCGGCGACTGTCATCGCCCGCCTGGCCGCCGACATGGACCTGCCGCTGACCGAGGCCCGTAACCACTTCGAGGCCGCGGGGGCAAGAGACGCACTGGTGGCGGCCAGCGGGGTGCTGCGGACGATCGCGGCGTCGGCGTTCAAGATCTGTAATGACCTGCGCCTGATGAACTCGGGCCCCCGGACCGGGCTGGCCGAGATCCAGATCCCCGATCTCCAGCCCGGGTCGTCGATCATGCCGGGCAAGGTCAACCCGGTGATCTGCGAGGCCGTGTGCCAGGTCTGCGCCCAGGTGATCGGGAACGACGCGGCGGTCGCGTTCGGTGGCGCGGCGGGCAACTTCGAGCTGAACGTGATGATGCCGGTCATCGGAGAGAACCTGCTCGACTCGATCAGGCTGCTTTCGTCAGCGTCGCGGTTGCTCGCCGACCGCTGCATCTCCGGCATCACCACGGATCCGGCCCGGCTGCGCCGGCTGGCCGAGTCCTCGCCCGCAATCGTCACCGCCCTGAACCCGCTCATCGGCTACGAGGCAGCGGCCGCGGTCGCACACGAAGCGCTGCAGAGCGGCAAGACGATCAGGGAGGTGGTGATCGCACGCGGCCATGTCGTACGCGGCGACCTCACCGAGGAACAGCTGGACACCGCGCTCGACGTCCTGGCCATGACCCGCCCGTCTGCCGCCAGGTAGCCGGGGTGCGGGCGGGCTGTCATTTTGTCTTGTAGTCGGTGAAGCCCTCGTCGTTCACGAGGCTTAGCGGGGGCTGCGCGGTCCGCCGGAACCCAGCGGGAACGGGCACGCGCAGCTGGGCGACTCTGGCCGGGGTGGCCGGCAGCCACTGGTAGTCGGTCTGCTGGCCGAGCTCGACCACCCGCAGCGGGAGATACGTGGCCGGGTCGACGTAGACGGTCAGCGGCCGGGCCTTGGACTTGGCCGTGCCGATCAGCTTGATCGCGTCCACGCCGTCGACCACCGCGTGGCCGTCAGCGGCCAGCGCGCCGCAGGCCACGGTGGCCTTGATGTAGCCCGGCGTGGGCTGGAAAAACGGCAGCGGCATCCCGACGTAGCCGACCGGGGTCTTCTGGCTCGCGCAGCCGCTGGACACAGGCTCAATCGTGCCGGGCCCGGCACCCTCGATCGGGTAGCTCACCCGCGACCAGGTGCCCCGGACGTAGTCGACGGCGGTTTCGCGGTCGGTACCGCCCGGCCGCATGGTGCCCCAGTTGTCGCCCACGTCCACGGCCGGCTGGCCAGTCTTGCCGAAGTACTCATTCCTGTCCAGGTTGCGGTAGGACCAGCTGACGGTGAGCGGGTTGACCGTGGTCATGCCGCCGGGCAGCGGGACCACCGCAGCCTGCACGGTGGTCACCGACACCATGTCCGCGAGACGGGCCGGGCTCAGCGCCTGCTCCATTCGCCCAGCCACGTAGGCAACGAGCATGGCCCGGTCGGGTGCGTGCACGCCTGCCGTATTCCCGGCGGCCGCCAGAACGGCCGCGGTGACGATACCCGCGGTGCCAGCGGCGGCGGTCATCGCCAGGGCCGGCCGCCGCCTGCGGTTACGCCGTCTGGCCTGGGCGGCCAGCCGGCCCGGTGCCGTGGCGTCGGCCGGCAGCCGGTCGATGCCCTGCCGCAGCAGCTCTGCGATGTCCTCGTTCATCTTCTCTCCTCCGTTGCCCGCACCGGCGGGCCGATCTGTCCCACGGTCTCGTCCCCCCATGGCCCAGACAGCTCGCGCAGCCGCTGCAGCCCCCGGGACGCGGCCGACTTCACCGCACTCTCTGAGCAGCCGAGCAGCGCCGCGGTCTCGGTCTCGCTGCGCTGCTCCCAGTACCGGAGCACGACCACGGCCCTCTGCCGGGGCGGCAGCTCCTGCAGCAGCCGCACCAGCGCGTCGCGCAGGTCCACGGCGTCCACCGCGTCGCCGCCCACTGGGTCGATCCCGACGCCGACGACCGGCAGCTTGCGCCGCCAGCGGGTGCGGCGACGCCACCCGTCCGCCGCGAGGTTGTACAAGGTTCGCCTCAAGTACCCCTCAAGGTCGGAATGGATGCTCCGCGAGCGCCGCAAGAGCCGCTCCAGCGCCTCCTGCAGCAAGTCCTCGGCGTCATGACGGTTACCGGCCAGCGCAATGGCCGCACGGGCAAGCTCGCCACCGCGCTCGGCCAGCAACCGCTCCAGCTCCCGGGCATCTCCGGGAGCCGGCGGGCCCGCATCCTGATGGCCTGCCACGCCACCTCCTCAGTCAGCTGACACCAGCCAAGGACGACCTCGAGGCCCAAAAAGTCGCATCGGCCGAATTCACAACTGGCTCACAGGGATATCGCTGGTGGCCCGGGTAGCGTCCGCGGCATGGTCAACTACGCGAAGGCAGCCACGGCTGGGCTGGCGGGGCGCCTGGTCTCGGGGCGCTACCGGCTGCAGGAGCCGATCGGCCGCGGGGCCATGGGCATTGTCTGGCGCGGACGGGACGAGCTGCTCGACCGCGAGGTCGCGGTCAAGGAGGTCCGGGCGGCCATGACGACCGCCGCGAGCCAGGACATCTACCGGCGGACGCTCCGGGAGGCCAAGGCGGCCGCGCGGCTGAACCATCCCAGTGTGGTGACCGTCTTCGACGTGGTCGAGGAGGACGGCCGTCCCTGGATCGTCATGGAGCTCGTGCACGCCAGATCGCTCGACCGGGTGGTCGCCGAGGATGGCCCGCTGCGGCCGCTGCAGGCGGCGCGGGTGGGCGAGCGCCTGCTCAGCGCGCTGGCCTGCGCCCACGCCGCCGGGGTGCTGCACCGGGACGTCAAGCCGGGCAACGTGCTGATCGGCACGGACGACGCCGTGGTACTGACCGATTTCGGCATTGCCACGCGCCCGGGCGATCCCGCGCTGACCCAGGTCGGGATGGTCGTCGGGACGCCCGGGTTCACCGCGCCCGAGCGGGCTCGCGGGCACTCCGCGACCCCCGCATCTGATCTGTGGTCGCTTGGCGCCACGCTCTACACGGCCGTAGAAGGCCGCGGGCCGTTCCAGCGACCGGGCGGCTCCGCGGCGATCATGGCAGCCGTGGCTCATGAGGAAGCCCCCCGGGCGCCGTCGGCGGGGCCACTCGGCCCGGTCATCGACGCGCTGCTGCGGGCCGATCCGGCCGACCGGCCCGATGCGGACACCACCGCCAGGCTGCTGGCCGACGCGGCGGCGCAGGCCGAGTCGGGACCGGCTTGCCCGGGCGGGATTCCGGGCGGCGCCTTGGCGTTCGCCGATGTCCGCGAGTTCCCGCCTATGCCGCTTCCGGCTGACCTGCCCGCATCGGCGGACCTGCCCGAGTTCCTGGATCAGCCTGGGTGGCTGGAGCTGCCGACAGCCGTGGACGAGCAGGCGCCCGGGTACATCGGCGCCGGCCCGCCCCGGCCCCCGGACGTGCAGGCCCCCGGCTACATCGGCGCCGGGCCGGCGCAGCCGCGGCCGCGAGGGCCGCGGCGAGCTCTGGCCGCCGCGCTGACGGCAGTCGCGGTGGCAGCGGCCGGGCTCATCGGCTGGGCGGCTTACTCCCATTCGGCGGGCGCGTCGGGCGGCCCGGGCTCGGTAGCAGCAGCCCAGGGTAACGCGACATCGGCGGGCGGAAATCGCGGGCCGGCGACCCACGGCACCGCCGGGGCGCGGACAGCCGGGGGCAGCACGAGCGATCCTGGCAGCGGTAATGCCAGCGGCAGCGCGACAAACGGCGGCGCCGCCCCGGGAGCCGGATACCAGTGGTTCCAGGTCACCGCGGCCAGCAGCGGCACCACGGCCGGGTTCGAGATCGCCGCCCCCGCGACGTGGCAGATGACGAGGCAAGGCGTCGTCAGCTACCTGCGGTCCCCGTCAGGGAACGCCTCCATCGAGATCAGCCTGGCGCCGTTCACCTATCTCCGGCCGCTGCGGGAGGCCAGCCTGCTGCAAGCTCACGCGATCCAGCAGGACCTTTACCCCGGATACCAGCGCATCGCCATCAGGCCGGGGATCTTGCTGGGCGCCCCGGACGCGGCGTGGCGATTCAGCTGGCAGGACGGCGCGACCCGCACCGGAGTCCTGGAACTGCTGGTGACCGTCGACACCACAGCCGGAGCGCAGTCCTACGAGCTGGCCGTGTTCGCTCCGTCGGCTCAGTTCGCCTCGGCGCAGGCTGTCTTCCGCCGGGCGCTGCCGACCTTCCAGCCACTGACGTAGCCCGCGCTGCGCGGCCGGCAGCGGCGGCCCGCATGCCGCTGGTATGGCGGGGGCTGCCAGTCAGCAGCGGCCCCCTGGCGATTGCCAGGGGGCCGCTGCCGTTGGCTATGACGGCTCAGTACCAGCCGTCGGCTTCCTCGTGCGCCCACGCGCCGCACGGTGATCCGTACAGGGACTTGATGTAGGTCAAGCCCCAGCGGATCTGGGTGGCGGCGTCGGTCTGCCAGTCAGGCCCGGCGCTGGCCATCTTCGACCCAGGCAAGGCCTGCGGGATCCCGTACGCCCCCGAACTCGGGTTGGTGGCGTACACGTTCCAGCCGCTTTCCTCGTTCCACAGCGAGTTCAGGCACGAGAACTGGCTGGACGACCAGCCATACGAGCCAAGCATGCCCATAGCGATCTGCTGCGCCGAGCCCGACGGCACGGCCGGTGCCGGCGTGACCTGGCTTGGCTGCGTTTGCTGCTGTGCCTGCTGCTGGGCCGCTCGGTCCGCTGCTGCCTGGGCGGCGGCCCGGCGCGCGGCCAGCTTGGCCGCTCGTTGCCGTAGCGCCGCCTGCCTGGCGGCGGCCTGTTGCGCGACGAGCGCTGCGTTCTGCTGCTGCCGGAGGGCCAAGACGGCCCTCGAGGTCAGGACTTGCGAAGCAAGCGTCGCGCTGCCGTCCAGATGGGCCTGACTGGTGGTGATCCCGCTCGTGGCCACCATGCTGGCTGCCGACTGGGATCCCATGGTGGCCGGCCAGAGGGCCACCACCCCGGAGGCCGCCGCCGCCGTGAGGACGGTCGAGCCTGTTACCGCGATCGTGAGCTTAGAGGGTTTTCCGTGCAGGGAGGTACGTCGTCGGATGCCGGACAATAGGAACCCTTGGTCGGGCGCGCACTGCGCGCCTTCTGCCACCCAGTTGTCACTGTCACGCAACCCGCTGATCGGGGGCATGCATCGGCGTACAGGACGGGACGCGGGTTCAGGGCGACAACCTGCACAAGGGCAGACGTCACGCACGCTGGGTGCTTCGCCCATCAAGATTGCCTAAGAATCAGGCCGTCTGGTGCCGGAACACGCTCGAAATCCGTATGACGTACATCACAACACGGCCAATGGTCATTGGCAATGTTTGCGCAGTTTGTCCGTTCCCTCAGATTGGCGGAGATAGGCACGTGCCTACGAAGTGAGCCCCATCAGGACATTACTAATCTTGCATGATGAGTGACACAGTGTTATCACCACGACTGCTGACGAGGGCATTAAGTGAGGAGTCTATGCGGTGTCCTGGTTACCCAGAGTAATAAACCCTAGCCATTCAGAGTAGTAAGGTCACTACTCACAGCTGATATACGAATCGCGCCTGTAGTCGATTCGCATGCGCCGCGTGCGAGTCCAGCGGAGCTACGCGGATCTAATTTGCTTCCTCCGCGGTTGCGGTCGGTTGGGCCAGGATGGCGGGAAAAACGCGGAGGACGGGGAACCGCGCGGCCTGCGCCCGGGTGCGCCCGGGGGTGGTACCGGCCGTCGGCCTCTAGTACCAGCCGTCGGCTTCCTCGTGATCCCACGCGCCGCAGGGAGTGCCGTATACGGACTGGATGTACCCGAGACCCCACTTGATCTGCGTGGTCGGGTCGGTCTCCCAGTTGGGACCGGCGCTGGCCATCTTGTCGCCCGGCAGGGCCTGCGGGATGCCGTAGGCACCGCTCGCGTTCTCGGCGTCGTAGATCCAGCCGCTCTCACGGTTCCAGAGGTCGTCCAGGCAGGGCCACTGCGAGGTGGAGAAGCCGAACGACGACAGCATGTTGAACCCTATGGACTGAGCCGTGCCCGGGTCAGGCGCCGGGAAGTTGAGCACCGGCGCGTTGCCAGCCTGGTCGGACGCGGCTGACGCCGGGCTCTGAGCCAGCTTCGGGGCGCTGACCATGCTCAGCGTCTTGGACGCGGCATCCACCAGGATCATCTGCTGGCGTTCCTGCTCCAGCAGGGTGGCCGAGTGGCTGGTCGGGATGGCGGCCAGGGCCATGGCCGCCGGATCGGAGCCGGGACCGGACGTGTGCAGTTCCACCAGAACCCCGGCGGCAACTGCTATTAGCGCGGTCATCGTCGTGACCAGGAGAAAGCCCAACCGCCTACGCCCGCGGCGCTTCGCAGGAGCTCGCCTCCGGTGCTGTGACAATGCGGTCCTTCCGTCGGCCGAGCGCGCCGGGCAGACCGCCCTGCGCGCGGACCGCTGCGGTACAGGGCAGCGAGTCGTGTGACGGCCCGGGCCAATGTGGCGCCACTTGCCTTGCGATGGCAGAACCACGCATGTGGGCCCAGCACCGTCGCCGCACTACGTTGCCAGAAGCGAACGAGTGGACCAAGCGCTTCCGCTGAAAAAGTTGTGTTGGAAACCGAGGAAATTGTGTTTCACAGATCACAGTTTGGCAACGCGTAATGTAACAATTACTCGGCGTAAGATTGCCATGCTGTGATCACCGCTGCCGGCGAACGACGCGCCGCGACACGCCGGGCACTACCGTGGGCTTGCGGATGGGGCTAGCTTCCAAGGCAGGGCGTCGACAGCCGGACGGGTGGTGACATTGAGCAGCAGTCCGGGAACAGGTCCGGGCACCAGCGGCACCGGCCCAGTGCCCGGCCGTCCCGGCCCATTGCCCAGCGACACCGGTCCAGTGCCTGGCCGGACCGGCTCAGGACCCGGCCGCACCGGGTCAGCCACGGTGGCTGGCGGCACGGCACGCGGCTCGACCGGTCGCGGTATGTGGGACCTGGGCGCCGGTGACGCCGAGATGGTGCTGGCCGAGGCGCGCAAGGCGCTGTTCGTCATGGTCGGCTTCCTCGCCCTTATCTGGATCATCCAGATCGCGAACTGGGCCGATCACTACCACCTCACGTACGACTACGGCATCCAGCCCCGGGACGCCGCCAGCCTTCCCTACATCCTGACCGCCCCGTTCTTGCACTTCAACTGGGCTCATATCGAGGGCAACTCGGGCCCCCTGTTCATCTTCGGCTTCCTGGCCGCCTACCGCGGGGTGGCCAAGTTCTTTGGCGTGACCGCGCTTGTCATCCTGACCAGCGGCCTGGGGGCGTGGATCTTCGAGAGCCCGGGATCGGTCGGGGCGGGCGCCAGCGGGGTGGTCTTCGGGTACTTCGGCTACATCATGGTCCGCGGGTTCTTCGACCGGCACGCGATCGACATGCTGCTTGGTGCGGTCATGGCCCTCTGCTTCGCGTATCAGTTCACCGTGCTGCTCCCCCAGGCCGGGATCGGCTGGCAGGCACACATCGGCGGCGTGGTCGGGGGCGTAGCGGCCGGCTGGGTATTCAGGGACCGGCGGGCCGGCGGTGGGCCGGGCAGGCGGGCCGCCCGGGCGAAGCCGGCTTCGCCAGCTAGCGGCCCTCGATCCGACCTGCACAAGCAACTCGACGACCTCGGCCTCTGACCGCCCGCACAAACCCGACGACCTCGCCCTGCGACCGCCCGCACCACCCGACGACCTCGCCCTGCGACCGCCCGCACCCAGGCCGACGCCATCACCCACGCGCGCCGGGGTCGACGCCGTGGCGCGCGGCTACAGTCGGTCTCATGCCCGGAGCCGCCCGGAAGCCGTCCAGATCCGCGCTCTGGCGGCACCGGGACTTCATGCTCCTGTGGGGCGGCCAGTCCATCAGCGAGCTCGGCTCGGCAGTAACCATGCTGGTGCTGCCGCTCACTGCGGTCGTGGCGCTCAACGCATCCACGTTCCAGGTTGGCCTGCTGTCGGCAGCGACGACGATCTCGTTCTTGCTGATCGCATTGCCCGCAGGCGCGGTCGTGGACCGGATGGCCAGGCGCAGGCTCATGATCGGCTGCGACACCGCGCGGATGCTGATCATCGGCTCAGTACCCGCGGCCGCGGCGCTCGGCTTGCTCACGCTGGCCCAGCTTTATGTCGTGGCTGTGGCGGCCGGCGTGCTCACGGTCTTCTTCGACGTCGCCTACCAGAGCTACACGCTGACGCTGATCAGGCGGGACCAGCTCATGGACGGCAATGGCAAGCTCGCCGCGACCCAGTCCTTTTCCCAGGTGGCGGGACCGGGGCTGGGCGGCACCCTGTTCGGCCTGCTGCGCGCCGGGGCCATGACGGCGGACGCCGCGTCCTACGCGGTCTCGGCCGCGTCCCTGCTGCTGATCCGGTCCAGGGAACCCGCGCAGGCACGCCCGTCCGGGGCGCCCCGGGCCAGGCTGCGCACGGAGATCTTCGCCGGGTTGGCGTTCGTGCTGCGCCAGCCGGTGCTCCGCAAGATCGCCGCCTGCACGGCCACGTGGAACCTGTTCGGGGCCATGGCGTCGGCACTCGGCATCATCTTCCTGGTTCGGCTGCTGCACGTCCGGCCTGCCGACGCGGGCCTGCTGCTCGCCGCGGGAAGTCTGGGCGGGGTGGCGGCCGGGGTCGCGTCCGGCACGGTCGCGCGTGCGATCGGGTCGGCCCGCATGATCTGGTTCGCTCCGGTGGTCTTCGGCGTCTTCGCTCTGGCGCTTCCGGCCGCCGAGCCCGGATGGCGGCTCGCGCTGTATCCGGTCGGCCTGGCTGGCTGGTCATTTTCTGGCGTGCTGTACAACATCGCACAGCTCAGCTACCGCCAGATGATCTGCCCGCCGGAACTGCTCGGGCGAATGAACTCCGCGGTCCGCTGGATCGTTTGGGGAACCCTGCCGCTCGGCGGCCTGCTCGGCGGTGCGCTGGGCTCGGAGCTCGGGGTCCGGCCCACGCTCTGGATCGCGGTCACCGGGTGCTACGCCGCCGGGCTGTGGGTGCTGTTCTCGCCGCTGCGCCGCATGCGCGACGCCCCTGGGCCAGAAGCGCCGGCCACCGCCACGTCACCCGCACCGCGCGGCGAGGCGGGTGAAACGCGCAGGCCGCAACCTCGCCGACCGCCGGCAACCGACCCCTGATCACCGAGCGATGTGCCCGTCACCGGCCGCGCCTGCTCTGCACGGCTCCGTCTCCCCGGGTGGCCCCGTCTCCCCGGGTCGCGCCTACTCTGCGGACGGCCGCGTCTCCCCGGGTGGCTCTGTCTCGCCCGGCGGGTCCTGTTCGCCCGGCGGGTCCTGTTCGCCCGGCGGGTCCGTCTCGCCGGGCGGGCCGCCGGGTTCGGCGGCGGGGACCGTCATCCCGAGATGCCGCTCGATGGCCTCAAGCCGCTCCGTGATCTTGCTTAGCGCGTTCTGCACCTCGGCCACCCAGCGCCCACTGGTCACGGTGCGCGGCAGCAAGACATCCTCGCCCGCCGCGACGGCCGAAGGGGCCCGGCTGGTGACCTCCGGATCGCGGCCGACTAGCAGCTGGATGACCTGCTGCCGAGCCCGGCTCAGATCGGCGCCCAGCCGGACCAGCACCTGGGCGGCCACGCCCTCGCCCTCACGGATCAGCCCGAGCAGGATGTGCTCGGTACCGATGTAGTCGTGGCCGAGCTGATGCGCCTCGCGCAGCGACAGCTCGAGCACCTTCTTGGCCCGCGGAGTGAACGGGATGTGCCCGGACGGCGCCTGCTTCCCCCGGCCGATGATCTGCTCGACCTCCCGGCGCACCGCCTCCAGGCTGATACCCAGCGACACCAGCGCCCTGGCGGCGATCCCATCGCCCTCGCGGGCGAGGCCGAGCAGGATGTGCTCGGTGCCGATGTAGTTGTGGTTGAGCATCCTGGCCTCTTCCTGAGCCAGGACCACGACCCGGCGGGCCCGGTCGGTAAATCTCTCGAACATCTCACACCGCCTCCGCTCCAGTTTGCACTATTTTGCGAAGCCCGCAACCTGAAGCGGCTGCGTCGGCATGAGCTCTGACCGGCCCAGGTCGATGACATATCATGCGACCCAGTCATTTTCTGGGGCGATATGCCCTAATTATGCGTACAGTGTCCATGATATGTGCGCTCGAGTCGAATTCGGTCCTCATCCATAGCGGGTTTCGGCCCTCCGAAATGGACCAGAAACGGGTCAAGGCCGCAGGGTGGCCAATTAAAGCCGCAGGGTCGCCGACTAGCACCCCAGGGTCGCCGACTAGCACGGCGCGAGGGCTGACGGACACGAGCACGGCGCGAGGGCTGACGGACACGAGCACGGCGCGAGGGCTGACGGACACGAGCACGGCGCGAGGGCTGACGGACACGAGCACGGCGCGAGGGCTGGCGGTCACGAGCATGCGGCGATGATGGCGTCAGCGACGCTGCCCTGGTGGCGCGCGCCCTCGGGGCTGGCCGTGAGGCGATCGGTCAGGTAAACGAACACGAGGTCACGAGCCGGGTCGGCCCAGGCGATGCAGCAGTTGCTGCCGTTGTGGCCGAACGTCTGCGGGCTGCTCAGCTGTCCCATCGGGCGGTGAGCGGACCGTTCCTGGCTAGGGCCGCCGAGCTGGAAGCCCTGCGACCAGCGGATCGGAAGCTTCAGGAACCGGTCGCGTTCTCCGTCGGATGAGGGCTGCCTGGCTTGCTCGATCGTTGCCGCCTGCAGCACCCGGACGCCGCCGAGCTCGCCGCCGCGCAGCAGCGCCTGGTAGAACCGGGCGAGGTCCCGGGCGGTGGCCGAGATGCCCGCCGCGGGGATGACCGCTTGCCGGATGGCCCGGCGATTGACGAAGACCTGGCTCACCCGGCCGGCCAGCCCGCGGCCGCGTACTGGCACATGCCGCGACCACCGGTCACCGGGCAGGCCGAGGTGGACGTCGCCCAGGCCGAGCGGGCCGAGGAACTCGGCGGCCAGGAAGTCGGCCACGCCCACGCCGCTGACCCGGCGGACCAGCTCGCCCAGGATGAAGCCGTAGCTGATGTAGTGATACGCGGGAACCTGTCCCGGCGGCCAGGAGGGGCTGGCCCGCTCGATGTGGTGCACCGACCGCTGCCAGTCCGGCATGGCCAGGGCGTCCAACCTGCGGCTGCGCGCCACCGGCAGGCCCGAGCGGTGCTGCAGCACCTGCCGGACCGTGATGGCCTCCTTGCCGCGCTGGCCGAATTCCGGCCAGAAGCTGGCCACCCGATCATCGAGGGACAGCTGACCGCGCTCGGCCAGCAGGTGAACCAGCAGCGCGACGAACGGCTTGCTGGCCGAGAAGATCCAGAAGAGCGACTCGGGGCCGCAGCCGAAGGCCCGGTCGAGCACCACATTGCCGTCCCGCAGGACGCAGAGCTGGGCCGCGGCGTTCTGCGCCCGGACCAGGTCAAGCGCCCGGTCCAGGCCGCGGGCCGCCACGCCCGCCTGCCGAGGCGGGCATTCCGTCCAGTCGGTCATCTCCGCGCGGCGATCCTCTGCCGGGCCGACTCGTACAGCGCGATCGAGGCGGCCATGGCGGCGTTCAGCGAGCTGGCCGTGCCCAGCATGGGAATCCTGGCCAGGTGGTCGCACGCCTCGCGCCAGGCCGCGCTCAGCCCGGCCGTCTCGTTGCCGACCAGCAGCAGCGTCGGCCGGGTGAAGTCGATCTCGGTGACGTCCAGCTCGCCATGCTCGTCGGTGCCGACCAGGCTGACGCCGGTTCCCCCGGCCCGGATCGCCGCCACCCAGTCGAGCACCGGCCGGTGCGACTCGATCCTGACCACCGGCAGGGAAAACAGCGAGCCGGTGCTGGCCCGCACCGACCTGGGGTCGTACGCGTCGGCCGCGTGACCGGTGACGATCACGCCCGAGGCGCCGAACGCGTCAGCCGACCGGATCAGCGTGCCCAGGTTCCCGGGGCTGGCCGGCCGGTCGGCGACCACGCCCAGCAACCCGGCACCCACCGGGATGCGGGCCAGGTCGTCGGCGGGCAGTTCGGCCACGGCCAGCAGCTCGGGCGGGCCTTCGTCCTTCTCGCCCAGTTCCTGCATCAGCTCGGCCGACACCGCGATCTTCGTCGCGGCGACGGTGTCCAGCGTCTCCCGGGCCCACCGCGACGTCACGGAATCCGCGTTGTACAGCAGAACCCGGATCGGCCACCCGTTACGCATCGCCAGCGTGATCGGCCGCACGCCCTGGATGACGAACTCGCCGCTGCGCTGCCGCTTGGCCCGGTTGTCCAGCAGCGCGGCCCACTGCTGGAACCGCGCGTTGCGGCTGGTTACCCGCATTTCTCGACCGACCAGGTCAGGGCTGGGGGGTTAACCCGCGCACAGACCGGGTTGCCCTTGCCATCGGCCAGGCGGATCCGGGCCACGAGCCGGTGGCCGGGGCGCATGGCGGCCTCGATGAGGCTCGGCTCGACATCGACCAGGCGCAGCTTGGCCCCGCGGAAAAGCCGCAGCGTGCCATCTCCGGGCACGTCGCCCCAGGCCAGGCCCAGATGGCGATCGTCGCGGCCCCCGCGCACGAACGGGCCGGCGAAGTCGAAGCCGTCGTCGCCGCGGCGAACGGTCACCGGGGCTTCCCACCGGGCCGAGGGAGCGTCGCCGGGTACCGGCTCGAGGGCCCGTGCGCCGCCGCGGCCTGGCATGTCCAGGTAGGGCCGGTCCTCGGCATGGCCGCTCAGCGCGACGTGCACGGTGCGGTGGACCGGGAGGTCCGGTCCCGGATGGCAGGTCAGCCCGGGCAGGTCGAAGCCGTCGATCAGGACGTTCAGCGTGCCCAGCACCGGCGCGGGCCGCCGGGCCGGGCGCCGCGGGGCCGGGGGAGCCACGCTCTCGTCGTAGGCGCGCCGCAGCCAGCCGATCACCTCCTCGTCGATATCGCCGGGCCCGCTCAGCGCGATGCGGAGGTTGATGGTGCCGCTGGCGATGTTCTTGGCCACGAGCAGCCGGCCTGCGGGCTCCAGGCCGTCGAGCCGCAGGCCGAGGTCCACCCGGCTCTTGGTCGTGGCCTGCACCGCGGCGAACGTGCGCCGGGGCGAGACCAGGCTGACGCAGGTCTTGCGGGTCTGTACCGTCACCGGGCCGAGCGCGGACGCGGCCACCAGCACCGCGTCGAGGATCGGCCGCAGCTGCGGGCGGTCGGCGTACTGGCCGTCAACCAGGTCACCGGCGTCGGCGGTCATGAAGTCCGGGTAGCCAAACCGGTCCCAGACCAGCAGCGCCTGGGCGTAGCCGGTCACGCCCTGCCCGGCCAGCCACCCGCGCACGGACTGCTCATCGGCCAGCCCGGTCCCGGCGACGCGGCTGTTCCAGGCGGTCACATCTTCGCCGGTGCGGGTGCGCAGCAGCTCGGCCGACCACTCGCGTACCTCACGCCACGATCGCACCGGCGGCACCGGTGGCGGCGGCACTGGCGGCGGCACTGGCGGCGGCGGCACCGGTGGCGGCGGCACCGGCCCCGCGGCGTCCCGTTCAGGCTGGTCATAAAGCGAGCGACGGTGCTCCACTTCATCACGGAGCCGGCGCCAGCTAGGGAATCCGTATTCGCGGGCGAGCGCGAGCTGAGCGGTGGACAGTGTGACCCTGTCCGAGACCCGCCGAAGCCGGGCCAGCGCGCCCGGGTCGCCGCCTTGCGCGGCGCGGTGCAGTTCGCGGGCCTGGCGACGGAGCTGGTCGGTGTCGGGGCGGTCGGGAAGCTGGGGCATGACGTCTCCTCCTGAGCCCGGGGTCCGCGTTCCGCGCTCGGGGCGAAGACGGTCTTGCTGTCCAGCAAGGAGCAACCGCGACCGGCAGAGGCGGACTCAGTCCTTCCCGCGGACCCGGCGGTGCCCTCCCGCACCGCTGGCGAGCCTACTCCGCGGTGCCGGCACCGTCGATCCTGGCCAGGCCAGAGCACCAGCTGCGCATCCCGGGCGTTATCAAGCGGGCCACCCACGACGGGCTGGGCGCCGTGAGTGGCCCGCAGCTCACGGGGAGCCGGGCCGCCGTTATCGCGGTGGCGTCCAGGATCGGACATGCCTGGACCGCAGGCAGCGCCGGGCTCGGCAGGCGCAGTGCTGGCAAAGGCGCAGTGCTGGCAAAGGCGAAGTGTTGGTAACGGTCCGTATCGGTTACTGCATTCAGGAACATAGGCGCGGAGTATGGCGATGAGGCGCTCCGTACTGTTCCATTCAGGAAGAGAGACGCATTCGGCCGACCGGGGGATGGCACACACCGGGTAACAAAATAGTCTCGGGTCAGCTTGATTTCCCGCCGGCCGCTGTTCGCCGCAGCGGACCAGGCCAGACCGAAAGAGTGATCGCGGATGGATGCGGGACGTGACGTACAGCCCGGCCTGGGCGAGCTGTTCACCGAGGAACGCTCCGCCGAGGTCGTCTGCGCCAGCCTGGCGGCCGCGCCCGATGCCCGCGTCCGGCAGGTTCTCGAGTCGCTGGTCCGGCACCTGCACAGCTTCGTCAAGGATGTCGAGCTCACCGAGCGCGAGTGGCAGCAGGCGATCGCGTTCCTCACCGATACCGGGCACAAGTGCGACGACACGCGGCAGGAGTTCATCCTGCTGTCCGATGTCCTCGGCGTCTCCATGCTGGTGGAGACGATCAACCACCGCGCTGCTGGCCAGGCGACCGAGTCGACCGTCACCGGCCCGTTCCACGTCGTCGAGTCACCGCCCCGCGAACTCGGCGCGGACATAAGCCTGCCGGGCTCGGGCGAGCCGTGCCTGGTCACCGGGCGGGTGGTCGGCCCGGACGGAGAACCGGTCGCTGGTGCGGTGGTCGACGTCTGGCACGCCGACGCTGAGGGCTTCTATGACGTGCAGCAGCCCGACCCGGCCGCCGTGGGCAGCCTGCGCGGGCTGTTCACCGCCGACGACGAGGGCCGGTTCTGGTTCCGCACCATCGTGCCCCGGTACTACCCGATTCCGGTCGATGGGCCGGTGGGCCGGCTGCTCGAGGCGATGGCGCGGCACCCGTACCGTCCCGCTCACATCCACTTCATCGTCAAGGCCCGCGGTTTCGCGACCCTGACCACGCACCTGTTCGTCGACGACAGCCCGTACCTGGACTCAGACGCCGTCTTCGGCGTCAAGCAGAGCCTGGTCCGGACCTTTCCTGCCGTCGATGACCCGGACCGGGCCAGGGATCTCGGCCTGCCCAACCCGTTCCGCAGCGTCGACTTCGAGATCAGCCTGCAGCCGGCCGGCGGCGACGGCGGCTCCGCGGGCACCACACCCACCGGCACCTGAACCCGGCATCTGCGCCATTTGCCCCACGAGGTGGCGGCCCGGGCGGCCACCAGCCCGGGGATGGCCCGGATCGGCACAGGACTACTCGGTTTGAGGATGTGCGGGCCGCGTCCCTGCGCGAACGTCGAACGATAGGGGGCCTTCCGCCAGGTCGGCTTGAACATCTCCTGGTCAGGGATGAGGCAGCGATGGCGACAGAGCCGGGCGGCAGGAGCGACGGCGGCCGGGGCGACGGCGGCAGGAGCGACGGCGGCCGGGTCGCCGATCTGGAGAACCGTCTGGCCGAGGCTCAGGATCGGCGGCTGAGGGCCGCGGCCGACCTGGACAACCTGCGCAAGCGGTGTGCCACCCAGGCCCGGAGCGCGGCGGACGAGGCGCGGGTCCAAGTGGCCAGACAGTGGCTGCCCGTGATCGACGATCTCGAGCGCGCGCTTGAGCACGCCGAGGCCGATCCCTCCGTGATCGTCGAGGGAATCCAGGCGGTCAGGGACGAGGCCCTCGGCGTGCTCATGAAGCTGGGTTTCGCCCGGCGTGACGACACCGGGGTGGTGTTCGACCCCGCCCGCCACCACGCCGTCGCCTCGAAGGCCGATCCCGATGCACCTCCCGGCACGGTCGTGGAGGTCGTGCAGCCCGCTTACGGCGACGGCGACCACCAGCTGCGCCCCGCGCAGGTCGTGGTGGCCGAGGCGGACTGACGGCCAGCCGGGCCAATGGGCCGGCGACGTCAGCGACGGGCGGTCATCCGCGTCGTCCTGTGGCAAGGTGAGCTTGTCGTTAATTATTCAGAACGGTGAGTGAGCCGAGGCGGCCGAGATGCCAGGTGACGTGGTCAAGTGCGAGAACTGCGGGCGCAGGAACCGGGTGCCGGCCGCGGCGACTGGCATCCCGCGCTGCGGCGACTGCCACCAGCCGCTGCCCTGGATCGTGGACGCGGGAGACGAGGACTTCACCGAGGTAGCCGAGCGGGCAACCGTTCCCGTGCTGGTCGACCTCTGGGCGCCGTGGTGCGGCCCGTGCCGCATGGTGAGCCCGGCGCTCGCCCAGCTGGCCGGTGAGATGGCTGGCCAGCTGAAGCTGGTCAAGGTCAACGTGGACCAGGCGCCGAAGCTGCAGCAGCGGTTCGGCGTGCAGGCCATACCCACGCTGATGGTGCTGCGCAAGGGGCAGGTGATAGCGCGCCAGGCCGGGGCCGCGCCAGCCCCGGCGCTGCGAGCCTGGCTCGAGCAGGCGCTCCAGCGCTGAGGCAGGCCCGCCGCGGTCAGCCGTCCAAACCAGGGGACACACTCAGTGATCGCGAGGTCACGTGTGGAAGGATGGTGACCGGACAGAAGCTTGCCATGCGACGCGACCGTCCAGGTGCCCCATGATGACCGTCATTCTTGCGGCCTGCCCAGGTGGGTACGGGTAAGGGCGCGATGGCTGATCCGGCTATCTCGCGACAAGGCCCGACAAGTCGCCGCCGGGCCCTGCGGCCCCCGCCGGGCAGCGGGCTTATCCGCGGGCGCGACCGCGAGCTGCAGGCCGTTCTCGGACTGGTGCGCGGGGCAGCCAAGGGCCGCGGCGGTGTGCTGCTCATCGAGGGAGAGCGGGGAGCGGGAAAGTCACTGCTCCTCTCCCGGGCCACCAGCGCGGCTGCGGCGGCCGACATGTCGGTGGCCGCCGCTGCCGCCGACGAGCTCAGCCGGTCCATGCCCCTGGCCCCGGTGCTGACGGCCCTGGGCGAGTCGCCGGCCGCGCTGGCCGATGAGGCCGGCCGGCCAGGCCAGGCCGGCTCGCCGATGTGGCTCATCGAAGCGGCGCGGACGCACCTCGAGAAGAGGGCCGCGGTCGGCCGGCTTCTGGTCAGCCTGGACGACCTGCACTGGGCCGACTCCGCCACCCTGCATGCGCTGCGTACCCTGCCGTCGCAGCTCGGTTCGTATCCGCTGGCCTGGATCCTGGCCCGGCACGCCCCGGCTCGAGGCGATGACGCCGGGCTGCTCTTCGACCTGCTGGAAAGCGAGGGTGCTGGCCGCATCAGCCTGCCGCCGCTCGCCGACGCCGCCGTGGCCGAACTGGTCACCGATGCCGTGGGCGCGGCGCCTGACCCGGGCCTGCTGGCGCTGGCCGCCGGGGCCGCCGGCAACCCGCTGCTCGTCGCCGAGCTCGTCGCCGGCCTGCTGGAGGAGGACGCGATCGTCGTCACCGCCGGCCTGGCCCGCCTGAGGTCGGCCCGCGTGCCCCGCCGGATCGAGGCCGCCGCGCGGGGCACGCTGGCCAGGCTCAGCGTCGTCACCAGGCAGTTTCTTCAGACCGCCGCCACGGTTGGCCGGTCATTCCGGCTGGAGGACACCGCGGAGATGCTGGGCACGTCCCCGGCCGCGCTGCTGCCCACCGTCGATGAGGCGCTCGGCGCCGGCGTGCTCGTCACCACCAGCGACGCGCTGGCCTTCCGGCACGAGCTGGTGTGGCAGGCCGTCTCGCAGACGCTGCCGCCACCGGTAGCGCAGGCCCTGCACGGTCAGATCGGCGAGATCCTGATGGCTCGGGGCGGCTCCGCGGCGTCGGCCGCCACCCACCTGCTCAGCTGGGCCCGCGGTGGCGACGCCGCGGCGCTCGCCGGGCTTGACCGGGCGGCCGCGGACGTTCTCCGGTCATCGCCGGCCGTCGCCGCCGACCTCGCGACCCGCTCTCTTGAGCTGACCCCGCCCGGGGATCCCGAGCTGATCCACCGGTCGGTGGCCGCCGCCGAGGCGCTGACGGCGGCGGGACGGCTGGCGGCGGCCACCGAGCTGACCTGGTCGGCGCTGTCGCAGCCGCTGCCGGCCGCGGCCAGCGCACGGCTGCGGTGCGCGCTGTCCTCGGCCCTGTGGATGAACGGCCAGGCCACCGAGGCGCTGACCGAAGCCGAGCGAGTGCTGGCCGAGCCGCAGCTGCCGGATGACATCCGCGCCGAAGCCAAGATCGCCATGGTCCAGGGCCTGACCGGGCTGCGTGACAACCGGAGAGCGAACGGGCTGGCGGAGTCGATCCTGGCGGAGCCGCGGGAGGAGCGCAGCGATGTCGTGATCGCGGCGCTGGTCGTCCGGGCCGTCATCACGTGGGACCGGGGCCGGCTGGCCGAGGCGCTGGAGCTGTCGGCCGAAGCCGTCCGCCTGGCGGTCAGTCAGGTGCCCGAGGCGCGGCCGTCTCATCCGCATCTCTTCCTGGCCTCGCGCCTGGTGGACCTGCGGCGGTTCGACGAGGCGCGCGGCGTCATGCGGGTGGCGGGCGATCACGCCAGCCTGCTCGGCCCGCCGGGATGGTCGGCCACCCCGGCCACGCTGCACGCGCGCATGGCCCTGGCCGAGGGCCGGCTCGACGATGCCATCGCCGAGGCCGAGGCCGACCTCAGTGTGGCCAGCGCCCTCGGCAGTCATCTGCACGGCTGGGGAGCGCGGAGCATTCTCGCCACCGTGGCCCTGCGCCGTGGCGACCTCAGCGCTGCGCAGCAGCACCTGCGGGGTCCGCAGGCCCGCCGGTCCCGGCTCGGGGCTGCCTACGCTGACACGTGGGACACGATCGTGACGGCTCAGGTCGAGGAGGCCCGCAACGGTCCCCGGACGGCGATGAGGCTGCTTGACGATGTCTATGCCGACCTTCGCCGGCACCGGTTCCTGCTCATGTGCGACCCGGCCTGCGCGGCCTGGCTGGCCCGGGTGGCCCGGTCGGCGGGCGACCCGGACCGGGCGCTGGCCGCCGCCGTGGCCGCGGCCGAGATCTCGCACGCGAGCCCCGGGCTTGAAGCCGCCGCCGTATCGGCCGCGCACGCCCGGGGCCTGGCTGACCAGGATCCGGGCCGCCTGGAGCAGGCGGCCACCGGGCACGTGGACCCATGGGCCCGTGCCTCGGCCGCCGAGGATCTCGGCGAGCTGCAGGCCGCGAGCGGGGCGCGGCGCGACGCCATCGCCCGCCTGGACCAGGCCATCGACGGCTACGGGTCAACCGGGGCGGCGCGGGACGTGGCCCGGGTGCGCAAGCGGCTGCGCAAGCTGGGTGTCCGGAGACGGCACTGGGCGGTCGAGACCAGGCCGGTCACCGGCTGGCTCAGTCTCACCGGCACCGAGCGCACCGTGTCTGAGCTGGTCGCCCAGGGGCTGACCAACCAGCAGGTGGCCGACCAGATGTTCATCAGCGTGCACACGGTCGCCTTCCACCTGCGGCAGGTCTTCCGCAAGCTGGCCATCTCGTCACGAGTCGAGCTGGCCCGCATCGCCGTGGACGAGGGCAGCGCCCGGGCCGGCGGGTAGGGCAGCGACGCGTTCTTGCCGTCCGACGCGCTCACATCCTCCATCCTGCTAGTCCTGACTGCCCTGCTCCATTACTCGTTCTCAGGCGGCCGTGTTGAGGATCGCCGTGGTCTCCTCGTTGGTCAGCTGCACCGACGCGGCTGCGACGTTCTCGGCCACGTGCTCGGGCGACCCGGAGCCGGGAATCGGCAGGATCTGCGGCGACCTGGCCAGCAGCCAGGCCAGCGCGATCTGACGCGTGCTCACATGGTGGCGGCTCGCGGCCGAAAGTATCGGCGCCATCCGGTCGGCATCCTGAATCGGCGCCCACGGCAGGAAGATCATGTCCTCCTGGTCACACAGGTCGACGATCGACTCTGACGCCCGGTCAGCCAGGTTGTAGCGATTCTGGACGGATACGACCGGAGTGAGCCGCTGCGCCACCCGCAGCTGGTCCTCGGACACGTTGGATACCCCGATATGCCGGATCTTGCCCTGCTCCTTGAGCTCGACGAGCGCGCCTATCGACTCGGCGTACGGCACCCTCGGATCCGGCCGGTGGAACTGGTACAGCGGGATCTGGTCCAGTTTCAGCCGGCGCAGGCTGCCCTCGCAGGACTCGCGCAGGTGCTCGGGCCGCCCATCCGGCTCCCAGCGTCCGGGGCCAGGCCGGAGCAGGCCGCCCTTGGTGGCGATCACCAGGTCGTCGGGATACGGGTAGAGCGTGTCGGCGATGAGCTGCTCGCTGACCTCCGGGCCGTAGGAGTCAGCGGTGTCGATGAAGTTGACCCCCAGCGCGACTGCCTGCCGCAGCGCTGCCCGGGCCCGCTCCCGATCCGGCGGCTCCCCCCAGATTCCCTGCCCGGTGATCCGCATCGCACCGAAACCCAGGCGGTTCACCGTGAGGTCGCCGCCGATTCCGATCGTGCCCGCCGCATCCGCGCTTGGCTGAGCGCTCATGATGCATCTCCTCTCCGTCGCTTCTAGCTTCTCTCAGCCGGCTGTGTTCCCGTCGGCTGCCCCCGGCTCCTCCGGCTCCCCCATCCATCCCCCGCCCGCCCTCCCATCCATCCCCCAGCCGCCCTCCCATCCACCCCCGCCGGGCGTGCTGGGCTATATTCCCGGGTACGTTGCCCGTCGGTCGGGGATGGGAGCGGGACGGTGGATCAGGTACTGGACGACGCCGAACTGGCGGCGATCGACGCCTACTGGCGGGCCGCGAACTACGTCTCGGTCGGCCAGATCTATCTCATGGACAACCCGCTGCTGCGTGAAGCGCTGCGCCCGGAGCACATCAAGCCCCGCCTGCTCGGGCACTGGGGCACCACTCCCGGGCTGAACCTGGTGTACGCGCACATGAACCGGGCCATCCGCCAGCGCGACCTGAACGTCATCTACGTCGCCGGCCCCGGCCACGGTGGCCCGGCCCTGGTTGCCAACGTCTACCTGGAGGGCACCTACAGCGAGGTGTATTCGGCCATCGGCGAGAACGAGGACGGGCTGCGCGCGCTGTTCCGGCAGTTCTCGTTTCCCGGCGGCATTCCCAGCCACGTGTCGCCGGAGACTCCCGGCTCGATTCATGAGGGCGGCGAGCTTGGCTATGCGCTGATGCACTCCTGCGGTGCGGTGTTCGACAACCCGGACCTGCTCGCGCTGTGCGTGATCGGGGATGGTGAGGCCGAGACCGGGGCGCTGGCGACCAGCTGGCACTCGAACAAGTTCCTCAACCCGGTTGCCGACGGCGCGGTGCTGCCGGTGCTGCACCTCAACGGGTACAAGATTGCGAATCCCACGGTGCTGGCCCGGATCCCCGAGGCCGAGCTGACCGAGTTGCTGCGCGGGTACGGCTACGAGCCGGTTTTCGTGTCTGGTGATGACCCGCCGCGGGTGCACCAGCAGTTCGCGGCGAGCCTGGATGCCGCGCTGGACGCGATCGCCGGGATCCAGCGCACCGCGCGGGACGGCGCGCACGCCGACCCCGCAGCGGCCTGGCCGGCGACCGGCGGCCGCCCGACGTGGCCGATGATCGTGCTGCGCACACCCAAGGGCTGGACCGGGCCCAAGGTGGTCGACGGCGTGCAGATAGAAGGCACCTTCCGGGCCCACCAGGTCCCGCTGGCCGAGGTGCGCACCAACACCAGCCATCGCGAGCAGCTGCAGCGGTGGATGCAGAGCTACCGCCCGGAGGAACTGTTCGACCACGACGGCCGGCTCGTCCCGGCCCTGCGGGCTCTCGCGCCCAACGGGGACCGGCGGATGGGCGCCAACCCGCATGCCAACGGCGGCCTGCTGCTGCACGAGCTGATCATGCCCGACTTCCGCAGCTACGCCGTCCCGGTCCACCGGCCCGCCACCGACACCAGCGAGGCGACCCGCGTGCTTGGCGCGTTCCTGCGCGACGTCATCGCGGCCAATCGCGGCCGGTTCCGGCTGATGGGCCCGGATGAGACCGCCTCCAACCGGCTGGACGCGGTGTTCGACACGACCGTGCGGGCCTGGGACGCGATCACGGTGGCGGGCGACGATCACCTCGGCCCGGACGGCCGGGTCATGGAAGTGCTTTCCGAGCACCTGTGCCAGGGATGGCTGGAGGGCTACCTGCTCACCGGCCGGCACGGGCTTTTCAACTCCTACGAAGCCTTCATCCACATCGTCGACTCGATGTTCAACCAGCACGCCAAGTGGCTGAAGACGACCAACCACATCGCCTGGCGCCGGCCAATCGCGTCCCTGAACTACCTGCTGTCCTCGCATGTGTGGCGCCAGGATCACAACGGCTTCTCCCACCAGGATCCCGGCTTCATCGACCACGTCGTCAACAAGAAGGCCGAGATCATCCGGGTGTACCTCCCGCCGGACACCAACACGCTGCTGTCGGTGGCCGACCACTGCCTGCGCAGCAAGCAGTACGTCAACGTCATCGTCGCGGGCAAGCAGCCAGCCCTGACCTACCTGACCATGGACGAGGCCATCCTGCACTGCACGCACGGCCTGAGCATCTGGCCGTGGGCGAGCAACACCGACGGCGAGCCCGATGTGGTGCTGGCCTGTGCCGGGGACATCCCGACGCTGGAGACGCTGGCCGCGGCCGACCTGCTCCGCACCCACTTGCCCGACGTCAAGGTGCGCGTGGTCAACGTGGTCGACCTCATGCGCCTCGAGCCGCCGTCGTCGCACCCGCACGGCCTGCCGGACCCGGAATTCGACGCCCTGTTCACCGTGGACAAGCCGGTGATCTTCGCCTATCACGGCTATCCGTCGCTGATCCACCGGCTCACCTACCGGCGCACCAATCACCACAACATCCACGCCCGCGGCTACCAGGAGGAGGGCACCACCACCACGCCGTTCGACATGGTCATGCTCAACGGCCTGGACCGGTTCCACCTGGTGATGGACGTCATCGACCGGGTCCCGTTCCTCGGCTCCCGGGCCGCCACACTGCGCCAGCAGATGTCCGACGCGCGGTTGTTCGCCCGCAAGTACACCCGCGAGAACGGCGAGGACGATCCGGCCATCTCCGGCTGGACCTGGGGCAGCCGGGACTGACCGTGCGGGTGCTGACCGTCAACGCCGGCTCATCCAGCTTGAAGCTGCGCCTGCTCGGCGAGCGCGACGAGGTCGTCCAGAGCGCCGACCTGCCGGCCGTGGACGCGGGCACCGGCGATGCCGGGATGGCCCAGACGCTGCGCGGCTGGCCGGCGCCGGACGCCACCGGGCACCGCATCGTGCACGGCGGCACTCGCTTTGCCGGGCCGGTGCTGGTGGACCCGCGGGTTGAGCGGGAACTGCGGGCGCTGACCGATCTGGCCCCGCTGCACCAGCCGAAGTCCCTGGCCGCGTTCGATGCGGTGCGCAAGCTGTTTCCCGATGTTCCGGCGGTGGCCTGTTTCGACACCGCGTTCCACGCCTCGATGCCGGCCGCCGCGGCCACCTACGCCGTGCCCCGCGACTGGCAACAGCGCTACGGCGTGCGCCGGTACGGCTTCCACGGGCTGTCCCACGCCTACTGCTCCGGCCGGGCCGCCGAACTGCTCGGGCGCGACCCGGCCGGGCTTCGCGTGGTGACCTGCCATCTCGGCGCCGGAGCGTCGCTCGCCGCCGTGGCCGGCGGGCGCAGTGTCGACACCACCATGGGTTTCACCCCGCTGGAGGGCCTGGTCATGGCGACCCGGTCCGGACCGTCGATCCCGGTCTGGTGCTGTGGCTCGCGGAACACGAGCAGCTGCCACCCGCCGACATCGCCAGCGCCCTGGAACACCGGTCCGGTCTGCTCGCGCTGGCCGGCACCGCCGACATGCGGGACGTGGAGGCCCGCGCGGCCGCGGGCGACGAGGCGGCCACGCTGGCGTTCGACGTATTCGTCCACCGCCTGGTCACCGGGATCGGCGCGATGACCGCCGCAGCCGGCGGGGTGGACGCGCTGGTGTTCACCGCTGGCATCGGTGAGCACTCACCTGCCGTCCGGGCCGCGGCCGTCGGCCGGCTCGGCCACCTCGGCGTCCTCATCGACGCCGGCCGCAACGATGCCGCGCGCGGCGATGCCGACATCAGCTACGGGCAGGCCAGCGTACGCACGCTCGTCGTCGCCGCTCGCGAAGACCTCCAGATCGCCCGGGAAACCCGCCGCGTTCTGGAGGCCGGCGGCTGACTCGCCTTTCCCGCCCGTGCCCCGGCATTCCGGCCGCCGGCAGTTTGCGCAACGGAGGTCACGTTCCGGGCGGCCAGGCACTCTAGTAAGCAAGGCCGTCGCGGGCGGCGGCGTGCCCGCGAGTCATGGGAGGAACCTGTCGTCTATGCGCGTGGGGCGGATGCGGAGGCAACGTGGTGGCCGTGACGGTCGGCCCTGAGGCGGGGGCGTTGCCCGCGGGCTCGGGCGGGCTAGCAGACATGGAGTTCGCCGAGTTCTTCCGCGCCGAGCACAAGAAACTGATCAGGTTCGTGATGGCAATCGGGGCAGGCGGCGACGAGGCCGCGGAGATCGCGCAGGCGACGTTCTTCAAGGCGTTCGAGGGCTGGGATGTGATCCGGGCGCCGCGGGCGTGGATCCGGCGGGTGGCGGTGAACGAGCTGACCGCGGCCCGCAAGGCGGCCCGCCGGGAGACGCCGCAGGCCACGCTGCCGGACGCGCCGGTGCCGGTGTCGACCGCCCTGGCGGTGGAACTGACCGAGGAAGCCCGGCAGGTGCTGGCCGCGCTGCAGGCCCTGCCGCCCAGACAGCGCCAGGTCATGGCGTGGATCATCGACGGCTTTGGCGCCGCCGAGATCGCCCGCGAGCTGGGGGTCAGCCCGGAATCGGTGCGGCAGAACCACGCCAAGGCCCGTAAGAACCTCGGCCGGTTCTACGGACGGAGCACGAAGCGATGATCAGGGGGCTGCGCGATGCTTTCGGCGGCGGGACCGGCGGGCAGGCCGCGGACGCCGCCGTCGGCCACGGCATGGCCGACGTGCTGGCCGCGCTGGACAACGTGATCGACGATGACGCGGCGCTGGGACGCATCTATGCCGGGCTCGGCAGAAATGTGCCCGGCACCGCCCCCGGCATGGCGGCCACAGACGCGGCTGACGAGGCATCCGCACCGGCCGGCCGGCCCGAACCGGCCGCCGACCCGGCTGGGGCAGGCGGGCCCGCGGCCTCCCGGCGGCGGCCGGCCCTGCTCCCGGTGGCCGCCGTGGCCGCGGTGCTGACCGCGGGCGCTGTGGCCCTGGCGGCCATCGGAATGCCCGGCACACACCGGGGCGGCACCGAGCGGCCCGCCGTCAATACCGCGTACGTGGTCAAGCGCGTCGACAGCGCGCTGGACGCGGCCGGACCGGTCGCGATCGCGCAGATGACGATCACAACCAGCGCCGCGACGGCCGGCGGCCAGACGCTGGCGACCACCGCCAAGGAGTGGTCCTACGGGGACCAGTGGCGCGCGGTCACCTACTCGGCCGCCGGGTACCTCACCTACGACGAGGGCTCAAGCAGCACATCTGTGTTCACCGTGGTCAGCTACCAGGCCCGGACCTGGGCGCGCCAGCCCAGACTGGGCGGCGCGCCTGCGCTGGCCCCCGGACCGCGTGGCTGCCAGCCCGTGGTCGCGACCCTCCCGTTGCCGTTCCAGCCCGGGCCGCCGGTCCCCGGGGTCCCGGGCAGTTCGCTGCCCGCGACGGTGGCCAAAGCCCTGCGCGCCGCGGTCTCATGCGGAGCGCTGACCGCGGCGGGTCGGCAGCGCGTTGACGGGATCGACGCCATCGAGCTGACCAGCCGCCAGGACAGCGTGATCCCCGAGACCATCTGGGTCAGCCCGGGCACGTACCTGCCGTTGCGCGTGGTCATCCGCCCGGCTCCGGGCCAGCCCGGTCCGCGGCAGACAGCCGACATCACCTGGCTCCCGGCGACCGCACAGAACCGCAGCAAGCTCACCGTGCCCATCCCCGCCGGATTCCGCCAGGTCCCGCTGGCCCGGGCCGTCCGGCCGCTCATGCAGCACGTCCCAGGCTGACGGACAGGAACACACGATGAACGACGGTACCTCCGGCCGCCGCAGACTGAGGCGGATGTGGTGGCCGCGCACTGGATTGCCGGCCGTCGTGGCCGGCATCGCCCTGATGGCGGCGGCCTGCAGCAGCCCGTCCGCTGTGAGCCATTCCGTCCGGGCGCCCGCCACGGCTGGTTCCAGCAGCCCGCACCCGGCGGGAAAGACGACGGGCGAGCAGAAGCAACTCGCCTACTCGCAGTGCATGCGCTCGCACGGCGTACCCGGCGTCCCCACGTCCATGCCCAGTGCCGTGCCCGGCAGTGAGCCCAGCCCCAGCAGCGCGAACTGGCAAGCCGGCTCCGCTGGCGCTGGCGGCCCGGCCCAGGGCTCGCCCCAGTGGCAGGCGGCGCAGCAAGCCTGCCGGCCGCTGATGCCGGCGCCAGCCATGGCTCCGGGCTAAGCCCGGCGCCAGGTTCACCCATCACGGATAGGACCACTGGATGTTTTTCGTTACCTATTTGCGCCGCGAACTGCGCCGCCGAATGCGCCAGGCCATCGTCATCGCGCTGGGCCTGGCCCTGGGGGTCGGGCTGGTGGTCACCGTGGCCGCCGCGTCGGCCGGAGTGAAGAAGGCCCAGTCCGGCGTGCTCAGCGCCCTGTACGGGGTGGGCACCGAGGTGACCGTGACCGGCCCGGCCCCCAGCCCGCCCAAGCCAGACAGCACGTCCAAGAACAGCCAGAACTCCAGCAACCAGAACAACTTCGGAATCGAGCCGGGCCCGAACGGCGAGCCGGAGATCTGCACCAGCAACGGCAAGTGCACCAGCGCGGCCGGGAAGACGATCGACCAGCTGACCGCGCCGTACTCGGGGATCAGCGCGTCGAAGGTGGCCGAGGCGGGACGGCTGCCCGCCGTGACGACCGCGGCCGGCGGGATCACGCTCACCGACAACACGACCACGTTCGGCCGGTCGGGCAACAGCCTGCCGCAGCCGAGCAGTTTCACCGTGGACGGCGTGGACACCAGCAAGCCCTCGCTCGGGCCGCTGAGCAGCGCCTCGCTGACCTCCGGCCACTCATTCACCGCGGCCGACGCCGATGCCGGTGTCGCGGTCGTGGACTCCGGGTACGCGACGTCCAAGAACCTCAAGGCCGGGTCGGTCCTGACCATCGACCAGGCCAAGTTCACGGTCATCGGCGTCGTCCGCCAGCCGCAGGCCAGCAGCCCGCCCGATGTCTACGTCCCGCTGGCGCGAGCCCAGGCGCTGTCGCTGTATGCGGGCAGCCTGAACGGCGAGGTGAACACGATCTACGTGACCGCGGCCAGCGCTGCCGACATCCCCGCGGTGCAGCACGAGATCGCCAGGCTGCTCCCGCACGCCACCGTGACCTCCGAGGCCAGCCTGGCCAGCGAGGTGACCGGGTCGGTGACCAGCGCCGCCAAGCTGGCCAACGACCTGGGCAAGTGGCTGGCCGTGCTGGTGCTGATCGCCGCGTTCGCTGTGGCCAGCCTGCTGACGATGGCCGCCGTGGCCCGCCGGGTGGCCGAGTTCGGCACGCTCAAGGCGATCGGCTGGCGTACCCGCCGGATCGTCGCCCAGGTGCTCGGCGAATCGGTGGCCATGGGCATCCTCGGCGCCGCTGCGGGGGTCGGCCTCGGGTTCGCGGGCGCGGCCATCATCTCCGCGGTCGCACCGACGCTGTCCGCCACGGTCCCGGCGCCCTCTGGGGCGTTCTCGATGGTGGCGGGCCAGGCGGTGGGCCCAGGCCCGGCCGGCGGCGTCCCGCACAGCCCCGGCGCCGGGTCGTCGCACGTGGTTGCCGTCCCGTTGCACCCGTCGGTCACCGTGGCCGCGATCGTGCTGGCCGCGATCCTGGCCGTGGCCGGCGGGCTGCTGGCCGGGTCGCTCGGAAGCTGGCGGATCGCCAGGCTCCGGCCCGCCGACGCGCTTTCCCGGGTGGCCTGACCCGCCCCGGCCGGACCTTCCGCAGACAGGAGACGACAGGTGTACACGCTGACCGGGGTGACCAAGCTCTACCAGAAGGGCCGCCACACCGTGCGGGCCGTGAACGGGCTGGACCTGACCATCGAAGACGGCGAGTGGCTGGCCGTCCAGGGCCGCACCGGGCACGGCAAGTCCACGCTGCTGAATCTGCTCGGCGGCCTCGACCGGCCCACGGAGGGCACCGTCGAACTGGACGGCACTGACCTGGGCGCGCAGGCGGAGACCCAGCTCACCAGGCTGCGCGCGCAATTGATCGGGTTCGTCTTCCAGACCTTCAACCTGATCCCCACCTTGTCCGCGGCTGAGAATGTCGAGACCGCGCTCATCCCGCTCGGGATCAGCGGCGCGGGCAGGCGGGCCCGGATCGCGGCCGCCCTGAACGCCGTCGGCCTGGCCGACCGGGCCGGCCACCTGCCGTCGGAACTGTCCGGCGGCCAGCAGCAGCGGGTCGCGATCGCCCGCGCCCTGGTCAAGGAGCCCAAGGTCCTGCTGGCTGACGAGCCGACCGGCAACCTCGACACCGACACCCGCGACGACATCATCGCCCTGCTGGAACAGCTTTGGCGCGAACGCGGCCTGACCCTGGTCCTGGTCACCCACGACACCTCCATCGCCCGCCGCGCGCAGCACATCGGCATCATGAACGAAGGCCGGCTCACCATTCACCAGGGCACCGCCCCCGGCCAGCCCATCGGGTAACGCGCGCCCGGTACGGCGAGCAGCACAAATGATTCGTATACCACGCGGGCGAATTCCACATCCGCCGCAGCGGCACTGACGCCGAATTCTTACTTAGCCATGCGAGTTGCCCGGGATTCCATCGCAATATTCGCTGGCCAGGTCACGTTCCGGGCGGGCGGCCACTCTAATAAATAAGGCCGCCGCAGGCGGCGCTGCTCCCTTCCCTCATGAGAGGAACCATGTATACGCGGTCTGTCTCCCGGGTCGGCCGCCTTGGCCCACCCGGAGCCACGGCACCATGACCTGCCCGCACTGCGAGGGTATCGGCCGCCGCGCGCTCCTCGGCCTCCTCGGGCTCGGCGTCGCCGGCGTTCTCGCAGGCTGCGACGCCGAGCCCCACGACGCGGCCATCGCCGCCAACCACGTGCGGCCCAGGCGGCATCCCGCCCACGCGTCGGCCACGGCCGCGCCGGCGCCGTCGCCCGGGCCGTCTCCCGCGGCGCTGCCCCCGATTCCTCCGCCGGTTTCTGGCCCGTCGCAAATCTTCTGGCAGGGGCCGCCCGCTTCCGTCGGGGCGAGACAGGTTGCCATAACCATCGACGATGGCTATTGCGCCGAATGCGCCGAGGCCTATGCCGAGCTCGCCCAAGCCACCGGTATCCACATCACGTTCAATCCCAACGGCTGCTACGGCGAAATCTGGACCCCGCTGGCCAAGGCCCTTAAGCCACTCATCGAAGCCGGGCAGGTCCAGATCGGCAACCACACCTTTAATCACTGGTGGCTCACTGAGCTCAGCGACTCGCAGATCACCGCCCAGCTCGAACAGAACGAGGAATGGATCCAGCAGACCTACGGAATTACCGCCCGCCCGTGGTGGCGCCCGCCCTTTGGCTCCTACGACGACCGCACCAACGACCTCGCGGCCTCGATCGGCTACACCAACGTCCTGATGTGGAACGGCAGCTACGGCGACTCAACCCCGCTGCGGCCCAGGGCCATCATGGCCCTGGCCCGGGAGTACCTCCGTCCGGGCGTGGTCATGCTCGGCCATGCCAACCACCCCGAGGTCACCCACATCTTCCCCCAGCTCGCCGAGATCGTCGCCGCCCGCGGCCTGCACCCGGTCACCCTCGACGAGATGTTCGGCACCAGCCGCAGCACCGGGCGGTCGGCATGAACGAAATCTGCCATCCGCTCGGCTAGCTCCCCGGACGGCTAGCTCCCCGCACGGCTAGCTTCGATCGGCGGCCGCTCGGTCAGGCTGACCAGTTCATGGAGTACGTCCGATGCGATGTCGGGCATGGACCGCTGCTCGCCTTCGCGTATCCACTGCGCGAACGCGATTCCGAACACGGTGGCTCCGGACTGCGCCGCAAGGGTGGCGGCCGGCTCTCCGACGCCCCGGGCCCGCAGCGCCTCGGCGACCGTTGTGGCCAGGCTGGCCAGCTTGTGAACTTCTCGTTCCCGCAGCGCCGGATTCTGGTCGATCACAGACTGCCGCGCACGGGATCGCGAGCGACGTTCGTTGGGGAAAAACGACCCCGTCGCCTGGAGTGCGGACGCGATGATCTCGAGCGGCGATGCATCAGGCGGCGCGGCGCCCACCCCGTCGATGAATGCCTCGAGGAACTGGTCCTGCCCGTAGAACAGCACCTCGCGCTTGTCGCTGAAGTGCCGGAAGAAGGTGCGCTCGGTCAGGCCCACGGACTGCGCGATCTCCGCCGCGGTCACCTGCTCGAATCCGCGCGTGGCGAAGAGTTCAAGCGCCGCCGCCTGCAGCCGCTCTCTCGCCCCCGGCTCCCAGCGCACCATGATCTCAGTTTAGTGATGACAGCGACTGACGTACAGGCGTATCGTGATGTCTGTGGCTGACGTCAGTCACAGACATCGCACAGCAGGGCGCTCCGTCCGTGACGGAGCCGAAGGGAGACAGTGCCATGCGTGTTTTCGTCACCGGGGCCTCCGGGTGGATCGGTTCCGCCACCGTCGATGAGCTTCTCGCCGCCGGACACGAGGTCACCGGGCTGTCCAGGTCCGATGCTTCGGCCGCGGCCCTCGAGGCCAAGGGTGCCCGCGTCCGCCGCGGTGACCTCGATGATCTCGCCAGCATCCGGGCCGGCGCCGAGGCCGCCGAGGCCGTCGTCCATCTCGCGAATAAGCACGACTTCGCCAACCCGGCCGTCTCGGCCGCTGCCGAGCGAGCCGCGGTCCAGACCATAGGCGACGCACTGGCCGGAACCGGCCGCCCGTTCCTGCTCGCCTCGGGCGTGGCCGGCCTCACTCCGGGCAAGCCGGCCAGCGAGGACGACGCGTCCCCGTACCATGGCCCGGATTCGCCGCGCGGGGGCAGTGAGAACCTCGCGCTCGAGTTCGTCGACCGCGGCGTGCACACCGTGAGCCTGCGCTTTGCGCCCACCGTGCACGGGGCTGGGGACCACGGTTTCATTGCCGTCATCGCCGCGGTGGCTCGCGAGAAGGGCGTCTCCGGTTACCCGGGAGACGGGACCACCCGGTGGGCCGCCGTGCACCGGTCCGACGCCGCGCGCCTGGTCGCCCTTGGACTGGCGAAGGCTCCGGCGGGCGCCCGCCTGCACGCCGTCGCGGAAGAAGGCATACCTTCCCGCGACATCGCCGAGGCCATCGGCCGCGCCTTCGGCCTGCCCGTCACCTCGATCGCCCCCGATGACGTCCAGGCTCATTTCGGGTGGATCGGCACGTTCTTCAGCATGGATCTCGCCGCGACCAGCACTGCGACCCGGAAACTCCTCGGCTGGGCGCCCACCGGACCGACCCTCATCGAGGACATCGACGCGGGTGCGTACTCGGCCCGGCCCGCTTCGTAAGCCGTGGCCGAGGCGAGCCTCAGCGCGCCGGCCTGGAAAACGGCCGCCCGGCTCGGCACCGGACGGCCGTTTTCCGCCGGGCCGCGCTGCACAGGGCAGGTCAGGCCGTGCCGGCCGGAGTTCACGATCCGCCGAATGGTCCTTGCCCGCGCGGCCCGCCGCCCCCGCGGCGCGAGCGCCGGAGCACGAATCCGACGGCAACGACCACCACGGGGCCGAAGACGTAGTACCACGGAGCGGTGGAGTGAACGGTCGCAGCGGCGACGGCTGCCGTGACCAGGCCAGACCAGCCGTCCGTCGTTATGGACATGGATTTCCTGAGTCCCTTACGGTCCATGGCTGTGCCCGGTGGCAGGACAGAGGCTTGGTGCCGGTGGATGCGGCGCCGCCCGGTCTGGCGCTTGCTCATGCTGGCTCCTGAGTGTGGTGTCAGCCGCCGGCCGCCATCAGCGGGACGAGGACCTGGGCGTTCGGGCTGCCCCAGCCGGTGACCGGGTCCCAGCCCGGCGCGGCCCGATAACCGGTGACGGTGACCTTGGAGTAGGTCACGGTGTTGCCGCCGCTGGTGATGTCGTGGAACGCGCGGTGGTAGGCGGGGCTGTCGCCGATGCGGTAGATGACAGGGGTGATGAAGCCCAGGGCGTGCCCGGCGTACTGGTCGGCCAGGGCCACGATCGCTGCCCAGAACGGGGCGCTGGCGCTGGTGCCGGACGAGGGCCCGATGAGCTGCATGCCGTCAACAACCGACGTCCCGGCCGTGCCGGTGAAAGGGCTGGCGTCGCCGGCCACGTCGGGTACCCCTCGTCCCGTCCCGGTGCCGGTGGCTCCGTCCTGGTATCCCGGCTTCGGGAAGAGGCTGCTGAAGCCGCCATTCGACGCCTCCGCTGTTTCGATTCCGGCCGGGATGGGCGTGCTGGGCGGTGGTGGGGTGTTCCAGGCGGTCTCCCCCTGGTAGGCGCCCGTGGTGCGGCTGGCCTGCAGGCTGGTGCCGCCCACCGCCAGCACGAGCGGGCTGGATGCGGGCAGGTTCACCCCTTTCTGCGGGGCTGGTGCGCTCAGGCCGTTGCAGGGACCGCTCGCCGCCCCGGCGTCCCCGGAGCTGGCGACCACCGTGACGTGCTGGTCGCGGTCGGCCTGCAGCGCGGTGCTCCACTCCGTTACCTCGGCGGGGGTGTAGCAGCTCTCCCCGAGCCCGAAAGTGATGACAACCACCTGGCCCAGCGAGGGAGCCAGGCGGAGCGCCTGCACCTCAGCGGCGGTGGCCTGGGCGGCCTGGTCGGCGCCGGTGGGCTGAGGCATCAGGATGACCTCGATCGAAGCGCCGGGCGCGATCCTGTGCACCATCTCGGCGTCCCCCGCTTCCTCCTTGCCCGCCAGGAACGGCGACGCCGCGGGGTCCAGCCGGGTATCAACTTCCGCCCGGGCGGCGGGGAGGCCGGACAGCCGGTCGAACAGCGTCAGATCCTGCCGGAGGTTGCTGGCTACGACAGGCACCGTCGGGGCGAATTCGGGCAGCACCACGGTCTGCCCGCGGCCGTCGATGCCGCGTTTCAGCAGCGGCAGAACGCCGTAGGCCGTCACGAACTGACGCCAGGTGTAGCAAGCCACCACCGCCCCGGGCGCCAGGCAGTCGGTTACCGGGGCCGGGCTGCTCGTTCCCGGCGACGGGCTGCCCGTTGCCGGCGAGGCCGTGCTAGTGGCGGAGCGAGCGGCCCCGCAGCCGCCCAGGACGGCGGCTGCGGCGGCCGCGGCGGCCGCGACCACGACCTGGTACCGGTGCCCGCGGCGTGGCCGGCGGGCCGACGAGCGCGGCCGCATGGGCATGGCTGCTCCTAGTTCCTGTTCAAGGGGGATGCCGGATGGAGACGGAGCCCGGTGACCTTGCCATCTCGGTCGAAGCGGACCCAGACCATCGCCTCGCCCGCCTCGAAGTGCAGCAGGACATCGACCACGACGGTGCCGGCGTCGGCCCGGACCGGGGTCACATCGCCCATGGCCTGGTAGCTGCCGAACATGCCGATCATTTGCGCCCACCCGCTGGCCAGACGGTCGGCGTCGTGGCGCTCGCGCATGACGCCGTTGAAGTCCGCGAGCACCTCGTCCCAGCGGCCCGCGGTGAAGCGGGCCAGGAACTCGGCTGCCCGCTGGGCCGCGCCGGGCGCAACGGCGCGGGTCATCGGCTCGCCGGTGCGGGGATCGACCGGGTGCCCGAACCGCTGGAACGCGGCCTGCCTGCTGGTGCCGAGCACATCACCGATCTCCTCCCAGCTCTGCCCGGCGGCCCGGGCCCGGTCGACGGCCGTCTGCAGGGCCGCCTCCGCGGCGGCCGACAGGTCCCGCGCCGCCACCACCGCACTCAGCGGCGACCCCGGCTGGCCCAGTTCGCCGACCAGGCTCCGTGCCGTGGACGCGACCTTGGCGGCCATGGGATCGGCCGCACCGTCGATGGCGTCAAGATATTCATGACGACGCAGGGCTGTCAAATTTTTATTTACATCCGCCCTCTCCGAGCTGGCCAGGTGCGCCCGCTGGCGCCGCGCCGCATCGCGGCATCTCCCGTCGCAGTACCGGCGGGTGCGCCCTCGTCCCTGCTGGGCCGGGAGCTGACGCCCGCATGCCTGGCACACCCCTGGCTCGGCCACATCTGCCATCGCCCACCTCCGCTTTTACGTGGGCACGATTATGCCACGTTATTTTAAAACGTGGCAACCTGCGGGCACGAAACCCGGACAGCAGGGGGAGCCCGGCTCAGTGTTCGGGTAGTTAGCCACTCGCGGCGGTCGCGCTGGTCAGGCCGAGTGCTTACCCGCCGAGCGTGAGCACTTCATCGGCCGCCTGAGCGATTGACGCGCCGAGGTCGACGGCGGGATTGTCGGCCCAGCGGCGGCTGGCGCGGTCGAAGACCGCCATTCCGACCTGCGCCGCGAGTCGCGCCTTCGGGGGCGCTACGCCACGATCGGCGAGCGCGTTTGCGAGGGCGTCGATGAGCGCAGCGGTCTTGGCGTATGCGCGCTCCCGCAAGGCTGGGGTCACGGCGATCACCTGGGCTCGCTGCTCGGCGACCGGGCGATTTCGGACGAGCAACGGAACCGCGGCAGCAAAAGCCCGGACGAGGACGGGGAGCGGTGCCAAGCCGGCCGGCGCGGCGGCGACGGCGTCGACCAGGATGGCGGTCAGTTCCGCCTCCCCGCCGAAGAGCACCTCCCGCTTGTCGGCGAAATGCCGGAAGTAGGTGCGTTCGGTCACCCCGGCCCTCGCGGCGATCTGCGCCGTGGTGGTCTCGTCGTAGCCCTGCTCACGGTAGAGCTCAAGCGCCACCGCAGACAGCCGGGCGCGCGCCGGTGCTCCATCTCTCGGCATGCCCGGATTCTACGTTGCGTCAGCGACTGCCGTAACGTGATAGCGTCAGTAACTGTCACTACGTTCGGCGAGGAGAACCCGATGAGCCCCGTTGCTTCTACTGCAATCCGTTTTCATGAGTACGGCGAGCCCCTGGACGTGCTGCGCGAGGAACACGTCGAGGTCGCCAGCCCCGCAGCCGCCCACGTCCGGGTACGGGTGTCCGCGGTCGGGCTCAACCCGGCCGACTGGGCGCTCTGCCGCGGGTTCATGCCCGGGAGCTTGCCGCGCGGCATCGGCTACGACGTCGCCGGGACGATCGACGCGGTGGGGGACGAGGTCGAGGACGTTTGCATCGGAGACCTCGTCTTCGGGACGGCAGACTTCGCCGGCCAGCCGAGCGCCGGCGCCGCCGACGTCGCGATCCTCAACAGCTGGTACCGCGTGCCCGACGGGCTTGACCCGGTCAAGGCGGCCGTCCTGCCGATGGCCGTCCAGACAGCGACGTGGACGCTCGATGCGATGGGTCTTGAACCCGGGACCACGCTGCTTGTCAACGGAGGCGGCGCCATGGTCGGGTTCGCCGCTGTTCAGATCGCGCTGCGCCGCGGCGCACGAGTCATCGCCACCGCCGGGTCCGCCTTTGCCAGTGAGCTCACGACGTTTGGCGCCCTGGTCACCCCCTACGGCGAGGGAATGGCCGACCGCGTGCGCGACCTGGCCGGCGGGCCGGTCGATCTCGTATTCGACGCGCCACCACCGAAGGCCGGGTCGATCCCCGAGCTCATTGCCGTCACCGGAGACCCGAGCCGGGTCACGACGATCAGCAACCACGATGAGGCACGGCGCCTCGGAGCGCGCGTCAACCTCGACTACTTCGCCGAAGCGGCGCCGCCCGCGACGTTCATGCCCCAGTACGCCTCGCTCGCGGCCGAAGGCGCATTCTGCATCCCGATCGCGCGCACCTACCCGCTCGACGAATGGCGCAGCGCCGTCGAGCTCAGCATGTCCGGCCACCCCCATGGCAAGGTCGTCCTGCTCCCCGACCGGCCCGGCGCCAATGCCTGAGCGCAGCCACGCCGTTTCCGCCTGACGGCCTACTCAGCGAAGGGATTGAGCACCTGGATTCCAGCCAGCTCAAAGTCCTTGACGTTGCGGGTGACCACGGTCATGCCATGCACCCGCGCCGTTGCCGCAATGAGCCCATCGATCACTGGGAAGGGCTGCGCGTACTGCTGACGACCCCAGGCAGCGGCGACCGAGAGGGTGACCGGTAGAACCCGATCTTCGAATCCGGTCTCCACATCCCGGAGCCAGCGCTCAAGGGCGGCAGCCTGATGCCAGTCTCCCCGGCCGCGAACTCTTGTGATCCCCTGCTCGATCTCGCCCAGAGTCAGCACGGAGACGTGCAGCCGGTCTGGGGGCGTGGCCGCGATCCAGTCGGCCACGCCCGCCGCCGGCTGGCGCTTGCGCGTCTCGGAGAGCACATTGGTGTCGAGCAGGTAGGTCATGTGCCCGCCTCAAGATCGACCACACGTCCGAAGTCAGCCTTGCGCTCAGCCTCGATCTCCGCCAAGACGTCAACGGCACCGTCGTCGAGCTTGGGACCGCCAAGCAAGATGCTCGCAAGGTCCACCGCAGGTCGGGTCAGCCTGCGGTACTCACCGATATCCACGACTACTGCGACATCCTCACCGTGCCGGGTGATGACCTGCGGCCCCTCGGTCGTAACCGCGCGGATCATCTCGCTGAAGCGCTGCTTGGCGTCTTGGATCTGCCAGTGATCCGGAGTTGGTGACGTCATGAGCACCTTCCCAACTTCTATCTAGTCCTGTCTAGACAGATTACTACTGATCCATAGCCGGCGACTTCGCGCTACGCCGGTCAGCGTGCCACAAGACGGGTCGGGCAGTTGACGAGTAGGAGCTCGAGGTCGCTGAGCGCCCTGCTTACCTAGGTAAGCGATACTGAAGCCATGAGCGCGCCTCAACCCAGCCGTCCGCACGTCCTGGATCGCCCCGCGTGCACGCCGGCAGCAATCCGGGCTGTGCTGGCCGCCGCAGCCGGACCCGAGGTCGTCAACCGGTACGACGCCGAACTTGACGCTGCCTTCGAGCAGGCTAGGAGAGACGAGAATCTCACGCCGCTACTGCGTACGGTGCGGCGCTGGTGGTTCGAGGCGGATGCCTGGCGCGATCCTGACGCGCAACGCAAGTTCCTGGCACGCATGGACCGCTACGTCGCCGAGGGGCCTCCACCTCCGGAGCGCCGGGTGACACGCGAGGAGATCCGCGCCCGGTACGGCGTCTGAGTTGTTCCGGTGGGAGATGGAAGACGAGGCCGAGCAAACGCTCGCCAGCCTGCCTCGGCATGTGAGGCAGGCGCTGACCGGGTTCATGGATGCCGTCGTCATCGTCGACCCCATGGAGTACCAGCGGTACTCAGGCGAGCGGCCTACGCCGTTACGGACCCTGTCCTTCGGCCCGCACGACGAAGGCCTGGTGACATTCCTGGTGTGGGCTCCCGATGACCTGGTGCTGGTAACAAGAATCCAGTGGCTCGGCGAGTAAGTGGCCCAGTGTGACCCGGCGCGGTGAGGCTGACGCATTCGCATCAGGGAACCATCGGTAATGGCGTTCCATCGGCGGGGACGGGTGCTCGCATGTTCTTGGAAGCGCCGCTGTCAGTCACGTTCTGCGCCGTGTGGCCAGATCACATGCGTCGGCGTGCGGTGCTCCCGGGCGTAGGCCACTACGTCGGCGGTTCCGCCATGGGCCCGGGCGCGTTGGCTATCCCACACGGCCTGACAGACAGCGGTCTAGACGTCCGCCCGCCAACGTCAGCCCTTGAGCAACTGGCGGGCCATCACCACGCGCTGGATCTGGTTGGTGCCCTCGTAGATCTGGGTGATCTTGGCGTCCCGCATCATCCGCTCCAGCGGGTAGTCGCTGACGTACCCGTAGCCGCCGAGCAACTGGACCGCGTCCGTGGTGACGTCCATGGCCACGTCCGAGGCGAAGCACTTGCAGGCCGAAGACATGAACGTCAGGTCCGGAATGGCCTCGCCATTCATGGCCCGCTCGGACCGGGCCGCGGCCGCATAGGTCAGCTGCCTGGCCGCTTCGAGCTTCATCGCCATGTCGGCCAGCATGAACTGCACGCCCTCGAACTCGGAGATCGCCCGGCCGAACTGGCGCCGCTCCTGCACGTACCCGGTGGCGTAGTCGAGTGCCCCCTGGCCGATGCCCAGAGCCTGGGCCGCGATCGTGATCCTGGTGTGGTCCAGCGTGGCCAGCGCGGTGCGGAACCCGCTGCCCTCCGCACCGATCATCCGGTCGGCCGGGATCACGCAGTTGTCGAAGTACAGCTCCCGGGTCGGCGAGCCCTTGATCCCCAGCTTGTGCTCGGGCGCCCCGAACGAGAACCCCTTGTCACCGGACTCCACCACGAACGCCGAGATCCCGCTGGCCCCGGCGGACGGGTCGGTCACGGCCATGACCGTGTAGAAGCGGGAAACGCCCGCGTTGGTGATCCAGCGCTTGACCCCGTTCAGGATGTAGGTGTCACCATCGCGGACCGCGCGCGTCTTCATCGCCGCCGCGTCGGAGCCCGCGTCGGGCTCGGACAGCGCGTAGGAGAACATGGCCTCGCCGCGGGCGACCGGCGGCAGGTAGCGCTGCTTGACCTCCTCCGACGCCGCGAGCAGCACTGGCATCGTGCCTAGCTTGTTGACCGCCGGGATCAGCGATGACGACGCGCAGGCCCGGGCCACCTCCTCGATCACGATCGCGGTCGCGATCGCGTCGCCACCGGACCCGCCATAGGCTTCGGGGATGTGTATGGCGTGCAGGTCGGCCTTGACCAGGGCGTCGTGGGCTTCCTGGGGGAACTCGGCGGACTGGTCGACCTTGGCGGCATACGGAGCGATCTTGTCGTCGGCCAGGGCGCGGACCGACGCCCGCAGCGCGTCATGCTCGGCGGACAGGGCGAAAGCGGGAAAATCGAGGCTCATGGCCTTGATGGTAGGCGCTGCCCCTGCCTTCGATTGAGAACGGCTAGCCGCGGGCCAGCCGGAGGTGAGCTCGCGTGACCATGGCGCTGCTGTCCCCAGACGGCCGCGAGCTGCTCGACCGGCTGTCCGGAGAGCAGGTCGGCCCGGACCGCGCGCTGGAACTAGCGCAGGCCCTGCGCGGCCGTTACCCGCCCGCTCTGGTGAGTGCCGCGCTCACGCAGCAGGCGCTGCGCGTGGCGGCCCAGGCCAAGTTCAGCCGGGCGCAGGAGATGCTGTTCACCCGGGCCGGCCTGGAGCAGGCATCCGCCGAGATCACTTCCGCCCGCAACGCCGCGCGCTACCCGGCGGACGGGCTGGTGGCCGACCTGTGCTGCGGCATCGGCGGGAACCTGCTGGCCCTGGGCGCCGGGCGCCGGATGCTGGCCGTGGACTTCGACCTGGTCAACCTGGAGTTCGCGCGGCACAACGCCCGGGTTTACGGCGCGGCGGGCCAACTGACGGCCGTGTGCGCGGACGTGGGCGACCTCACGCTGGGCGGCGTGGGCGCCGTGTTCATCGACCCGGCCCGCCGGGCCGGCGGCCGGCGCCTGGCCGCCGGGCACAGCCAGCCGCCGCTCGGCTGGTGCCTGGAGCTGACCAACCGGGTCCCCGCGGTGGGGATCAAGGCCGCACCTGGGCTGCCGCGTGAGCTTGTCCCGCCCGGCTGGGAAGCCGAGTTCGTCGCGATCGGCCGTGACCTGAAGGAGGCCGTGCTGTGGTCCCCGGCCCTGGCCACGGCCGGCCGCCGGGCCACGGTGCTGCCGTCCGGCGACACGCTCGCCGCGGCGGCGGGTTACGACAGCGGCGATCCGCCGGGTGACGCCGGCGGGCCGGCCGCCCCTGACGTGCCCGTGGCCGAGCCGGGCGCGTTCCTGTTCGACCCCAGTCCGGCGGTGACCCGGGCCGGGCTGGTGGAGGACTTGGCCCGGCGGCTCGGCGCCTGGAAGATCGACCCGGCGATCGCGTTCCTGTCCGACGACCGTGAGCATCACACTCCGTTCGCGCGCACGCTCCGGGTTCTGGAGTCGGCACCGTGGCACGAGCGGCACTTTGCCCGCCGGCTGCGCGAACTCGGCATCGGGGCGGCCGACATCCGGCGCCGCGGCCTGGCCGGCGACATACCGCAGATCCACCGGCGCCTGGGCCTGCGCGGCCCGGGCCGCGCCACGATCGTCATCACCCGGGCCAGCGGCCGCCCGTGGGGCCTGATCTGCACCGACGTCCCCGACCCAGCCGCCGCCCGCGAAACCTGATCAGCACCGACCTCCCCTGCGCCCGGCTGACCCGCCCGTTCCGCACCCGAGCCGATCGCCCGCCCGATTATTGTGGCTATTCAACCCTTTTATCCGGGGCGTCAGACCTCCCCGCGGCCCGTTCTGGTGTGAAGGAAGGTTCCAGGTGGCTGTGCAACCGCTGGCCGGCGACGATCCGGCCAAGGTCTCCGGCTACTGGCTGCGGGGGCGCCTGGGCGCGGGCGGGATGGGCCGGGTGTACCTGGCCTTCACGCCGGGGGGCCGGCCGGTGGCGGTGAAGGTGCTCCGGCCGGAACTGGGCGATGACCCGCAGTTCCGGGCCCGGTTCCGGCAGGAGATCGAGGCCGCCCGGCGGGTGCACGGGCTGTTCACCGCGCAACTGCTGGACGCCGATCCGGACTCCTCGCCGCCGTGGTTAGCGACGGCCTACGTGGCCGGCCCGTCGCTGGCGCAGGTGGTGACCGAACACGGGCCGCTGCCGGCGCAGGCCGTGCTGCTGCTGATGGCGGGGGTGGCCGAGGCGCTCGCGGCGATCCACGCGGCCGGCCTGGTGCACCGGGACCTCAAGCCGTCGAACGTGCTGCTGGCCGAGGACGGGCC
>Ga0335074_10000847_pt1 | contig 41859 bp, 31 predicted proteins | sample Lox_Sample_23_FD_206715 | JGI IMG/M metagenome (GOLD analysis project Ga0335074, IMG submission 206715) | Soil microbial communities from Loxahatchee National Wildlife Refuge, Florida, United States - Lox_Sample_2.3 | ecosystem: Environmental > Terrestrial > Soil > Wetlands | place: USA...
GCGGACAGCAGCAGTGGGCGGGCATCAGCGGCATCAGCATGGAATCTGACTTCGTGGAAGCTCCCTCGCAGATGCTGGAGGAGTGGATGCGCAGCCCGCAGGTGCTGGCCTCGTTCGCGCGCAATTACAAAACCGGCGAGCCCATCCCTGCCGACCTGGTCGCCCGCATGGATCGTGCTTCCGCCTTTGGCCGCGGCAATTGGGTGAGCGGGCAGAACGGCTTCTCGGCCATTTCCTATGACATCTACAAAGACGATCCCAAGAACGTCGACCTCGACTCGGTAACCTTTCACGACCTCCAGCTCTACACCTCCTACATTCCGATTCCCGCCGATGCCCATCTGTTTGCCAGTTTCAACCATCTCGGGGGATATTCGTCCGCCTACTACACCTACCTGTGGGACAAGGTGATTGCCATCGATTTCTACCGCCAGTTCGATCAGCACAACCTGCTCGCCGGCGACACTCCCATGCGCTATCGCCGCGAAGTGCTTGAGCCCGGCGGCTCGATGTCAGCCAACGATCTGGTGAAGAATTTCCTCGGCCGTCCGCAGAACATGCAGGCTTTCCAGGAGTGGATGGGGGAAGAATTCAAAGACGCGCCGCAATCCAAAATCTCCGGCGCGCCATAATGTGACGCTGATGTTCCGGTGGGATCCACGATCGGAATCGGGAATGCTTCGTATCAGGGCACGACTTCAGTCGTGCCGATAAGCGTTCTATTTCTTGCTTGAGCCGGCTTCAGCCGGCGACACTCTGGTGCCTCGAATAGAAACCCGTTATTCCAGAGATCTGCCTCTTCGCTCCTTCTTTGGCGATCTGTAGACGTATAGAGGCCGCCCTACTATTGCGGAGGCATCCAGCATTCCGAACGTCGCAGTCCGGCTGTCCAGACTCACGTCCCGGTTGTCGCCCATCACGAAATACTTGCCTTGCGGAACGACGATTGGTCCGAAGCTGTCCATATCTGCATATGTGCCCAGCGGTTCAATGTGCTCGATGAAAGGCTCATCCAAAAGCTTTCCGTTAACGAAGATCTGCCGGTCCCGTGCTTCGATTGTGTCGCCACCCACGGCAATCACCCGCCTTGACAGTCTCCACATTGTTTCGAAGCACCATCACCAGGTCGTTTCGCGCTATTGGTTGGCGAACAAAATAACCCTTGTCATAGATGAGGCGATCACCGACAAATATGGTCGGCTGCATTGCCGTCGACATGAACTTCGCGGTCCCCAAGCCCGAAAGCAGTAGCAAAGGCGTAAATGTCGCATTGAGGCCGATGTAGACGATAGGAGGAATTGCAAGCAACCACAATTTTGAAGGCTTCTTCTCGTTTGTCCGGCGCACAGGCTTCAGCAGTGCCGCATAGGTCGCGTAGCACGACAGAATCACCCAGACCCAAGACACCAGGACGAATCCCTCGAACACGCGCAGCATCCGAAAACCCACAACGCACGCCAAAAGTGCAGCAAACGCGAGGAACAACGCCACCCCCTCCGGTCGTTGTCCCAGCAAGAATTGACCGGCTCCGGGAACAAAACTTGAGGCGAAGGCAGCAGTGAGTCGCTTCGCGGCGTCCCCAGGCGACTGCACCTCGGAAGGCGCGCCGTCCGTCGTCGGCGAGAGTGGGTTTGGCGCGGAACTCGACATGAATGCTACACGATAGCATGACAGCGCGACCTTGACGTGATCGATGCCGTGCCGTCTCGAGGTCGTTGCCGGGTGCCCAACCCTTCCGCGCAGCGGACGGTGGGATTCCCCGTTAGTTGCATTCATCGTCCGCGCAAACCCTTGACACACGCCGCTCCCATCCGCTACCTTCAAACTATGTTGTCAACGGCTCAGCGAATGACCATGGCCATGTGCACCCTAGGCGGTGCTGTGTCCATGATCGGAGCCTGACAGCCCAACAGAAAACTCCAATCGTGAACCGGCCGCCTAGGTAAACAGGGCGGCGTTGCTGTTTTTACGCCCCAAACAGCGCAAAGAACGGCGCTGTTCGGGGGCCCCGGAAGGGGTGGGCAATTCTCGATCTGGAGTTTCCATGGCATTCGCACCTGAGCAGTTCTCGACAACCGCGATCCGCGGCGGCCTCAGGGCCGATCCCGCAACCGGCGCGGTCCTGACGCCCATCTACCAGTCCACCACCTATCATCAGCAAGCCGTCGGGGTGCACAAGGGTTTCACCTACTCGCGCGCGGCGAATCCGACCGTCTCGGCGCTCGAAGCCGCGCTCGGCGCGCTGGAAGATACGCCTCCCGCCGTCTGCTTCTCCACCGGCATGGCAGCCATCTCCACGCTGCTGCTGGCGATCCTGAAAGCCGGCGATCACGTGGTCGTCTCCGACGTCGTCTACGGCGGCACGGTTCGCCTTTTTCAGCAGGTGCTGGAGAACTTCCGCGTCGAAGCGTCCTTCGTCGACACCTCCGACGCCAACGCCGTCGCCAAGGCGGTTCGCCCTAACACGCGTCTCGTCTTCATTGAGACGCCGGCGAATCCCACGCTCAAGCTCACCGACATCGCCGCCATCGCCAACGTCACCGACGCCGCTGGCGTGAAGCTGGCCGTCGACAACACGTTCCTCACGCCGGTCCTGCAACGTCCGCTCGAACTCGGCGCCGACATTACGCTCCTCTCGACCACCAAATACATCGAGGGCCACAACTCCACCGTCGGCGGCTCTATCGCCACGCACGATCCGGTACTGCTCGATCGCCTGCGCCTCGTGCGCAAGACGCTGGGCTGTATTCAGTCTCCGCAGGAATCCTGGCTGACGCTGCGGGGACTCAAGACACTTCCGCTACGCCTGCAACAGCACTCGGCCAACGCGCAGAAAGTTGCCGAATGGCTCGAGCAGCATCCCCAAGTCGCCCGCGTTTACTATCCCGGACTCGCCAGCTTCCCGCAGTTCGCTCTCGCCGAAAAACAGCAAGCGCTCCCCGGCGGCATGCTCGCCTTCGAACTCAAGGGCGGCGCCGATGCGGGCATTCAGCTGATGAACACGGTTCGCCTCTGCCTGCTCGCCGAGAACCTTGGAGCTGTCGAGACGCTGATCACCCATCCCGTCTCCATGACCCACGGCGACGTTCCCCGCGAGATTCGCGAGCGCACCGGCATCACCGACGGTCTGGTGCGCCTCTCGGTCGGTCTGGAAAATCCCGCGGACATCATCGCCGATCTCGCAACTGCGCTTGCAGCAATCCCGGCCACTGCCGAAACCAAGCAGGAGGTTGAGCCATGTCTCGCAAAGTAATCGTCCTCAAGTTCGGAAGCTCGGTGCTGCACTCGCGCGCGGAACTGCCACGTGCGGTCCATGAGATCTACCGCTGGATTCGCCGCCAGTATCGTGTCGTCGCCGTCGTCTCGGCTTTCGCCGGCGAGACCGATCGTCTGCTCGGTACCGTCGCCCATTATCGCGACGCCTGCCCCGAAGCTATCGCGCGCGTGGTCGCTACCGGCGAAGAAGTTGCCACCGCGTTTCTTGCGCTCGAACTCGACCGCTTCGGCATCCCCGCACAGGTCCTCGACCCGAGTCAGATCCAGCTCATCGCCGAAACCACGTCAAACGATACCGAACCGGTCAGCGCCGATATTCTCGCCATCGAGAACGTCTTCAAGCTCAGCCGGGTCGCCGTCATTCCCGGCTTCGTCGCGCGCGACCGTCTCGGCCGCGTTGCACTCTTCGGACGCGGCGGCTCCGATCTCTCGGCGCTCTTTCTCGCCAAGCAGCTCAACGCGCGCTGCCGCCTCATCAAAGACGTCGACGGCATCTACGACAGCGATCCTGCCACCTGCTCCGCTGCGAAGCGCTTCGATGAAATCAGCTTTGCCGATGCGCTCGCCATCGGCGGCAAGATCGTCCAGCAGAAAGCCATCGCCTTCGGACGCAAGACCAGCGTTCCATTCGAAGTCGCCGCGCTCGGTGAAAACTACGCGACCGTCGTCGGCAGCCATCGCTCCGTTCTCTCGGCGAGACGCTCTTCACCCGCTCCACTGAAGATCGGCCTGCTCGGCCTCGGTACCGTCGGCCTCGGCGTTTTTCACGAGCTCGCGAAGCATCCCGAGCTCTTCCAAGTCACCGGCATCGCGGTGCGCCGTCCTGACCTACACACGGATCACGCGCCCGGCAATCTCCTCACGCGCGACTGCTGGCAAGCAATCGACGATGTCGACGTCGTCGTCGAACTCATTGGCGGCACGAACCCAGCCGGCGATCTGGTGAAAGCCGCACTCGCCGCCGGGAAGCCGGTCGTCACCGCCAACAAACTCTTGCTCGCTCACGAGGTTCAGCTCGACGGCCATCACGCGCTGCGTTACTCCGCAGCTGTCGGCGGCGCCGTTCCCGCTCTTGAAGCGGTACGCGCTCTAGCCGACGACGGCCGGATCGTTTCGCTCTCCGGCGTCCTCAATGGAACCTGTAACTACATCCTCGATCGCCTTGCCGCCGGATGTTGCTGGTCGCAAGCGGTCGCCGAAGCCCAGGCCCATGGCTTCGCCGAGCAGGATCCGCGCGCCGACGTCTCCGGCTCCGACACGGTCTGCAAGCTGCGTCTGCTCGCTCGCCGCGCCTTCCCCGATGTCGATGCGCACTATGTCAGCGCAACTGGCATCGACGCTATCGATCCTGACTGGGTGCAGTCGGCAGCGCGCGATGGCGGCCGCGCTCGGCTTGTCGGAACTGCGCAGCTCGCCGACGGTCGCGTTCATCTCGAAGTCAAGCCCACGCTCGTCGACTCGTCGCATCCCTTCGCGCAAATTCGTAACGAAGAGAATTGTCTGCTCATCAACACCGGCCACTCCGGCTCGCAACAAGTGTGGACTGGCCGCGGCGCCGGCCGCTGGCCGACGACTGCAGCCGTCATGGCCGATCTGTTCGACCTCAGTCGCGAGCTGCGAGCAACGAGCTGCGAGCATGACGCAGCGGACACCTTGTGTCAGGGCACGACTTCAGTCGTGCCGCACGCGACGTATCTAAATAAGGGCTTCAGCCCCTGCGATGTCGAACTTCCTCAGGGCCTAAAGGCCGGTTCTTTGGCGACCCCAACGGCACGGCTAAAGCCATGCCCTGACACAAACCCGGAACCGAGAACTGACAACTGGCGACCGACCACCGCCTTCGGAGGTGCCGCGTGAAATTCGCTACTCGACTTCTCAACTTCGACCCCGCTCCCGGCGACCGCTTCACGCCCGCCAACACGCCCATCTATCAGACCGCGACCTTCCGTCAGCAAGATGCGACCGAGTTCGGTGAATACGATTACTCGCGCAGCGGCAATCCCACGCGCGCTGTGGTCGAAAAACAAATCGCCTCGCTCGAAAACGGCACGCGCGGCTTCTGCTTCGCCACCGGTCTCGCCGCCATCACCGCGGTCACGCGCCTGGTCTCGCCCGGTGAAGAAATCCTTGCTTGCGACGATCTCTACGGCGGCGCCTATCGCCTGTTCTCGCGCATCCTCGCCAAGCGCGGCATCAACGTTCGTTACGTCGACTTCAGCAACCTCGACTCCGTCGCCGCCGCGATCACTCCAAACACCAAGCTGGTTTACCTCGAAACGCCGACCAATCCCCTGCTCCAGATCATCGATATCGCCGCTGTCGCCGACCTCGCGCATCGCAAGGGCTCGCTGCTCTGCGTCGACAACAGCACCATGTCGCCCTATCTTCAGCGTCCCCTCGAACTCGGCGCCGACATCGTTCTCCATTCCGCAACGAAGTTTCTCTGCGGCCACAGCGATGTCATGGCCGGCGCAGTCGTCGTCAATGATGAAGAGATTGGCAACGAGCTCTACCTCATCCAGAACGGCGAAGGCGCGGTGCTGTCTCCGTTCGATAGCTTCCTGCTTCTGCGTGGAACCAAGACGCTAGCCCTCCGTCTCGATCGTCAGCAGGGGAATGCGAAGAAAATTGCTGACCTGCTGAACGCGCATCCGGCCGTCGATCGCGTCTACTATCCCGGCCTGGCCGATGAGCCGCAGCTCCGCATTCATCGCGCGCAAGCCACGGGCGACGGCGCAGTGCTCAGCTTCGTCACCGGTGATCCGGAATTCTCTCGCGCGATTGTTGAAACGACCAAACTGTTCAACATCACTGTCAGCTTCGGGGGCGTGACTTCCACCATCAGCCTACCTAACTACATGTCGCACGCCAGCATTCCCGCGCAGCTGCGGCAGCAGAAGAGCATTCCTGCCGATCTGGTCAGGATTTCTGTTGGCGTGGAAGATGTGGACGACCTGGTTGACGATCTTAGCCAGGCATTTGAGATCGCCTCGCGCGAGGCAGTTCGGACCCGCGCGGTTGCTGCCGACTGAGTGTCTTTGGAAGGTTTGAAGGGGCGCAGCTTTAGCTGCGCCGTCGCGGCCTTTTATTTCCCCAATGCCGAGCGGACTTCAGTCCGCGAGAGATCTCAGGCCACGGTAGATTCGCACCGGAAGGCGAACAAGTGGTTTATCATCATTCGCAACGTCACTTCTTCCTTATCTATGCGAATTCTGGCCATTTTCGCATGTGCGCTGTTTCTCGCTTCCTCGCTCTTTGCACAGAACTGGAAGCAGGTGCACCGCTCCGACGAAGCCAAGTGGGCGAAGACGACCGGCCTCGATCCCACCGTCATCCACAAGCTCTGGCGTGACGCCTCGCAAACGCCCAACCAGAAGGACGACGACTCCCGCATCGCCAACATCGATCTCGATGGCTTGGCCGAGCGCCACGATGTGCTGCTGGTCACCTATGCGGGCGAGAAGAATTGCCTGACGCTTACTGTCTTTCGTGAGTACTCCGAGGTCAAATTCTCGAAAGTTTGGTCCGTAGATCAATCGCCCGACAAGACCGGCTTCTGCGATACACCCTTCGGTAGCGCCGCCGCCGAGGCTCTAAACGGCGCCGTCACTGTTCGCGTGCCCAAATCCACCACCGACGGCGCCATCAACTACACGGTGTACGTCTATGAATGGAACGGCATCACCTATCGCTCTGCCGGCCAAAAAGAAATTCAGGTTAGGTAACGGTGTCCCCGGTCTCGCGCCTTTCGAGACTTGGGAAACCACGCTCGACTAGAACCGTAGAGTCCGGGACGTCTATTCTTTTTTCTCGCGGCCAGTTCCGCCGCAGCCAGGACACGTCCCCGAGCCGCCACACTTCCTGCACTTCGGCTCATCTTCATCCAGGTGGACGTTGACGCCGCTGCCGAAGCACTCGCGGCACTTGCCGTCACCACCGCATTCCGAACATCGCTTTCGTGCAAACAGCATTCAACCTGGATCCCATTCGATGGAGCGCCGCCGGGTCCCCGTTCCAGCCCGCTTTGGCTAGAGCGGGGCAGTCCGCTAACCGGGGCGCAACCCTATTTCCTCGCCGCGATCCTTCTCTCGCGCTCCATCTTTGCCGCCTCGCGGCGCCGCAGCGCGCCTTCGTACCGCCGCTTTTCATCGGCGGTCTCCGGAATCACCGGCGCAACCGCCAGCTTCCGCCCATGCCGATCCACCGCAACAAACGTCAGGTATGCGGTCGCCACCTTCTGTCGTGTGCCCGAGATGTAGTTCTCCACCAGCACCTTCACCCCGACTTCCATCGAAGTATGAAAGACACGATTCACCGCCGACTGCAGGATCACCATATCGCCCACGTGCACCGGCACCAGAAAATCGATGTGGTCCATCGATGCAGTCACCGCATAAGAATGCGAATGCCGATGCGCCGCCAGCGCCCCCGCCAGGTCGATCCAGTGCATCAAACGTCCGCCCAGCAGCGCTCCCAGAGGATTGGTATCGTTCGGCAGAACGAGCTCGATCATCTCCGATTTCGACTCGCTCACCGGCTTCGGTATCAGGTTACCGTCGTTCTCGTTCATAACCTTCGTTTCGCGTTTCAAGTTTCGAGTTTCAAGTCGGCCCGCCGCTCCATCTGCGCCTGCACATAGCACTCGGCCATGCGCTGCACGCACGGGTTGTCATGTCGCCGCAGCCACTGTTTACTTGCTTTCTCGTATAGCAACTCGCCATGTCCTGCTGGCAAATGCTCTCGCTCGCAGACGAACAGCACATGCAGAATTCCTTCCCGCTCCTCGCCCAGCGCGAAGCGAACCGCGTCCGCGGAACGTTCGGCAGGCAGACGCTTGCACGCCTTCGCATAACCCATGTTGCAGCCCGACTTCAGCTCTTCTTCGCCAGGCTGCACGCCCTCATGGCCGGGCGCGGAGCAGGTGCCTGCCCATCCCGCGCCCAGCGGAAGCCTCCGCGGAAACGGCCAATCCGATTGCAATCGTCGCTCCGGCATGAAATAAGGACAGGCCACAACTTTCCTCGCAAATACAAAATCTAATTGCCAATTGTAATGGGTAGAGCTGGCCTTTAGGCCAGCGTCCAGAACCGATTATGATTTCTCTCAGCCGGATTCAGCCGGCAGTATGCTCGTCCACTTCCAACTTCCGCACCGCCATGCGATCATCGAATCACACGAGGCCACATTTTGCCCGACGAAACTCGCATCGCCGCTCTTAAGGAAATCCTTGCTGCCAAGCCCGACGATGCCTTTGCCCGCTACGCTCTTGGCCTGGAGTTCTCCAGCTCCGGCGACACCGACGCTGCCCTCGCGGAGTTTAGGCTTCTGCTTGCTTCGCATCCCGACTACACCAACGGCTACTTCATGGCCGCACAGACGCTGGCCCGCGCCGAGCGTAACGACGAAGCCCGCGCTATGCTGCAGCAGGGCATCGAGTGCGCCCGCCGCACACGCAATCAGCACGCTCTCGCCGAGATGGAGGGCATGCTGGATGAACTCGATCGCGCCTAAAACTCTGTCGCCATTCCACCCGCAATGTTCGATTTCGTTCCAATCCGGCTCTGATAGGCGATAATGTGGCAGCATGTCGCCGCAGCTGACAACTTCAGGCGTCGCCTATACGCGCCCGCACAAGGCGCTCGTCGCGATTCTTGTTTTGCTGTTCGCGTTCGCCGTGCCCGCCAACGCGCAGTCAGCCGCAAAGCTTCTGCTTGGCAAGGCCGAAGAAAAGACGGCCACTTCATCGACGACTCCTCCAGCGCCTGCGGCTCCCGCTACACCGCCGCAGCCGGTTGCCATTCCGTTGCCCGATGTCGCCACCCGCTCGGAAGATCTGAAGCGCTTACTGCGCGGCATCTCCGAAAAGCTTCCCACCGCCGACCAGCTCACTGCCATCCAATCGCAGCTGCAAGATCGCTCAGCGCAGTTGACGATGGAGCAGAAGGAGACCGATGCGCTTTTGGCCGCCACGCCCAACACCCTGGAGCTTCGCGAGCAGGAGAACCTTTGGCGCAACAAGCAGAAGGAGACCGCCGCGACTCGCCGCGAGCTGCACGACTGGGCCAATGACGCGCAATCAGCCGTCCAGCAGATCTCTGTACAGCAGCCGGTGTGGAATGCCACCCTCCAGGAAAACAAATCCACACCTGGCCTCGGTCCCGCGCTCGATGTCATACAGGATTCCGTCAATCGATTGCAGCAGCTCATGGGTCAGGCGCAGGATCAACTCCGCGTCATCGTCAACTTGCAGATAACAGCATCCAATCAGGACCAGATCGCTCTCGATGTGCTGGACGAGTTGGAACGCGCGCGCGAGTTTCAGGACAGCCGCTTACTTGAGCAGGACAGCCTGCCTCTATGGAAGCTGAGTCAGCGTCACCAAGCCGGCGAAAACGCCCATATGTATCTTGCCGCCTCCACTCGCCTGCTCGGCATTCGCGCTTTCGCTACGGAAAATGCCGGCGCCCTCGTCGCTCTGGCGCTGCTGGCTCTGTTATCTTTGGCAGCCGCTTTTCGCCTGCATCTTCTGGTTCGTAATCTGAAGGCCGAAACCTGCGAGCAGCAGCAACTCCTGCACATCACCCGCCATTGGATCGCGCTCGGCTTTCTGCCGCCGCTGCTCTTCGGCTACTTGTTAGCGCCGGTGGCGCCGGTGCCGCTGATCGGCCTCGTCATCCTCGTCTCCTTCGTTCCGATACTGATTCTGTTGCCCGCCTTCATCCAGCCCCGATTTCGCGCCTTGCTCTACTCTCTGGCGGGAGTCTACGCCCTCAGCGCGTTCATCGCATGGGTAGGCTTTCCTCCCACGACCAAGCGCGAGGTGCAATTCGCCATCAATCTCGCAGTCTTCGCTGGGTTCGCCTATCTGGTCAGCCCGGCGCGCTTGGCCCATCTGCCTGAAGAAAGTCGCGCCCACCGGCTTCTTATCTTTGGAATGCGGCTGGCCGTTCTACTGCTTGGCGCCTCCATCACGGCCAACCTGTTCGGCTACATCAAGCTGGCGCAGTTCCTGGGAATCCTCTGCCTGTACAGCGCCTTCATCGCCATCAGCATGGTGACCGGCGTGCGCGTCTTTACTCGCCTGCTGTTGGAGGGTGTCGACCGCCCGGGAGCGCAGCAACTGGCCGTAGTTCGCTCCTATCGCGATGCCATAGTGCGCTGGATGCCGCGCCTGTTCGCCTGGGCCGGCATCCTGATCTGGCTGTTCGCCACCGTCAATCTGCTCGGCCTGAGCGACTGGATCAGCAAGCAATTCCGCGCGGTGCTCGACTATCGCATCGCCGGCGGATCGGCCAGTGTCACCCTGGGCGGCGTTCTTGGCTTCTTCGTCATTTTGCTGGTCGGATATTCCATTTCCACCTGCATTCGCTTCCTGGTGCGCGAGGAACTGCTCAGCCGTTTCCATCTCTCACGTGGCCTGCCCGAGCTGATCGCTTCCACCCTGCACTACCTGTTACTGCTTCTCGTTTTCTTCTTCGCAGTCAATGCAGGCGGAGTGGAGCTCAACAAGTTCACCGTGCTCACCGGCGCGCTCGGCGTGGGCGTCGGCTTCGGCTTGCAGAACATCGTCAACAACTTCATCTCCGGCCTGATTTTGCAATTCGAGCGTCCCATCCACATCGGTGATGTGCTCGACGTGGACGGCACCACCGGCAAGGTTACCCGCATCGGCATTCGCTCCAGCACGGTGCGAACGTTTCAAGGGGCTGAGGTCATCATTCCCAACGGCAACTTCATCTCCGGCAAAGTCATCAACTGGACGCTCTCGGAATCCCAGCGTCGCGTCGAATTGCCGGTCGGTGTCGCCTACGGCACCGACCCCAAGCTGGTCTGCAGGCTGCTCGACCAGGGTGCCTCAACCAATGAGGATGTGCTCACCTCACCCGCTCCCGCCGTCTACTTCAAGGAATTTGGTGACAGCTCTCTCAACTTCGAACTCCAGTTCTGGGTTATGCAGGAGAGCAACGTCAATCGCGTGAAGAGCGAAGTTGCGCTCACCGTGATGGAACTGCTCGACCATGCCGGCATCGAGATTCCCTTCCCGCAACGCGACCTGCGGCTTCGCGCGGTCGACGAAACCGCAGCAGCAACACTGCTCTCACCCAACGGCGCCGGCGAAGAAGCAGCTGGCGATAGAGCAACTCCGCCGGAGCCGCGTCTCATCGTCGATCAAGTCAAGAGTCGGGCCGCCAGCGAAAAATAGCTTAATCCAAGGTGTCACGCTGGGCGAATTGCGAGCCTGCTTGGCAAGCACACCCCATGTCATCCTCAGCGGAGCACGACTTGTTTTGCTGCTGCGCAGTCGAAGCATCCCTATAGCCGGATCCATTGTTTCCGGCAACCCATCTCCCTGTGACTTCCCTCACTCCCGCGTGTGACGACGTTAGGCGTAGAATACGAACATTCGCAATCGTCATGGCGGCCGGTGGAAGAGTGCGGCCGCGACCCGGGGAGGTATCCAGCCCTTGAGCAATCTTCCGCAAACTTTGGCCGAGCTTCGCCGCAGTCAGCACTTCTCCGAGGAGCGGGTGCACAACCGCCGCGTCAAGGACGAAATGCGCGACAACCTCATGGTTCGCCTGCGCAACGGCGGCCCGGTATTTCCCGGCATCGTTGGCTACGACGACACGGTCGTCCCGCAGATCATCAACGCGATTCTGTCGCGCCACAATTTCATCTTGCTTGGATTGCGCGGGCAGGCCAAGAGCCGCATCCTGCGGGCGCTGACCACGCTCCTCGATCCGCAGCTGCCGTATCTGCGCGGCTGCGAGATTCACGATAACCCTTACGATCCCATCTGCCGCCGCTGCCGCGAGCTGGTCGTCAACAATCCCGACGACGCACCCATCGCCTATCGCACTCCGCAAGAGCGCTACGTCGAGAAGCTCGCCACTCCGGACGTGACCATCGCCGATCTCATCGGCGACATCGATCCCATCAAGGCGGCCAAAGCCGGGCACGAACTCGGCAGCGAGTACACGGTGCACTACGGACTGCTGCCCCGCGCCAACCGCGCCATCTTTGCCATCAACGAGCTCCCTGACCTCGCCGGAAAAATTCAGGTTGGCCTGTTCAACATCATGCAGGAAGGCGACGTGCAGATTAAGGGCTATCCGGTCCGCCTGCCGCTCGATATCGCGCTCGTCTTCAGCGCCAATCCCGAGGACTACACCGCGCGCGGCAAGATCATCACGCCGCTGAAAGACCGCATCGGCTCGGAGATTCGCACCCACTATCCTGCGACGGTCGACGAAGGCATTGCAATCACCGCGCAGGAAGCCTGGATCGAACGCAACGGCCATCAGTTGCAGGTGCCCCAGTTCGTGAGCCAAGTGATCGAGCAGATCGCCTTCGTCGCACGCGAGGACAAGCGCGTCGACAAACGTTCCGGCGTCAGCCAGCGGCTGCCCATCAGCGCGATGGAAAATGTCATCTCCAACGCCGAACGGCGCGCCATTCGCTCCGGCGAAAAACTCATCGTCCCACGCGTCGGCGACATCTACGCCGCCATGCCGGCAATGACCGGCAAGCTCGAACTGGAATATGAAGGCGAGCTGAAGGGCGCCGACAACGTCGTCCGCGAGATCATTCGCACTGCCGTCGCCCGCACCTACGACAAGTATTTTCATGGCAACAGCAACATGAATCAGGTGGTGCAGTGGTTCGATCTGGGGGGCGAGATTCAGCTGCGCGATTCTTCCAGCGCGCAGGAAATGTTGCACAAGCTGCGCAGCATCCAGGGATTGCTGGATAAGCTGAACGCGCTTGGCCTGAGCGGAAAGGAACCGTCCGAGCTGCTGGTTTCGGGCGCAGAGTTCATTCTCGAAGGCCTCTACGCGCATAAACGCATCGGCCGCAGCGAAGAACGAACTTTCACTGCCGGCGAGAAACCGCAGCAGCCGCGCGAAAAACCGCGCCGGCTCGAGGAAGATGACGAGGTGCCGGACTTGCGCCGTCATCGCCGGCCGTTTAATTAGGGGCGAGGAATTGGGGACTAGGGACCGGGACGGCTAGTGGCGAACCATCGCTATAACCAACGTTCGGAGTCGCAGTGCAACTGAGTACGGAAATCTTGCGGCAGTGATTGTGGGCATCGGATTTGTATCGTCAGCGTCCCAGCCGCGCAGCGGCGCAAGCGAATTGAGCCCGGGGCATAAGCCCCGGGTAGGTTGTCCTAAGCGGAATGGAGCCGCGGAGCGGCGGCACTCTTCGCCCTATGCAATTCTTGGCCGACGGCTGAGAGCGGATAGCTGATGGCTCGTTTCATTCGCTACAAAAAATACGTTCCCGAGCCCGCCTCCGAGATGAGCATGGAGGACCTGCTGAAGGCGCTCTCCGACTATCTCCTGCAGAGCGGATTCCAACAGCAATACATGGACTGGTACGACCTGAACAACGCAGAGCAGACACTCGACGAGCTCCGCCAGGCCATCGCCGACGCCTTAATGAACAGCGACATGCTCGACGAGCAGATGCGCGAGCAAATCGAGAACATGAGCAGCGAGCAGCTCGAGCAATTGATCCAGCAGCTCATCGAGCGTATGGAGCAGGAAAACTACATCTCGATCGATCAGCCACACGATCCCTCGCGTCCGTCGACGGCAGGCGGCCAGGTCGGCGAATCGCAATCCCAAACTCGCTTCGAGATCACCGACAAGAGTCTCGACTTCCTCGGCTTCCGCGCGCTCCGCGATCTGCTCGGCTCGCTGGGCAAATCCAGCTTTGGACGTCACGACACGCGCGACAACGCTACCGGCATCGAAGCCAGCGGCGCTTCCAAAACCTACGAGTTCGGCGACCAGCTCAACCTCGATATCACCGCGACGCTGTCAAATGCGATCCAGCGCGAAGGCTTGCAACTGCCGCTCAACATCGAGTACAGCGACCTTCAGGTCCATCAGTGCGAGTATCAGTCGTCCTGCGCGACCGTGCTCATGCTCGACTGCTCGCACTCCATGATTCTCTACGGCGAGGACCGATTCACGCCGGCGAAGAAAGTTGCGATGGCGCTTTCGCATCTCATCCGCACGCAATATCCCGGCGACTCGCTCTCGCTGGTACTCTTCCATGATTCGGCGGAAGAACTGCCGCTCTCGCAACTGGCGCGCGTCAAGGTCGGGCCCTATTACACCAACACGCGCGAAGGCTTGCGCATGGCGCAGCGCATCCTGCAACGCCAGCGCAAAGACATGAAGCAGATCGTGATGATCACCGACGGCAAGCCTTCGGCGCTAACACTGGAAGACGGCCGCATCTACAAGAATGCCTTTGGACTTGATCCGCTGGTGGTGAGCGAAACACTGAAGGAAGTTTCGAAGTGCAAGCGCGCGGGCGTGCTGATCAACACTTTTATGCTCGCGTCAGATTACGGCCTGGTGCAGTTCGTCCAGAAAGTCACCGAGATGTGCCGCGGCAAAGCCTACTTCACCACACCCTACACGCTGGGCCAGTATCTGCTGATGGATTACATGTCGCGCAAAACCAAGACCGTGCATTGAGGCGGCGGCTAGCGGTCAGTAGCTAGTGGACAGCAACCCCTGCAATGAACAAGCCCTGACTGCTTTGTAATAAGGGCACGACTTTTAGTCGTGCCGAAAATCTTGCAAAAACAAATGGTCTTTAGGCCCTGAGCAAACAGGGGCTAAAGCCCAGATTATCTCTAGTGAATCGGCACGGCTGAAGCCGTGCCCTGATACGAGGCTGTCACGAAACGACCCTTAAGCTACAACTGACAACCGACAGCTGCTTACTGTCCGCTTCTCCAGTCCGTCTCTTCCACGAACTGTCGCGAATCCCGCCATCCCGGCCGCACTTTAACAAACAGCTCCAGAAACACCCGCATCCCCAACACGCGCTCGATTTGAAATCGCGCCGCGCTGCCAATTCGCTTCAATGTCGCACCGCCTTTGCCGATCAGGATCGCTTTCTGCCCATCGCGCTCGCAGTAGATCGTCGCGGCGATGCGCGTCAGCCTTTCGCCCTCTTCGTACTGTTCGATCATCACCGTCGTCGCATACGGCACTTCCTGCTCGGCCGCCAGCAGCACCTGTTCGCGAATCAACTCCGCCACCAGAAAGCGCTCAGGCTGATCGGTGATCTGGTCTTTGGGGAAATACCTCGGACCCTCCGGCAACGTCCGCACCACGGTGTTCAGCAGCATGTCCAACCCATCACGCTTGAGCGCCGAGATCGGAATCACTTCCTGAAAATCATGCAGAGATCTGTACTCGGCAATCCGTGGCAATAGTCTCTGTTTGTCGATCGCATCAATCTTGTTCAGCAGCAGAAAGCAAGGTTGCCGGCTCTTCTTGACGATCTCGAGCACGAATCGGTCGCCCGCCCCGAATTTGGCCGCAGCATCCACGATCAGCAACAGCAGATCGCAACCATCCAGCGCGTCGTAGACCTCTTTCATCATGCGCCGGTTGAGCGAGTTCATCGGCTTGTGAACGCCGGGGGTGTCAATTAGAACGATCTGTCCCGCCGGACTCTTCGACTTATGTTCGACGTTAATGATTCCCTGGATGCGGTTGCGCGTGGTCTGCGGCTTGCGGGTGACAATCGCCAGCTTTTCGCCGACCAACGCGTTCAGTAGCGTCGATTTGCCGGCGTTAGGCCGTCCGATGATGGAAACAAAGCCGGAACGAAATGGCATGGTTACGTCGCAATTATGAATGAGCCGGCTGGAATCGTCACGCCCGCACCTGCTTCGGTTGCAAACTCACTCGCACGCGATCCACGCGGCGCTCGGTCGACTCCAGTACCTCGAAGCGCAGCCCATTCTCCTCGAAGACCTCGCCCGCCTTCGGAATATGTCCCGCCATTTCACTCACCAAACCGGCAATGGTAGTCGCTTCCTTTTCCTCCGGCCGCACGCCCAGCAGCTTCTCCAGCAGGTCCACGTCGGTGTTGCCGTTAAAGATGTAGGAAGTGTCGCTCTCCTTCACGACCTCCGACTTTTCATGCTCATCGCGAATCTCGCCGACGATCTCCTCTACCAGATCCTCAATCGTCACTAATCCCGCCACTCCACCGTACTCATCGATCACGATCGCCAGTCGCGTATTGTCGCGCTGCATCTCGCGCAGCAGCTCGCTTCCCTGCTTGGTCTCAGGAACGAAGTAGATTTCCGTCTTCATCAAATCGCGAACTGTCCTGGTGTGCGCTTCGACGTCCGGCACCTGCAGCACATCTTTGGCGTAAACAATCCCCTTGATGTGGTCGATCGAACCCTCGAACACCGGTATGCGCGAGTAGGGATATTTCTTCAGCAGCTCGGTGAATTGCTCGACCGTCGTCGTGGCCGGAACAGCGATAATCTCCGGCCGCGGTGTCATCACCTCGCGCACCGTCTTGTCGCCGAACTCCACTACTGACTGAATGAGGTCTCGATCGCTCTCCTCCAGAATCCCTTCTTCTTGACCGGCCTCGATCAACGCCTCTACCGCTTCCGACGGATGCTCCGGCTGTTGCTCCACATGCTCCTTGGTCAGCGACGCGACCGAGAGGCCAAAGCTCAGGATCAAAGTCGCCGGCAGCGAAAGATAAATGAGCATTCGCAGCACGAGCACCCACTTCGCCAGCCACTCACCCTTGGTGCGCACAAAAAACAGGTACGGCAGCAGTTGATGGAAGATGACAATAATGAAGATCAGGCTGACGGCGGCCTGCACCAGGTCCAGCACCACCCAGCGCTTCTGCATGAACAGTACGTATCCGATCAGCACCCCGATGCTGGCCATGCATAACTGCGTAAGCACGGTCATCGATAGCGCCGCGCGTTCGCGGCTTACATGCAGATGCGGCTCGACTCGTTCTTCATACGCTTCGATGTTTTCCTCAAATTCACGCGCCAGAAACTTTCCCATCTCGGCATAGAGGCGGTCGACGTAGGAAACCAGCGTGAGCAATCCCATCAGCGACAGCAGCAAGATGGCTAACGGAAGGGTCATCGCCGTCGTCCTTTTCGCGAGGCCAGCTTGGCGCCGTTCGCTTCGCGCTTCGAAGCTCTCGCCTGGGCCCGCTCGATCAGTCCAACCGGCAGCTTCAATTGCATGCGCAGCTCTGATTCGCGCGCCCGCATCGCGCCGTTGTCGGATTCATGATCGTAGCCAGCCAGATGCAGCAGCCCGTGCAAGATCAGAATCTTCAGCTCGGTCTCGGTAGAGTGGCCCAGCTCTGCGGCGTTGGCGGCAGCAATCTCAGCTGAGATCGCGAGGTCACCTGCCAGCTTTGCCTGGCGGGACGGCAGCTCAAAGCTCAAGACATCGGTAGGTTCGTCTTTCCGCCGGTACTTGCGATTCAATTCGCGGAGTTCCGCGCTGGAAGCGATCCGGATGCAAACCGCACCACCCAGTCCAACAGCGCGCTGGGCCTTCCCTGCGAAGCGGGCCAGCGCCCGCTCGTTAACGCCATCAGGTTTGAAAGCTAGCAGGAGCACTTCGGTGTCAAGAACAAAGGGGAGGGCACGTCGGCCCTCCCGCATTATGTTACCAAGTTTCTACTCAGAAACGCGTTCTTGCGAACTCGCTGCCTCTTCCGGCGGCACCTCGGCGAGTGCAGCCTCCGGCTCAATGCCCGTGGCGTACACCTGGCCGCTCGCGGTACGTGCGGTAGCAATTCCGCCGCCGTTCTTCAACTCCAGTGAAAGCGAAAGTTGTTCGTTGCGCCCCTTATAGTCCTCATAGGCGCGGATGATGCGTTGCACCAGGTGATGCCGCACCACGTCGCCTTCGTCGAAGTAGCAGAAGTGAATGCCCTCAACCTTGCCCAGAATGTCGATCGCCTCGATCAGCCCACTGCGGTTGGCGTTGGGCAGGTCGATCTGCGTCACGTCGCCGGTGATCACCGCCTTGGAGTTGAAGCCCAGGCGTGTGACAAACATCTTCATCTGCTCCGATGTCGTATTCTGCGCCTCGTCGAGAATGACGAACGCGTCGTTGAGCGTGCGCCCGCGCATGAAGGCAATCGGCGCGATCTCAATAACGTTCTTCTCCAGGTAGCGGTCAACCTTGTCCGGTTCCAACATGTCGTAGAGCGCGTCGTATAGCGGACGAAGATAAGGATCGACCTTCTCCTGCAGCGTTCCCGGCAGAAATCCCAGGCGCTCTCCAGCTTCCACCGCCGGCCTTGCCAGCACGATGCGATTCACGCGCTTCGACAGCAGCGCCGAGATCGCCATTGCCACCGCGAGATATGTCTTGCCGGTTCCCGCCGGGCCAACGCCAAATACCATGTCATGCTTTTCGATAGCTTCCAAGTATCGACGCTGGTTAATGCTCTTGGGCTGCACTGTGCGCTTGCCAAACGAGCGCTGCTTGCCGGATTCTGCCAGGCCGCGCAAGGTGGCCGAACGGTCGGAAGTCAACACGCGGATCATCGAGCCGAGATCGCCGTTGACAAACGAATGCCCGGTACGCAGCAGATGCTCATAGTCGGCGAACACCTGTTCAGCGCGATTGACGTCCGGCGCCGCGCCGGTAATTTCGATCGAATCGGCGCGCAGGTTGATGGTCACATTCAGACCGTCTTCCAGCAGGCGCAGGTTTTCGTCACGGGTACCAAACAGAGTTTCGATATTCGGGCTTATCTCAATATTCTTCTTCATTCAGGGTCGGAAGACAGCCTCCAAGTGTGATGGGGCAAACACTGAGGAACGCGACAGCGCATTGCGACGGAGGAGGGAAACGCAGCTGGAATTTGGTCCAAGCCCAAAACTGCTCTCATTGGCGGTTAGCGTACCCCCGAATCGAATTCCAGTCAATCCTTCCAAAGCGTTATTCGATGCCAGTTGAGGTACGTTTGTTGAATTCTGTGTCAAATTCCCTTCCGCTGGTTTAGATGACATATCCGGACGAAAGGAGCACCTGATGACAACTCTGAAAAAGTAAATAGCCCAGCGCGGCAGTGCTGAAAGCTGCTCTTAGAAATCCAAGCCTTCGGGTGGCACATTCCGATTTGCTCGACGCTGCGATATTCCATTAGAATTGGTTATTCGGCTTACGTCGAGATTCCCCACTAAGGACTACACGAAAGTATGGCGAACCATTTTTCTGCGCTGAAGCGTGCGCGCCAAACCGAAACCAAGACCGCGCGCAACCGCGCCAACAAGTCGCGCCTGCGTGGCGCGCTGCGCTCCCTGAAACAGGCCATCGCTAAGGGCGACAAGGAAGCCGCCCAGACCGCCTATCGCGCTACGGTTTCCGTTGTCGACAAGGGCGTGCAGAAGGGCGTTCTGCACAAGAACACCGCCAACCGCTACAAAGGCCGCCTTAGCGCCCGCGTGAAGGCCATCGCGGCGAAGTAATTCGGATTTCTTAGAGGGAAAATTCCCCGATGAGCGGTGCTCAGAGCAACGATGCATCGCTTTTCTTCTTTGTGTTCTCGGGTTAGACTAATAACCGCCTTGGCGGAGCCACCTTACCACTCGAAACTCTTCCGAAGGTTTGGAAAACAGATTTCCCTTCCTCCACACGGCCCTCTATAAGAACTTGCGGAATTCCAGGTGAGGCGCTATGTCCAACTTCTCCGAGGCAACAAAAAATGGCATAGAAGCGAGCAAGAATGTCGCTGTCCTTGCGCGCGAAGTGGTCCTGATCATCGTGATCATCCTCGCGATCTCCAGCCCGGTGCGAGTGGCGAAGGTCATGACGTCTCTGGGCGTAACGGAATGGGACGTTTTGGGGATGAAGGGGACCTTTGCGCAGGCATCGCAGGCCAGCGACACCGTTCAACAACTGCAAGAGACAGTCACTAAACTCACCAGCCAGATCCAAGCACTCCACTCGAAAACGAATCTCCCGCCGGCTGCGCAGCAGGATGTGCGGCAGATCGTGCAATCGCTCGACGTGGCCAAGAACAGCGTAGACGCAGCCCAACAGCAGATTCAAAATGACGTCGTTCGGCAACAACAGAAAATGGTGGCTGCGGGATTTACGGCTCCTAATGAAGGCTGGGTGTATGTCGGCCGTGTCTCCGAGGATAAAACCACATGGGTAGACGGCCCCAAGAACGTGCGCGGAATTCCGCCCAACCCCTCGCCCGGAACGGTTGTCACCACCGTGAACTCAGTAGTCCTGCGAGACCCGGCCTCAACCCCGGGCAAACGCGCCCTGGGAGAGATTGTGACTGGAGTCGGTCCCAACGTGACACTGCGAGTGTTGGATACGGACTATAGTCATGCCTTAGCCGGCGGAAATTTCCTTTGGCTCAAGGTCAAGACAACTTAAGCGACGTGCGAGGACATCATTTTGCCGCAGCGAGCCGCTCCGCGTGCAGCGCTTGCAACGCGTAAACCTTCGCTTCTCCGCGCTGCAAGGCCGCGATTCCCTCACATGCAGCCCTCGCGGCTGAGAGCGTTGTAATGGTCGGAATGCGCGCCGTCACCGCGGCCCGCCGAATCGCCTTCTCGTCAAACCAGGGCTCGACTCCGTGCGGCGTGTTGATGATCAGCTGAATTCGCTCACCCTTGATCAGATCAACCACGTTCGGACGGCCTTCTTTCACCTTATAGACGCGTTCCACTCGCAGCCCGGCGTGCTCCAGCACGCGCGCGGTACCGTGCGTCGCGACGATACTGAATCCCAGCTCAACGAACCGCCGCGCCAGCTCCGGCATGAAGGGCTTGTCACGGTCGTTGCCACTCATGAAGACCGTTCCCGTGATCGGCAGCATCTGTCCGGCGGCCACCTGCGCCTTGGCAAACGCCTCGCCAAAATTGTCGGCAACGCCCATCACCTCGCCGGTCGACTTCATCTCCGGCCCAAGAACCGTATCGACGCCGGGAAACTTGCCCCAAGGAAATACCGGCGACTTCACGAAATAGAAATTGCCGGTGTCGAGGTCAGCCTTCCGCTCGATGTTCTCCGGCAGGAACTCGCGCAGCTTGCGTCCCGTCATCAGCCGTGCCGCAATCTTGGCCAGCGGCACGCCCGTCGCCTTGGAAACATAGGGCACGGTGCGCGACGCGCGCGGATTTACTTCGATCACAAACACTCGGTTGCGCTGAATCGCATATTGGATGTTCATCAGCCCCACGACCTTCAGCGCGCGCGCAAGCTGGAAGGTGTATTGGCGGATCGTGTTCAGCAGATGCTTCGGAATATCGACTGCCGGCAACACGCAGGAGGAATCGCCGGAATGGATGCCGGCTTCCTCAATGTGCTGCATGATGCCACCAATTACCACGTCCTCGCCGTCGGAGATCGCATCGACATCAATCTCAGTCGCTGACTCGAGGAAGTGATCGATCAGCACCGGCCGCTCCTGCGAATACTCGACCGCTTCTTTCATGTACTCGATGAGCGAGTCGTCGTCGTAGACGAGCGCCATGGCACGTCCGCCGAGAACATACGATGGCCGCACCAGCACCGGATACGAGATCCGATTCGCGTTGGCCAGCGCCTCGTCCAGGCTGGTCGCTGTCGCACCACGCGGCTGCGGGATGGAAAGTTCCTCCAGCAGCTTGCCAAAACTCTTTCGGTCCTCCGCCAGGTCGATGCTCTCCGGCGACGTACCGATGATCGGTACTCCGGCAGCCTTCAGCGGCAACGCGAGATTCAGCGGCGTCTGCCCGCCGAACTGCACGATCACGCCAACCGGCGCGCCGCCGGATGCCTCATGCTCGTACACCGCCATCACGTCTTCGTAGGTCAGGGGCTCGAAGTACAGGCGGTCGCTGGTGTCGTAGTCGGTCGAGACGGTCTCCGGATTGCAATTGATCATGATCGTCTCGTAGCCGTCCTCGCGCAGCGCAAACGCCGCATGGCAGCAGCAGTAATCGAACTCGATTCCCTGTCCAATGCGATTGGGCCCGCTGCCCAGAATGATGACCTTCTTGCGATCCGTCGGCGTCGCCTCGTCCTCGTCCTCGTACGTCGAGTAGAGATAGGGGGTGTAGCTCTCGAACTCGGCCGCGCAAGTATCGACGCGCTTGAAAACCGGCGTGACCTTGTGTTCTCTGCGCAGCTGATGAATCTTTTCCGCCGCAGTTCGGTTCGGGGTCCCGGGCGCGCCCGCGACTGGGGTAGTGGGGTGACGGCCGTTCTTCATTCGTAACGCTTCGCCCAGGCGCGCATCCGAAAATCCCATGCGTTTGATCTCGCGCAGGCGCTCCGCGTCGATCGACTCCGACCCCAGCTTGCCTTGCACATCCGAAATTTCTTTCAGCTGGTGCAGGAACCAGGGATCGATGTTGGTCATCTGCGCGATCTCGCGCACACTCATGCCTTCGCCGAGCGCGTAACGGATGTATTGCAGGCGCTCGGGATGCGGCGTCACAAGGCGCTTGGTGAGGATGCGCGGTTCGATCTCATCGGCATCGACCCGCTTGCCGGTCTCCAGCGAACGCACGGCTTTCAGCAGCGCCTGCTTGAAGGTGCGGCCGATTGCCATAACTTCGCCGACCGACTTCATCTGCGGACCAAGCGATTCATCCGCACCGGGAAATTTCTCGAACTGCCACTTCGGAATCTTCACCACGACGTAGTCGAGCGTCGGCTCAAAACACGCGGGCGTTTTGCGCGTGATGTCGTTAGTAATCTCGTCGAGCGTGTAGCCGACTGCTAGTTTCGCGGCAATCTTCGCAATCGGAAATCCCGTCGCCTTCGAGGCCAGCGCCGACGAGCGCGAGACGCGCGGATTCATTTCAATCACGACCATGCGCCCGTTATGTGGATCGACGGCGAACTGAATGTTCGATCCGCCGGTCTCCACGCCGATCTCACGGATGACCGCGATCGCTGCATCGCGCATGGCTTGATATTCGCGATCCGTTAGGGTCTGCGCCGGAGCCACGGTGATCGAGTCGCCAGTGTGCGTGCCCATGGGATCGAAGTTCTCGATGGAGCAGATGACGATGACGTTATCCGCCAAATCGCGCATCAACTCCAGCTCATACTCTTTCCAGCCGAGCACGGACTCTTCGATCAGCACTTCATGAACCGGCGAGAGATCGAGCCCGCGCGCCAGAAGTTCCAGCAGTTCTTCGCGGTTGTACGCAATGCCGCCGCCGGTGCCACCCAGCGTGAACGATGGCCGCAGGATCACGGGGAAGCCGATTTTGCTGCTGAAGTCGATGCCGTCCTTGAGATTGTTCACCAGCGACGACTTGGGCACATCCAGACCGATCGCCGTCATCGCATCTTTGAACAGCAGGCGGTCTTCGGCTTTCTTGATCGCTCCCAGCTGCGCGCCGATGAGCTGCACGCCGTATTTCTCCAGCACGCCACCGTCGGAAAGTTCGACCGCGAGGTTCAGCGCGGTCTGGCCGCCGACCGTCGGCAGCAGAGCGAATACGCCTTGCGCGCCGCTCTCCTTCAACATCTCGGCTTCAATGCGGATGATCTCTTCCAGATAGGTACGGGTGAGCGGCTCGATGTAGGTGCGGTCGGCCATCTCGGGATCGGTCATGATGGTCGCCGGATTGGAGTTGGCCAGGACGACTTCATAACCTTCCGACTTGAGCGCCTTGCAGGCCTGCGCGCCGGAGTAGTCGAACTCCGCCGACTGGCCAATGACGATGGGCCCCGAGCCGATGATGAGTACCTTCGCGATGTCGTTGCGGCGTGGCATGGATTAATTTTTGCTTGATACTCCCTGAAGGGTCGCGCCTTTAGGTGCGACAATATGCTGCTTTTCTTGAAGGGGCGCGGCTTTAGCCGCGCCGTCGGGCTGGTCGTTAGCTGGCTTTAGCCACTGAGGGACATCGTCTTTCAAGCTGCCTGGATAGGCCGAGCAGTATGGATAATCAGCAGCGCTCTCCATCAGTTTTCTACCCAGTGGATTGCACCAGACGTAATCAACATGGATTTGGTAATCTTCAGCGTTGCGAATGCGGTGATCGGAAAATCCAGTTTGCCAAACCTCCATTGAAGACTGCAGTTCCCGTTTTACTCGATAAGAAAACCCACCCTTGATGAATTGGACAGCGCGTTCTAATGTCACAGACGGGGTAATCAAGATGTGAAAGTGCTCGGGCATAAGAACATATTCATGTAGCAGGTAAGCTCGACCTCGATAGGACTGCAAAGTCTCGAGCAACAGCTCAGCCCACTTCTCATTCTTGAAGAGCGCTCGCCTCTGCCAAGTCTGCGAGGTGACAAAGTATGTCTGGCCTGATGCTGTTTGCTGTCGAGTCGGTCTCAAAATCGAGGTCCCTCAGGGGCTAAAGCCCCTATTCTTACTTGGTCTTTACGGCGCGCCTAAAGGCGCGCCCCTTCAAGCCCAAGTACCCACTTCTCCGAAATAATCTGATTTCCAGTTCCATCACTTCCCCTTCCACTCCTCCATCATCTTCACGAAATCCTTGAACAGGTAGTGCGAGTCGTGCGGACCGGGCGAGGCTTCGGGGTGGTACTGCACGCTGAACAGTGGCAGCGAGCGATGTCGCAAGCCTTCGAGCGTGTTGTCATTCAGGTCGATGTGCGTCAGGTCGATCTCGCTCTGCTTGAGCGAATCGGGATCGACGGCGAAGTTGTGGTTGTGGGCCGTGATCTCGATTTTGCCGGTCGCCATCTGCTTCACCGGATGATTGCCGCCGTGATGGCCGAACTTCAGCTTGTACGTCTTGCCGCCGAGCGCGAGACCGATCAGCTGATGTCCAAGACAAATTCCGAAGATCGGTACCTTGCCCATCATTCGGCGGATGCTCTCTTGCGCATAGGTCACCGGCTCGGGATCGCCCGGCCCGTTGGACAGAAACACCCCGTCGGGCTTCATCGTCAGCACATCTTCGGCACTCGTCGTCGCAGGCACAACCGTGACGTTGCAACATTCGCCCACCAGCCGGCGCAGGATGTTGTGCTTGATGCCGTAGTCGCAGGCGACCACGTGGTATTTCGGCGCGGCGTCTTTCACGCCGACCACTTCCGTCGGCTCATGCGAGCGCACGCCTTCGTCCCACTGATAAACGCTGCGCGTCGTGACTTCCTTCGCCAGGTCGGTGCCGTCCATCTTCGGAATGGAGCGCGCCTTGGCGATCAGCTTCTCGGTGTCAGACTCCAGCGTCGAGATCACGCCCCGCATCACGCCGTTGTCGCGCAGATGCCGTACCAGCGCGCGCGTATCGATCTCTGCCAGCACCGGGATCTTGTAGCGCTCCAGATATTCTTCCGCCACTTCCTGCGAACGCCAGTTGGAGCTGACGCGCGAAAACTCGCGCACGATCAGCCCTTCAATATACGGACGCGTGGCTTCGTTATCGTCAGAGTTGGTGCCGTAATTGCCGATTTCAGGATTGGTAAGGACTACGATCTGGCCGGCATAGGAGGGATCGGTGAAGATTTCCTGGTAACCCGTAATGGAGGTGTTAAAAACAACTTCCCCGTAACATTCACCTTTTGCTCCGTAGCCTTTGCCGCGGAAGATCCTGCCATCTTCCAGCGCAAGGATTGCCTGCATTCGAACTCCGGGGAGTGGATTTTAGAGATTTTATCAGGTAACGAGCCCGGGCATAAGAGGCGAAGCGGTGGATTTTCGGCTTCTGCACAATCCATCGTGCAAATTGCATTCATCCGCGACGGATTTCTGAACTCGGCGGTCGATGGCCGGATCGACTTCCTCACGGAGTGCTGCCGAGCTGTTCCCCTTTCCGGAATCGGCAGACAGAAACCGTCACGCGGCTCATAAATCGCTCCTGCTCCGGAGGTATGCTGCACTCAAAGATCAGTTACTAACGGAGTCCCAGGAGATATGCCATGTTGCGATCTGTGGTTGTGGTCTTGATATCGGTCATCGTTGCGCTTCCAGCCTTCGGCAAAACCTACAAGAGCACTTATTCCGACACGTGCACCCAGCTATGGCCAGCGGTGAAGGACGTCCTCAGCAATCCCAACAACTACACCGTTACCAGCAGCGACGATGCCAAGATGACTGCTGATTACGACCCGAAGCATGCCGCCCACGTCAATATCTCGGGCGCGATTTTGCAACGCAAGAATCATGTCACGCTGGTGCCAAAGGGCTCGGGCTGCGAAATGCAGGTGGTATCCAATTACAGCGGTTGGGAGCACAATGATCAGGGCGACTTCAAGTCGCGTGTCGATGAGTCATTGGCCAAACTGAAGAACCCCAACGCGCCGCCGACCGACAAGCCGGCAAATCCCGCTGAGCCAGCTAAGCCGGCGAACAGTAGATAACGGCTGCTCCAACATCGTTGACAAAAACTGGCCCGCAGTTGTGCGGAACGCGGGCCAAGTGGAGCTTCGAGGTTTGGGTGTCGGTTACGCGGCCTTCGCTTCGACGTTTACCGTGTTGGCGATTTCCGTCAGCTTGTTGTCGGCTTGTACTTCTTCGTCCAGCGTCTGCTGCAGCAGCTTTGCCATTTCCTGCCGGCCGAGGAGCTTGGCATAGGTGCGAACCGCTCCGTAGCCGGCCATCTCGTAGTGCTCCACGCGCTGCGCCGCGCTGATGATTCCGGCGTCAACCGTGCTCGGATCGCCACCCGCGGAGATGATCTCCTCGCCTTCCTTGATGACGCCCTTCATACCCTTGCAGGTTTCACCGGTCGGCTTCTCGCCCAGCATCTGAAATATCCGGTCCAGGCGCGAGATCTGTTGCTTGGTAACGCTGAGGTGCTGTTGCAGAGCCTGTTTCAGCTGCGGATTGTGTGTATGGTCGATCATTTTGGGTAGTGCGTCGGTGATCTGGTTTTCCGCATCGTACAGGTCACGCAGCTCCTTAACGAACAGTTGCTGCAGGTTGTCCAGCTTCATTGAGAACAGGGCCATACTGCCTCCACAAGAATTAGGATATGTGAGGTGTGATGGCACGTACTGAGCAGGTGTTGGTTGAGCGGGGACCAGCGGAGAAAATTATCTGCCCCAGGCCCAAAGAAGTCCCGCGAGCCAGCCGGCAACGCATGCGATCACCACAATCACGAGGATGGTCGACGCTCCGCTGGCGGTTGCGGCTGCCTCCGGCTTGCGCTTCCAGGGCCTCAGGATCGATGCCGCGAGTCCGATGACGATCGGGCCGGCAAATAAAAGCAATGCATGTCGCATTGCGCTGGCAGGATTGAGTTGCGACACGATCACGCCGGCCATAACGATGGCGAGCGCGCCTAAGCTGAATACCTCCAACCACTGCAACCTGGTGCGGATTTTTGCCGCGCTCCGAGCGCTGGCTTCCATCCGGCTTGCCTGCTCGGTTAACTGCTGGCGGCGCAGATTTTCGGCAGCTGTCTGACTCAGATCACGTAATGTTGCCAAAAGCGGGTCAACGCCGATGACTTTCGCGAAGTGGCGGAGAAGATCCCGGCCCGGGAAGGTTAAAGCTTGTTGAACTTCGGCCGCCCGCGCCACAAGTTTCTCGGCATCGGCTGATGTCTTCTCCAAGGCATGATCTGCCTCTTTCTTCGTCGATTTATGTGCTGAAGCCGAAGGAATGGCCGCTCCGCTGGCAGAAATGTCCGCCCGCAACCGATCAACGTCCCGTAGCAGAGACACGAGCCCGGTGAACTCATCCCGCAAGGAAGACGTTAGGCCAGCTTCGGGAATCGCTTTGTCAGAGTCTTGAGGATGTTTCTCGGCGAGTGCAATACCTCGGTCACCCCAGACGCCGACCGCACCCGTCGTTACCCTCAAGTGACGCTCAGCGAAATCCACTGGCGTTGCACCGGGCATCTCCGGATAAAGCACCTGCCATAGCGTTTCTCCGATCTGTCGATCCAGAATCTCCAGCGTCGCGACGGGGACGTCGGCCCGCAACCTGACGGTCGCTAAACGAAAATATCCTTCGGGAGGCGACGGAATCCTGAGCGGAGCATTGAGATCGAACTGGCGCGGTGCCAGATCCTCATGGTGTCTGGATGCCGACTTGTCGAGCACCGTCACCTGTGGTCCAGTCCCCAGCGATTCCGCGGAATAGACCAGACCTTCAAGTTCGGTCCGAACCTCCTCAGCGATGGGATCATCGCGCAAGTCGCTGCGCGCGCCCGGCGGGCCGATCAAGGTGCCTCGCGCCGGGGTTTCGACCAGGGTACCAAAGCTGTTTTGGCCACCAACCCAGGGATCAGCCAGTAGCGCACCGAGTGTCGCTGAGTGTTGATCCGAAACTCGCGCAGGTGGGACAACTTCTGCCACCGACGCCTCCCGGCGCATGCGCAACGCCTCCACCTCTTTTGTCTCCAGCCGGGACCAAACCGTAAAAAGATGGCGGCCATTCGCCCGTTCGGGATCAACCGAAAAGGCATAATCGGTGCGATTGACAAGCCCGGCAGGACGGCCGCAGGAACCGGCAATGGCGGTGAATTCGAATCCTGCATTCCGCGGTGCGTGCTCCAAATCCAGTCGTGCCCACTGCTGAAACAACCCGCACTCCGGATCCCGCAGATAAATGCCGGCGGTCGGGATACGAAACGTATCCGCCAGCAGAAGATCTTCGGTATTCGCATTCTGTGAGGTTGCCCGTTCCTGTAGTGGCGCGACCTCTTTGGGGCTCTTGAAGAATCGCGGAGATGGCGCCTCAGCCTCCGGCAAGTAGACGATCGCCTTGCGTGCGCGCAGCACGTCGCGGTCGTAAGCTTGAACCTCGTGGTCGAGCATCGCGAGTTCAGGAGCGAACTCAGCACTGCCCTCCAGCACGGAATCGAACAGGGGATTGAGTTTTCCGTCCTGCAGCCACCGTCTGATCTCATCGAAGAACTCGGTCGCACCACCCGTCTCATTCAGGTAATCGCGCCCGCGCCTTAGAGCAGCGAGCAGCACAGAATTCAGCTGCCGTTGTCGCGGGCATGCGATTGGCCGACGGCTGTCTAAAGCAGACGCGTAGCTCGCCAGCAGCAGTGGCCAGCGAACTTCAGCGGACACTCGCGTCAGATCAGGATGGAACCAGTCGACCTTCGCCCGTGGTGAAAGATCGAGCCAGCCATCGGGGTGCAAGCCGCAACCCTCCCAATCAACAACAGCGTCGTTCGATTCGATAATCCAACGCGCCAGATACATCGAGCAGAAGGCGTCGAAATCCGGCTCCTTGTGTGAAACCAGCCAGAGGAGGTTGCTCGGGGGCTTGCCGAATTTGCCGCGTATGAGCCTTGCTTTGTGAAGCACCGCGGCGGAAGCCGATGGAAACTGTCCTTCTCCGGCGAAGTGGTGATCGATGACGGCTAGCGGTTCGTTCGTTCCCCAACAAGTTCCTCCGACGTCAGTGACCAGCTCGTTCGCGCAAAGTGTTCCCGGGGATTCGGTCTTGTCCTCGCCCCTGAGCCGAGAATCGCCGGTAAACACCGTTCCGAAATCGACGTACCGGTACCTGAACGTAAACGCCATTTGTCTGACTCAGAGGGAAATCCACGGCGGGCGATTGATTCTAGCACGCACGGATTACAAAGGATCGGGGGCCTTAAACCCGGTGGCGAGTTCTTGCGAAGGCAAGCAGATCAGATCAACCTCTGGTTACAATTCGGGCGCACTCTCACTCAGAAGAGATTCGGCGATCTGCAACCATTCTGCTTCCAGTGAATTGCGGCAAGGAGTCTTATCTGCGCGCTTATACCAATAGCCAGCATTGGAGGAATCGCCTTCCTTGCGGTGCAGATAGGCATGCACCCAGGCACCGGCTGGACCTTCGTCTTGCTGCGCGGATTCGTGGGCGCGCTTCCAGTCGCCCTTGGCATCCCACCACAATCCTGCCAGGGCAAAGTTGAGTTGCCGGGGCGGTTCCTCGCGCACCAGAGAATCGCGAAATTCCTGCAAAGTCATGAGAAAAAGATGTCAGTTTGCGGGAATTGCCGCCGAAGCGATGGCAAATTCCACGTCGGGTTTGTGGGGAATGATTCCGGCGGCGTGGCCCATCTCCAACAACTTGACGATGGCTTCACGGCCATCCTTGCCGTAATCCAGGGTGCGCTCGTTCACGTACATGCCGACGAACTTGTCGATCATTTGCAGCTCCAGATCTCGCGCGAACTGCATGGCATACTGCAACGCCTCGTCACGATTTTCGAGCGCATAGCGAATGCTGTCGCGCAGAGCGCCGCAGCAGGCAGCCATCAGTTCCGGGCCCAGATCGCGGCGGATGACATTGCCGCCAAGGGGCAGCGGTAGACCGGTTTTATCGCGCCACCACTTGCCCATGTCCACCACCCTGTGCAGCCCTGACTTATTGAAGGTCAGCTGCCCTTCATGAATGATTAGTCCAGCTTCGTATTTTCCCTCCAGAACTTTGGGGATGATTTCGTCGAAAGGCACGACTTCCGTAGCGACGTTTGGCGCGAACAGCTTTAGAACCAGGTACGCCGAGGTCATCGTTCCCGGGACGGCGATCTTATGCTTGACGACCTCGTCAGGCGAGATCTTGCGCGATGAGATAATCATGGGGCCGTAGCCTTCGCCCATGCTGCCGCCGCTGGGCATGAGCGCGTATTTATCCTGGACGTAGGGGTAAGCGTGGAAGGAGATTGCGGTAATGTCGTAGAAGCCGTCGAGCGCTTTGCGGTTCAAGGTTTCAATATCGCAAAGCGTATGCGTGAACTTAACGTCCGGCACGCGGACCTTGTTGGTCGCCATGCCGTAAAACATGAACGCATCATCAGAGTCCGGACTATGCGCGACTTTGATCTCGCGGATTGCTTTTCCCGAAGTGGAGCTCATAAGGAGTGCTTACCCAGGCGGCCTGAGTTCAAGATTAAAGCCTGCGAAAAATCACAGCAAATGCAGCCCCTGTTACAGGTTCCGGCGCAGGCGAAGGGCAGCCGCCGCGGCGACCATAACCTTCGATACTTCCGCGAAGAGGAACGGATACAGTCCAAAGAATGCAGCCTGGCGCCAGCTATGCGTCATCATTGCCAGCCAGCTGATGCCCGCGGCAAACAAAACTATCTCACCACTCACGGCGGCAACTAGATTCCGTACGAAGCTTGCCCGCCCGCGCTCCGCGATCCATCCAGCCAGAAACGCCACAATCGGGTAGGACCACAGATATCCTCCGGTGGGGCCGAGCATTTGCGCGAAACTCCCGGGACCGGTCGACGCGAACACCGGCAACCCCATCGCTCCCCAACCAAGATACAGAGCGGCCGCGGCAAATCCGCGGCGACTTCCCAACGAAAGACCGACTAGCAGCACTCCAAAGTTGACCAGACTGAGCGGTACTGGCGTAAACGGCAGCGGCAAACTCAAACGGGCACAAACCGCTATGACCGCACTGGCGCAAACTACGATGGCAATCCGCTTGGCCACAGCCGCTGAACGGTCGCCGATACCTTGATTGATAGGCAGTGCTTTTGACATTTGTTCCCTCGTGAAGCCTAAGGAGACTTCATGGTACGATTCTCTTCGGCGCTACCGATAACCGATCCCGGCTCTACTGCGCTGTGCTCCCCGTCAACCATCTGAGAACCTGGCGGAGCGGTCTCCGGACGAAGGTGCTTCTTTACGCGGAAATGAATCGCCAGAATGACTGCTACGATAGCCGCAGTGCAAAGCACCAGCACCGCAAAGAAAACCTTGATTGCCACAGAGAGACAGGATATCAGAACGAGGATAGGACCGATGTGACTTTCGGAGTGCAGCGCAGCGCCGAATTACGACTCTTTGACGGTAATTCCCAATGCCTTCATCTTGCGATACATGTGGCTGCGCTCCAGGCCCAACACTTCTGCGGTGCGGCTGACACTGCCGTGATTCTCATCCAGCTTCTTGAGGATGTAGTCGCGTTCGTAAGCAGCACGAGCCTGATGAAGGCTGGAAAAATCGCCGAGCGTGCGGCGCCCGCCCTCACGATAAATGAGGGTGGGCAGGTGTTTGCGCTCCAGCTTGCCGACCGAAGGATTCATGATCACCATGCGTTCGATCAGATTGCGCAGCTCGCGAACGTTCCCCGGCCAGGAGTAGCGCATCAGCGCGTCCAGCGCGTCGTCGGCAATTTCTTTGGGGCGCCGGTTATAGCGCTCGGAAAATTCCTTTAGAAAGTGCCGCGCCAGCAGCGGGATATCTTCCTTGCGCTCGCGTAGCGGCGGGACGTAAAACGGAATCACGTTCAGGCGATAGAACAGGTCCTCGCGGAAATTGCCCTTAGAGATTTCCTCTTCCAAATCCTTGTTCGTCGCCGCGATGACGCGCGCGTCAACGGTGATTGGCCCTTCGTCACCGACGGGCGCGAATCGGCCCTCGTCGAGTGTACGCAGCACCTTCGATTGCGTCTTCAAACTCATGTCGCCGACTTCATCCAGAAACAACGTTCCGCCGTCGGCTTTCTGAAACTTTCCTTCCTTGTCGGCGGTGGCAGCGGAAAAGGCTCCCTTGCGATGCCCGAAAAGCTCGCTCTCGATCAGGTCCTCGGGAATGGCAGCACAGTTGACTTCGACGAACATGGCATCTTTGCGCAAGCTTTGCGCGTGCAGAGCCCGCGCCGCCAGTTCCTTGCCGGTGCCGGACTCGCCATAGATCAACACGCGGCCGTTGGTGGGGGCCATCAGCGCGATCTGCTGTCGCAGAGCCTTCATTGGAATGCTGTCACCAACGATGAGGCTGCGGCTTTGAAACTGTTTCTTGAACTCCAGATTCTCGCTGCGCAGCCGCTTGGCCTCAATAGCATTCTTCAAAACGATCAGCGTGCGCTCGATGGAAAGTGGCTTCTCCAGGAAATCGAATGCCCCCAGTTTGGTAGCGCGCACTGCCGTTTCGATGTTGCCATGGCCCGAGATCATGATCACTTCGGGATGATCTTCGCGCTCTACCAGCTTCTCCAGCGTGTCCAGGCCATCCATACCCGGCAACCAGATATCGAGCAGGACGACCTCGGGTGCCTTATGGCGCAGGATCTCCAGACACTCCTCACCGCTTTCGGCCAGCAGCGTCTTGTAGCCTTCGTCCGCCAGTACACCTTCCAAGGTGTTGCGGATCTGCGTCTCGTCATCGACGATGAGAATGGTATGCATCTTGAAGGCTTTTCAGTGCGGGTGCGGGAAGCGGCATCCGCGCGCAGTGCGGTTACACGGCGGCGGCCGCGACAGCCACTTCCTGGGCCACAGGCAACTCTACGATAAAACGCGTTCCCACAGGCGAGTTCTCTTCCACCCGGATGGAGCCGTGATGATCTTCGATGATCCGGCTGACAATCGCAAGGCCCAGACCAGTTCCCCGGTGCTTGGTGGAAAAATAGGGAAGAAAAAGTTTCTCTTTCATCTCGGAAGTTACCCCGTGTCCGGTATCGGCAACGACGATCTCAACCGAGTCGCGTTCCTCCATCAACGCGGTGGTGATGATGATCTCTTTGACCAGCGAATCCTGCAGCGCCTCCGCAGCATTGTCCACCAGATTGGCGACGGCCCGCTTCATCGCCTCGGGATCAGCCTGGACCAAGGGCAAATCAGAGGCCAGGTGGCGCTGCACGCTGATGTTCTCCAGACGTCCATCGAACATCAGCAACGCTTCATTCACGATGGAATTGATATTCGCCGGCTGAGGTTTCGCCGCCGGAAACCGGGCCAGAGTCGAGAACTCGTCCACCAGGGTTCGTACCGTCTCGACCGAGCTGGCGATGGTGACGGCGCACTGCCGAATGATATTTATCGACGACGCATCCGGAGGCATGGCGCGATCAAGATGGCGGCGAATCCGCTCCGCCGCAAGCGCCAGCGGAGTGAGTGGATTCTTAATCTCATGTGCGATCCGGCGAGCGACTTCACGCCAGGCAACCTGTCTCTGTGCGCGCAGGATGTCGGTCAGGTCCTCCAGCACCACTACGTAACCGGCGCGATGCTTGCCGTTTCGCATCGTCTGCAATGGCGGATCAAGCGAAGCCACCGTCACCGCCACATTCAGATTGACGCGCGCTGTCGTGGTCTCGAGCTGGCTGGTGGTGGTGCCCATGCGATCCGCTTTGCGCAGCATGTGCTGCAGGTCGGCAACGGCGTTCTCGGGAAAGAGATCCCGCAGAGTCTGGGCTTGGGTCGCAGGTTCCTTGTCGAGTCGCAGCAGCCGGCGCAATGCGGCGTTGGAGTGGACGATGCGGTGGGAGGCGTCCAGCGAAAGTACGCCCGAGGGAACACTCTCGAGGATCGTCTCTATATGGCGCGTGCGCTGCTCCAGCTGAGCATTGGTCTCCGCCAGTTCGCGGCGCGAGCCTTCCACACTGGCGCGGCTGGCTTCCAGATCCGCGGCCATGTGGTTGAACGACTCCACCAGCTTGCCGATTTCCGAGCCGGCTTTGACGTCGACCCGATAATCAAGACGGCCGCGGGAAATTTCGTGCGTCGCTTCCGCTAGGGCAACCAGAGGACGCGTCACCATCTTCGACAGGAACAACGCCAGCCAGGTCGATGCGAACAGAACACCGACCGTCAGCAACAACAGCAGACCAAGATATGTGCGCCGCAGCCTTCGCCGTTGCAAACGCAATTCGCGGTATTGATCCTGGCTGCGCTCGATGTCACGCAGCGTGCTCATATAGTTTTGCGGCAGCGGCATGGCAACCAGGACCTGGCCCTGGCTTCCCACGTTTGCCCGTCCCATGACGAACATCTGCCCCTGCACATCAAACGGCCTTGCCTCGCCAGGCTTGGGGGCTGCGGACGGCACACTTTCGCGTAGCAAGGACCAAGCTTCGGGTGCATGGAAGCTTGCCTCAGCTTGACCATCAACCAAGGCAAAGGCGAACCCACCCTGGAGCGTCACCTCGCTGCGGCGAAATTCATCGAGGATGGAAGTGAAGTTACCGGTATGGAACGACTTCTGCGCATCGGGGGTCGCGGCAATGCGTTGTGCCTCATCCGTGGCATTGGTTTGCGCGTACTCGGTCAGCAGTGACGCAATCACATTGGTCCGGTACTCGACATCTTCCGCTGGCCGGGAGAACCACTTCTCGATAGAACTATTGATCAATCCATACGAAAAGAGAAACAGGAAAATCACCGGGCCCAGCGACAACAGCAAGGCGCCCAAAACCATCTGGCTGCGGAATCTGGAACCCAGCACGCCGGTCTTCCGTTCGGCATAGAGCCGTAGCAACGTGCGAATCAGCACGAACGTCAGCGCCACGAACAACAGGAAGATCAGCGCCGAAACCGACGCGAAGATGATTGTCTCTTCGCTGGTGTCGGGTTGCAGGAGTGTCAGCTTGAAGGTCGCTTGCGCCAGAATGACCGTGAACAGAAAGAAAATGCAGATGGAAAGAACAATGATCGCGGGAGTACTGCTACGTTTCTTCTTGTCTTGCCGGGTTGGTGGATTCGATGGCAACTTCGCTCTCTACCACATCGGAAACTTGAACCGCCTCAAACTGATTGTGGGTTGCATTCAAGTGGGAGCGTGCGACCATTATAGCCGCGATTCGCGTCCGAGAATATGATCTCTCGCATGGCTTCGCTACCAGACTCCATCCGGCCAGGAAGAAGCTTCGGCCGAGCTGGCCGTCGAATCAGGTAGTAGTGAAACGAGCAAACCGGGAGCCGCGCCTCCGTGCAACCTGCAATTCCTCCCGCCGGTAACAATAGTTCCTAATGCTTCGGCGGAGATCCGTGCGGAGCAGGAGCCGAGCGCGGAGCGGGCTGGGGTCGAACCGGGCTGGCATGGGGTGGAAACTCCTGGTCCCGCATTGGCCCGGCAGGCCTGCCGGCGTATATGTTCGCCCGCTGCTGGGGCTCCAAAGGACGGCCCGGGTGTTCTGCCATCGCCGGCGCTTTCTGCGCATAAGAAAGCTTGGGTTGCGGAGGTGGAGTTCTGGCCACCAAAGGAGGACGAGATGCTGGCAGTGCACCAGCCGGACGGTTCTCCGGCGACTTCACCTGGTTTTCCGGCGCGGGGCGATTCGTCGCTGCCGGCGGCCGCGGTGGTGCTGGTGGCTTGGAGACCGTCGGCGGTGGTGCCGCTGCCGCAGCGCGAACCGACGGGTGCTGGACTATCACTGGCCGCTGTGCGGCGACCGGCGGGCGAGTTGGCTTGGTACCCGCCGCGATGGCCTTGGGTGTTGGATTGATCTGCGGATGCGGGATCACCTGCGCTTTGGCAAGCTGCTGCGGATTCAGCTTCACCAGGTTACCCATCACCGGCTGCGCATTCCGAAAGGTGTTCGCCGAGACCGCGGTGGTCGCCACGCCCTGATAGCGGTAGTGAATGTTGTTGATATTGCTAACGTTGGTGATGTTATTAATGTTTATGTTGCGAACGTTGGTAACGTTGATTTGCCGCAAATACCCGGGGCTGTAGTGATACCAGGGATAAAATGGCTCACCCGGCCCGAGTGGGAACCAGGCAGCGACACTGCCGACACTAAAGCCAAATCCAGGGCCGCCCACGAACGCCACAAACGCCGGACCATAGATTGGCGCCACCGCGACTGGTCCGGGAATCCAGCCCCAGCGGGGGCCGAATAGCGCCCATCGGCCGTAGTGGAAGGGCGCAAATCCCCACGGCGCGGCGTCAACCCAGGTCCAACCCCACGGGTCAACCCACACCCAGCGTCCGAAGCGGTAGGGACACCACCCGACCGGCACACTCGCCGGATACCAGACGGGCCCGTATTCCGTTTCGTTGGCCCAGCTGCCGTAGCCATCCAAATCGTAATAACCTGGGACCTCCGGACTGACATACTGTCTGGCTTGCGCATTCATGTACTTCTCATCGCGCTCGTTCGACCATTGATCGAAGCTGTCAGGGCCAAGCACGGCGACCCACTGCAACTGAACGGGGTTGGTCCCGGTCAACTGCACCGCCTGTCCGCTGTCCACTAACTGATTGATGTTGTCGCCGGTGATCTGAACCTCGCCGCCGTTGACCGTGACCACCGTCATGTTCTGGTTGGGATAAGTATCGACGCGATAGCTCCCCGGCTGCAGGATGGTGATCGCGGCATTGGGAGTATCGATTTCAACCGTGTGACCGGGACGCAAGTCAAAAATCCGCACTCGCACCGTCCCCTCCGCCAAACCGAACTGCATCAATTGATCGGTGAGATTGGTAGCTGTAAGGTCAGTCTGCTGCGACATGCGAATGGCGACGTTTCCGGTCTCGAGTTCGGCGCGCGCGTTGACGTCCGTCCACAGACGATCTCCGGTTGTCAGCGGATAGTTCAGCGTCGCCGCACTCCAATCGTTTTCTCCGGCCGGCTCAAAGGAGACGGCGTTCTCCATGTAGCTCAGCCGAGCCACCCGATCCGGCGGATCGCCTTCATCGGCAAATGCGCGCACTACAAAGAACATCGCGACAATTAGGAATGCTGCGAATAGCTTGCCTTGCCTTTTCACAATTTCACCGTCTCTTGTCACCATCGCTCGTCTGTTATAAGTCAGCGGACCCATCCCCAAGGGACCCATCAGCCTCGAAAATTGGTGGCGCTTTGGAATACTTAGAATAAGCCGCCCGAAAGCTGTTGCCGAAGCCGTCAGCAAAGATACTGAGGCGGCAGAAGGGTTCAGTCCCCTAACAGTTACCCTGCAAAATGTCTTCCAGAATAGAAACCCGGCCTCCGCGAAAGGTTGCGTCATCGCACATGGCGGTTCAGTGGGTTGGCGATGAGGAACTGGCAGGCACATCGCTGGCGGGAACTTCGAATAGCAAATGCGCATAACCCACCGTGGCCACCGGGCGGTACTGTTTGTCCAGATAGGCGGCCGATGTAGTCCAGCGATCGATCCCGGTCAGGCGGTTGGCTCGCACCAGGATGCGACCAGACACGTGCTTCGCAGGATCAAGCACCACATCGGGGTTCTGCTGAAGATATGCTTTGACAATTGCGTCGTCCTGTCCCCAATCCAGATTGCTGTCCGCCAGAACCTTGTAAGCATAGCGCCGGTCATGCACCCATTCGTTCATGTAGGGGATCATTTGGGGATAATAGCTCGCGACCGAGACGGCCAACCACAAAACCAGAACGCCAAGAACCGCCTTCTGACGCAGCGATTTCGCTGAAAAGTTCGAAAAAACTGCTCCCGCGATGATGGTCTCAATGGCAAGAGCGGGCAGGATGTGTCGGATGCCGATCTGTGCTTTGTTGAAGAAAGACAGCCAGACAACGAGAATCCCAGCTGCAGTCAGCAACAGCCCTTCGCCGACGATCAAGTCTCGAAAGCGGCGATCCCTGAAAATCCAAAACAACCCCCCGAGAAACAGAATTTGCAGCGGAATCGGCTCCTTATAAAGCCACGCCACCACGTAATAAGACCTGAACGGGCGGAAGTTCGGACTGCTGGGATCGCGCAACTCGCCTAGCAGGTAGACGTAACCGAAGGTGAAACCGGTATCTTCATCGCGCTTCATCAAGTCCAGTCCCTGGAGGAACGGGTACGGCACAGGGACAGCTGCCTGCCGCAGAAGGGGCACTTGCTGAAGCCGTCGGAACGAAGCTGATTCAAAATGATAAGCGCTGAGAGGCAGAAAGGTGCGGTCGAAGAGGAACGACACATTGATGATGGCTATGAACCACGCGGCTGCAACTGCACCGAACAGGAGAACGCGCTTCGCCGTCAATGACCGCGGCCGGCTCTGGCTCACTATGACCAGTACGATTGCCAGGAAGGTAACAACATATAAAACCAGCGCAAAAGACTTCGTGATCTGAGCGAGCGCCAGAGCGAGGCCGGCGAATACCGCGTTCCGCAATGTCGGTTGGAGAAGATAACGGCGCACAAAGAACAGCGATCCCACGACGCCGGCGGCAAAGTACATGTCGGTCGTAGCCAAGGTGCCATGGGCGATGAGGTTGGGCGAAAGCGTACAAAGCAGGCAAGCGGCTAAAGCAGCACTTTCGCCATAAAGATTGAATGCCCAAAGATAAACCAGCAGACCTAGGGCAAGAGTCGCAAAAATAGTCGCAAGTCGCGCCACCTTGTAGGGGTTGAATATCGCGGTCTTCCGCGGAACCAGATGATGCGTCTCCAGGTAGTAAGCGAACCCTCCGGTGAGCGCATTCAACACGGAGATTGGCATTTGACTGTCGCAGTAGCCCTGAACGACGCGATCCGCATTTTGTTGAAGGATTATCTGCTTTGCATAAAGCAAGTGAAGCGGCTCATCGTCGGTTCTGGAGGCCTTGAGTGCGACCACCTCATTCAGCAAGAACGAAAAGCTAAGAAGGCCAGCCAGGCAGATAACACCTTTGCGACTGATTCGCGTGCTCTTGCCAGCCACGTTGTCGACAAAACGAGTGTCCCGCAGGCGATCTGGCGTCTCGCCTAAAGTCGGCTGCACCATTAGTGAGCCTCCGGGTGAGCCTCCGGCGCAGAGACGGAGGGATAGGGCGCAGATGAGTACTGCCTATCAGACTCCTGGGAGAGCTGGCTTCGCGAACCTTGCGAAACGTCGTCGAGACGGTAAACCCCAAGCCGATTGGTGTACGCGGGCCCCGTCATACCGGGACTGTGCTGGGTGCTTTCCAAGTAATGGCGAGGATCTAGCCAGGGCCGCAACTGCACTGGGTTCAACGCGCATAGCTGTTCTTCAACGGGACCTGTTGCCGGCGATGAGGAATCAAGCCACCGTTCGTGTTGCTGTCGTTCCGCGTCTACTGCTGCGGAGGACGCATACCTTGCATCATGCTTCCCATATCCATCTTTTGATATCCCGGAGGAATCTCGAACATACTCGCGGGTGGCTGACCTTCCTGAATGTTGGTCAGTTCCCAGGTGGAGTCATTGTCCGCAGCCTTGATGGGAAAATGCAGCTTCTGGTCGATCCAGACGTTTCCGGCCTTGCCGTTCTTGTCGGTGATCTGCCAGTGAACGCAACTACGCCCGTCGACCTGCTCGACTCCCAAATTCTTGCAGGTAACTCCCTCCTGATGAGCGCAGGGATCATTAGGATCGGGGTAGGATTTGATGTTCGGCCCCATGCCAGGCCGACGGCCCATCATCTGGCCGGCGTTGAACTCCATATACATGTGCTGCGCCGGCAGCAAGGTGTCGGTTGTCTTGGTCTCGAGGTTGGTGATCATAATGGCTCCGCCTTGCGGTCCGCCTCCCATGTCGATGCGCATGTGGTTGCGGTCAACGTACACCTTGCCGCTCATCTCTTTCGATGGACCCTGCATGCGAGTTGAGGTGACCTGGATGTCGGCAGAAAACGGGGTGAGCTGCGGGACTTGCGCCGCCGCCCAACAGCACAGCAGCAAAACAGCCGAAACAATTGCGAATACACCGCGGGTTTGAGGTTTCACTCATCCCTCCCTTGGAATTGGTGCATGGATGGAAGATGGAAACAGTGTACGACGAAAAGGCGGCATGGGTGGCTGGAAAGTGAGAGCCGACTAACGAGCCAAATCGGGCCGGGCCGGGCCGCACGGCGCATACCCGCAGAACAACAGTGGATGCCCTCGCCCACTTCGACTATAGTTTTAATCATAGCTGCGCGGCATGACTTCTCCGCGCAAGCACCCTCGAGGAGACAGGCCTGATGGGAGCTACAGGCATATGGTTGCGCAAACCCGAATCCACCTCTACCAGCGATCCTCCGGTGCTGGTGATAGTGGAGGGTACGGACCGGCGGACCATTGTGCTCGACCACTTCCCCTTCACCATTGGCCGCCGGACGGATCGCGATCTGGTGATGGCCGATCCTCGTGTCTCTCGCGAACACGCTCATTTCCTTCGCGAAGCGGATGGGACGTACATCGTTGACCAGGGCAGCCGCCACGGGACCTTCGTCAACGGCGAGCGCATCAACCGTCGCAAGCTCGGCCGCAATGATCACATCGAGTTCGGCGTGCAGGGCGCGGCGTACGTCCTGTTCAGCCCCGATCGCTCTCCCTCGAGCGCAGCACAGCAGTTCCTGAGCCAGTTCTCCACCTGGAAGCCGGCCAGTGGCGCCGGCTCCGACCTGGAGATGCTCAACGTTTTCCTTGAGGCGGCGCGCAAGCTGAACACCTCCGGCGTGCTCGACGACGTACTGCAGACTTTGCTGGAAGCCGCCTTGCGCCTAACCCTTGCCGAGCGCGGATTTGTCTTCCTTCGCGACTCGGATGGCGAACTTCGCCTGGCCGCCGGTCGCAACAAGAGCGGTGAAAGCATTTCTGACGACAGCACCATCTCGCGCTCCGTCCTGCGCGACGCCGCCAACAGCGCTTCGGAATTTCTGGTCACGGATACCGACGACACCGGCAAGCTGGCCGGACGCGAAAGCGTGGTCGCCCATAATCTTCACAGCGTCATCTGTATTCCACTGCGCAAGACGGTTATTCAGGAGAAAGCCAAAGACGACACCAAAGCCGGCACCCAGAACAATGTGCAAGGGGTGCTGTACCTGGACGCGCATTTCCTCTCGGGCAAGCTGTCCTCCGTAAGCCACGACATCCTGCGGACGATCGCCAACGGTGCTGCCACGCTGGTAGAGAACGCCTCGCTGGTGCAAGCCGAGGATGCCGCCAAGCGCTACCGCCAGGAACTGGCCATCGCAGCCGAGATCCAGCAGCGGCTGATGACGGTGACTGTCCCCGAGGTGCCCTTTGCGAAGGTCAACGCGGTCAGCTATGCCTGCAAAGACATCGGGGGCGATTTCTTTGACCTGGTTTACACCGGGAAGGGCTTGTCGCTGATCGTAGCGGACGTGTCGGGCAAAGGCGTTTCTGCCGCTGTGGTCGCCTCCATTTTGCAGGGGATGCTGTATTCGCAGCTGTCTCGTGACTCCTCGCTGCCTGAGATGATGGTTGCGGTCAACA
>Ga0335074_10000848_pt1 | contig 41855 bp, 37 predicted proteins | sample Lox_Sample_23_FD_206715 | JGI IMG/M metagenome (GOLD analysis project Ga0335074, IMG submission 206715) | Soil microbial communities from Loxahatchee National Wildlife Refuge, Florida, United States - Lox_Sample_2.3 | ecosystem: Environmental > Terrestrial > Soil > Wetlands | place: USA...
TGCCCGTAGAACAACGCGGACTCACCGTGCGCCGTTCCCGGCTCCCAGCACGGCTGCTGGCCGGCCAGCAGCACGCACAGCCGGTCCCAGTCGTAGAAGACCCCGGTCGGCTCCGGCCGGTCCAGCGCGACCACCCCGGCCTGGTGCGCCAGCACATGCCGCACCGTGGCCGGAGCCCGGAACTCGGGCCAGTACCGCTGCACCGGCGCATCCAGGTCGAGCCGTCCCGCCTCGGCCAGGCGCAGGGCGCACACCGCCGCGAAGGGCTTGCTCACCGAGTACGGCTGAACCAGGCTGCCCGCCTCCCACGGCCGGGCCGGTCCCGGGCCGGCCGAGCCGCCCCACAGGTCCACGACGAGGCGGCCGTCGTACCACGCGGCGAACGCCGCGCCGGCGCCGCGCTGGCCCTCGAGCACGCCTGAAAAGCAGTCACGCACCGCGGCGAACCGCGGCTCGGCCAACCCCCGCACGTCCATCCGGTCACCCTCGATGGGCGGCGGGCGTCGCCGGCCGCCGGACAACGAACCCGGTTGCGGTCACCCGCGGGCCGGGACCCTGAGCGGGACGACAAGGTAGCGGAACGCGGGCGCCGGGTGCGCCGGGTCCGGTCCCTCGTCGCCGACCCATGTGATCAGCGCGGGCTTGGCCGGCGTGCTGAACTCCAGCCTGATCTGCCCGGGATCGGCGGGCGGCGCGTCCTCGTCGTCGTGCTCGCGCGGTGCGAGCACCGGGTCGGCCGCGGCCGCCGTGGCCGCCGCCAGACCGTCCAGCAGGTAGTGCGGGCTGAACGAGATGACTCGCTCGTCCCCCTCGAACTCGGCGGGCACCGTTTCGGTCGCCCGGGCGCGCCCGTCGGTGTGCGCCTCGATGACAACCTTCCCCGAGTCGAAGGCCAGCCGCACCGGCGTGGCCCGCTCGGCGACCAGAGACACCCGCCGGACCGCCTCGGTGAACGGGCCGGCGGGCAGCAACGCGTGCGAGCCAAACTCGGCCGGGAACCTCGACCGGTACTTGATGAACTCGCCGCCGATCAGCCGGGCGGTCAGCCTGCGGTCGCCGCCCTCGAAGCTGATCACCCCGTCCGCGGGCCGCGGATCCCGCCCCGGTTGCCCGTTCCTGGGCGCGGCCGCCTGCCCCTCGCCCGCGCCGAACGCCACCGTAACCGGCGTCCCGGCCGCCATCGTCCGCGCCGCGTCGGCCAGAGTCTTGGCCGGGACCATGGCGACGGCCCGCAGCCCAGGCGCCGCCGGGTCCCAGCGGACATCCCTGACCGCCATCCGGTACCGGTCCGTGGCGGCGAGCGTCATCGTCTCGCCGTCGATGTCCAGGCAAACGCCGGTCAGCATCGGCAGCGTGTCATCCCGGCTGGCCGCCGGGACCACCTGCGCGGCCGCCACGGCCAGGACCCCTCCGTCAACCGTGCCGGCGATCGGGGGCAGCTCCGGCAGCACCGGGTACTCCTCCGCCGGCAGCGATACCAACCCGAACTCGGCACGACCGCAGGTCAGTCCGACCAGGTCGGCGTCGCTGGCCACCTCGACGTCGAGGGCGGGCAGGCTGCGGATGATGTCCGCGAGCAGGCGGCCGGGGACCAGAGCGGTCCCCGGCTCCTTGACGTCCGCCTCGATCCGCACCCGGGCCGAGATCTCGTAGTCGAAGCAGGACAACGTCAGCCCGTCGTCGTCCGCCTGCAGCAGCAGCCCGGTCAGCACCGGCACCACGGGCCTCGACGACAGCGCACGCGCCACCCAGGCGACCGCCTCGCCCAGAACCTCGCGCCCGACCCGGAATCTCATGGCCACCACCTCGTCCCGCCTGCCTGGACCGATCCTGGCACGCGCTGCCGACAATTCGCCGGGGGCGCCGGCACCCGGTCCGGGCTCAGACCAAGCCGGGCGGCGCCGACTCCAGGGTCACCTCGATCGCCCGGGCCAGGGCCCGGGCCGACTCGGCGGTCAACTCCACCGCCACCCGGGCCGACGGCCCGTTCGCCGGGTTGAGGAAGTCGATGTTGAGCGTGTGGTCGGCCGGGGCGTGCACCGGGTGATCCAGGTACACGGTCGCGTCGGTGACCGTGAACCAGCCCGCCGCGCCCTTGCCGCTGCCCGCCACCGTGATCTTCTCGGTCAGGTACGTGCACATGTCAGTCTCCTCAGCCGGCCAGGAGCCGGCCGTAGAAGTCCCAGATCTTCTGCCAGCCGTCGTTGGCCGCTTCCACCCGGTACGCGGGCCGGTCCACCGAGAAGAACGCGTGCCCGGCGCCCTCGTAGCTGTGGAACTCGTGCTCCTTGCCCGCCTCGGTGAGGATCTTGTCCAGCTCGTCGACCTGCTCCGGGGACGGGTACTGATCCTCGGCGCCGAACAGGCCGAGCAGCGGACAGGACAGGCTCGGGGCGAGGTGACCGATCGGGCCGACCTTCAGCGGGAAGCCGTCCGGTACATTCCCGACCACGAAGGCGCCGTAGCAGTCGACGGCCGCATCGAGCTGCATGCTGCACGCCGCGAGGAACGACTGGCGACCGCCCGAGCAGTACCCGATGACGCCTACCTTGCCGTTGCTGCCCTCCATCCCCCGCAGGTGAGCGGCGGCCGCGGCGACGTCGCCGATAAGACGCTCGTCCGGCACTCCGCCCTTGGCCCGCGCGGTTGCGGCCGCGTCGTCCGGGTCGGCGCCCGGAGCGTCCCGGTGATAGAGGTTCGGCATCAGGGCGGCGTAGCCGTGCGCGGCGAACTTCCTGGCGATCTCCTTGGTCCCGCCGTCGTAGCCGGGCATGTGGTGGATCACCACGACCCCTCCGAACGATTCCTGCCCGAGCGGCCGCGCGAGGTAGGCCTCGATCTCGTCGCCCTCGTGCCCGGTGATCGTGATGGTCTCTGCGATCAGCGCGTCTTTCATGCGCTCTCTCTCCCTGGGGGTTGCGGGTTGCCGGTCGGTTCGACGACCGCATCAATCCTGCCAGCCCGCTGGTCGCCGCATGCCCCGTCCCCCGCACCAATAGTTTCGGCGCGGCCGTACCGGCTATGGCCGGACGGCCAGAACGGCGTTTCTGCTGGTACACCTATCGGCATTGGGGCATCATCAGGGAGGCGGGCGGCCGGGGAGGGGCACGGTCAATGGGTTCAGCAGCCTTGGGAATTGCTGTGCTGGTGCTTGTCGTGGGCTGCATCCTGGGCTGGCACGCCAATCGCGCCCATACCGCTCATAGCGACATCAAGACCACGCATGGCCGGATCGCCGGCTACCGGAAGACGCGGCTGCGCAGCGGGCTCATCGCGATCGGTTTCATCCTGGCCGCGCTGCTCATCGTCAGCGTCATGATCCGCGGGTAGCGGTCACTCCCGGGCGGGTCGTCGCCGGAGCCGCCCGGGCTGTCACCGTCGCCACCTCGCGCTGCCTGCGTAAAGGCTTTTCAGGGCTACAGCGCACATGTTAGCAGCCTTGCAAGTATGTACCGGGAAATGCCGTTTCGTCCGTGGGTTTTCTGTGGGAGCCGCCACCACTGGCACGGACTTGTGGGATTTCTGTGAGCGATGCTATCGGTCCAAGGGACACGGCCCAAGCCAGCGGGCGCTCAGCCTGGCGTCCACGCCGCCGTGGCGATCTCTAGAGCACATGCTCGTCAGTGGCGGATGAACGCCCGCCAGACGAGAAGGACCGTGGGCGCAGCCACAGCCAATCGGATCACCACGTACCGCGCGGTTAATCCCCACGATTGCCACGGATTGGGGACCTGCGCATTCTCGTGACTATTCCGATGCACAGGCCGCCCTGCGTTAGGGCAGGCCGACGCCGTCAGGCAGGCGGGACCGGGGAGGCCGACGCGGTCAGGGGAGGCTGATCGGGAGCGCGGCAGAGTGACATTTGGCATCCAGGAGCCGGCCTGGTGCGTGCAGCGATCAGCCGTGCTGGGCGATCTGCTTGCCGCATGCGAGGGCCAGCGCCTCGGCGCCGTCGGGCGCGCTTGGGTAGCAGCCGATTGTCCGGCCCGTCGCTCGGCGCACTGCGACCCACGTCTCGCCACTCGCCGATGAGCTGTCTCGCCGGACGTGGCCGAGGTGCTCGCCGTCGTAGGTGACCAGTTGGATGACGTCGGAGCGAGGCTCCAGGGGGGCACGGCGCAGCCCGCAGCTACCGGCCAGGCCCGCCAGCGCGGCCCACTCCGCGAAGAGCCAGCTCGCCCGGTAGATGATGCGTTCAGCCTGGCATATGACCGCCGTGGCGTCGTCGGTCATGCCGGATCCCCCGCTCTCCGAATGAGCTTGCGGTAGGTGACCCGGTGCGGGCGTGCCGCCTCAGGACCGAGCCGCTCGAGCTTGTTCTTCTCGTACGCGTCGAAGTTGCCCTCGAACCAGAACCAGTTCGACCCGCCCTCCCAGGCCAGGATGTGGGTCGCGATCCGGTCCAGGAACCAGCGGTCGTGGCTGGTGATCACCGCGCAGCCGGGGAACTCGAGCAACGCGTTCTCCAGCGACGACAGCGTCTCCACGTCAAGGTCGTTCGCGGGCTCGTCGAGCAGCAGCAGGTTGCCGCCCTGCTTCAGCGTGAGCGCCAGGTTGACCCGGCCGCGCTCGCCTCCGGACATCAGGCCGGCCGGCTTCTGCTGGTCAGGACCCTTGAACCCGAACGCGGCCACGTAGGCGCGGCTGGGTATCTCGACGTGACCGGCCCGGATGTAGCTCTCGCCGTCGGAGATGGCCTCAAAGACGGTCTTGTTCGGGTCGATCCCGGAGCGGAGCTGATCGACGTACGAGGTGCGGACCGTGTCGCCGATCCGGATCGTGCCGCTGTCCGGCTGCTCCTCTCCGACGATCATCTTGAACAACGTGGTCTTGCCGACCCCGTTGGGCCCGATGACGCCGACGAGCCCGTTCGGCGGCAGGCTGAAGCTGAGATCCTCGATCAGCTCCCGGTCGCCGAAGCCCTTGGACAGGTGACTGACCTCAACGACCTGGCTGCCCAGGCGCGGGCCCGGCGGGATCTGGATCTCCTCGAAGTCCAGTTTGCGGTTCTTGTCGGCCTCGGCGGCCATCTCCTCGTACCGCGCCAGCCGGGCGCGGCTCTTGGCCTGGCGCGCGCGCGGGCTTGAGCGCACCCATTCCAGCTCATCTTCCAGCCGCTTGCGCCGCTTGACGTCCTTCTGACCCTCCACCTTGATCCGGGAGGCCTTGGTCTCCAGGTAGGTCGAGTAGTTGCCCTCGTACGGGTAGGCCCGGCCCCGGTCCAGCTCGAGGATCCAGCCGGCCACGTTGTCCAGGAAATAGCGGTCATGGGTCACCGCCACCACGGTGCCCGGGTACTTCTCCAGGTGCTGCTCGAGCCACTGCACGCTCTCGGCGTCCAGGTGGTTGGTGGGCTCGTCGAGCAGCAGCAGGTCGGGCTGGGCCAGCAGCAGCTTGCACAGCGCCACCCTGCGGCGCTCGCCGCCGGACAGAACGCTCACATCGGCATCCGGCGGCGGGCAGCGCAGGGCGTCCATCGCCTGCTCGAGCTGGCTGTCCAGGTCCCACGCCTCGCGATGGTCCAGCTGCTCCTGCAGCTGGCCCATCTCCTCGAGCAGCTCGTCGGAGTAATCCGTGGCCATCTGCTCGGCGATCTCGTTGAATCGCTGGAGCAGCGCCTTGGTCTCGGCGACGCCGTCCTCGACGTTGCCGAGCACCGTCTTGGTCTCGTCCAGCTCCGGTTCCTGGTCCAGCAGCCCCACCGTGAATCCCGGCATCAGCCGGGCCTCGCCGTTGGACGGCTGCTCCGTGCCCGCCATCATCCGAAGCAGGCTCGATTTGCCGGTGCCGTTCGGCCCGACGACGCCGATCTTCGCGCCAGGCAGGAAGGCGAGGGTCACGTTGTCGAGCACGACCTTGTCGCCGTACGACTTCCGGACAGCATGCATCTGGTAGATGAACTCGGGCATGTCTTCAGGGTACGGCCAGGCCGGGCCCGATCAGTACGCTGCCGGCGCAGTCTCCTCTTCCGCCTCCTCTTCGGCCTCCTCCGCCTGCTCCAGCGCCTCGATGGAGGCCTCGTCGAAGATGTCCTCTCCCTCCCGGTTTCCGGCTCCGGCGGCCGGTGCATCCGCCTCATCGGCGACCATGTCACCCGGGCCCGTCTCGTTGATCTGCATGCTGTGACCGGCCGCCTCGGTCGCCAGCTCCTCGGCGGTCTTGCCCGACGTTGGCCAGACTCGCCGGAAGGTGGCGACGCCCCGGCCCAGGTCCGGCCCGAGCGCGCTGGCTTCCACGTCAACCGCGGTCTTTCGCTGACCGTCCCGTCCGGTGTACGTGCGCACGTCGAGCCGCCCCCTGACCACCACCGCGTCGCCCCGCCGCACGCAGGTGTACCCGTTCTCGGCGAGCTGGCGCCAGCAGATCACGTTGATGAAGGACCGGTTTCCGTCGATCCATTCGCCGCTGGCGGAATCCCGCCGCCGGGGCGTCCACGACACGCGCAGCGTTAATTTCGGGACCTGGTTCTTGCCGACCTTCGCGTAGCTGGGCTCGCCGGCCACGAAACCGGCCAGGCTCAAATTCGCCTCGTTGAACATCGCGATCCTCCCGAGTCCTGCGGCCCCGGCGCGGGGGGCCGGGCCGGTTTCGCGGCCGGCCGCCGCCCCGGCGGCACCGCGCCGCCGGCTGTGCACCACGGTCGCCGGCGCTCGCGATGGCTGGCACCGGCCGCGCCCCGCCTGTGGACACGCCGGGATGAGCCCGGATGACTGTGGATGACCGAGAGGAATCGGGCGCAGCGCGTGGGAAAATTCGCGCCGGTGCCCGCGGGCCGGGAGCGCCGGCGGGCCCGCCGCGACGTCGCAGGCGCCCGCGGGAATCAGGCCGCCACGCGCTCCGAGGGCTCGGCGATCACGTCCACCAGCGCGCCGTTGCGCATGACCGTGATGGCCAGCGGCTGCCCGATCGCCTCGCCGAACATGAGCCGCTGCAGGTCCTGTGCCTTTTGCACCGGCCGCCCGCCGGCGGTGATCAGCAGATCCCCGGGGCGCAGCCCGGCCCGGTCGGCCGGCCCGCCCGGCACCACCTCGGCCACCCGGAGCCCGCTCGGCCGGCCGAACCGCTCCCGCAATGCCGCGGGCAGCGGCGCGGGTACGCTGATCAACCCCAGGTACGCGCGGCGGACCCGGCCGTCGCGCATCAGCGCGGAGATGATCCGCCTGGTCGTGGCGTTCACCGGGACCGCCAGCCCGACGCCGACACCCGCGACCGCCGTGTTGATGCCCACGACCCGCGAGTTGGCGTCGGCCAGCGCACCGCCCGAATTGCCGGGGTTGAGTGCCGCGTCGGTCTGGATGACGTCCTCCACCAGCCCGGCCTCCCGGCCGCGGGTCGGCAGCGACCGTCCGACCGCGCTGACCACGCCCGCGGTCACCGAGCCCGCCAGGCCCAGCGGGCTGCCCACGGCGACCACGAGCTGGCCCACGACCAGCTTGTCCGCCTCACCGAGCTCGGCGGGCGGCGGCGTCGACCCGCCCGCCCGTACCACCGCCAGATCGGACAGCGGATCTGAGCCAACCACGGTGAACGGGGCGCTGGTGCCGTCGGCGAACAGCGCGGTGCCTCCCTGGCCGCCGCCCACGACGTGGGCGTTGGTCAGCAGAAACCCGTCGCCGGTGAAGACCACGGCCGAGCCAAGGCTCTCCCCGCGACGGGCCTGCGGCACTCGCAGGCTGGCCACCCGGGGGGTAAGTTCGGCGGCGACGCCGGATACTACCCGGGAGTATGCATCTAGCGGCTGATCGGATTCCATGCCGTCCTCCCGATGTTTAATTACAACATTACACAGAAACGCAACGCCTCCGGCCCGCCCGAAACCCGCCACCTTCGAGGGGACCGCGGCGCCGTCGCCGGGGCCCGGAGGGGCGCACGGGCGGGCGGGGCGGCGGCGGGCACATTCGGTACATTCGGGGGATGCCAGCCACGGAGCCCACAATCCTCGCGACCTCGGGCGGACTGCGCCCGGGCTCGCGCACGATGTTCGAGTTCGCACCGCTGATCGAGTACGCGGCCGAGTTGTCCGGCGTGACCGGCCGCGCACCGCGGATCTGTCACATCGGCACCGCGGGCGGCGACCAGCAATCCTTCAACGCGCTGTTCACCGAGGCGGGCGAGGCCGCCGGGATGACGGTCACGCACCTGAACCTGTTTCCCATGCCGAACACCGCCGATCCGGCGTCCCTCCTGCTCGGCCAGGACGTGGTCTGGGTCGGCGGCGGCAGCGTGGCCAACCTGCTCGCGGTGTGGCGACTGCACGGCCTCGACCAGGTGCTGCACGAGGTCTGGCAGGCCGGCGTGGTGCTGGGCGGCGTATCGGCCGGGGCGCTGTGCTGGCACGTCGGCGGCACCACCGACTCGTTTGGCCCCGACCTGCGGCCGGTGACCAACGCGCTCGGTTTCCTGCCGCATGCGTGCGGCGTGCACTATGACTCCGAATCGCAGCGGCGGCCGCTGCTGCACAAGCTGATCGGGTCCGGGGAGCTGCCGGCCGGCTATGCCACCGACGACGGCGTCGGCATCCTCTACCGCGGGACCGAATTCGCCGAGGCGGTTTCGGAGGTCCGGGGCAAGGGCGCGTACCGGGTCACCAGGGAGGGCGACCGGGCCGCCGAGGCGCGGATCGAGCCCCGGGTGCTGCCGGGCGCCGCCTGAGCGGCCGGCTCACGAGCCGGCCGCCACCCGCAGCTCGTCGCGGAACCGCTGATACTCGGCCAGTTCCTGCTCCGCGGGCTCGACCACCATCTCGCGCGCGACGTTCTCGATCCTGTCGCGCATCCTCTCCTGCACCCTCAGGCTCTCGGTCTCGGCCCCGGTGCGCACCAGGTTCATGCAGCCCGCCGCGGTCAGCCAGCCGAGCAGGAGAAACGCCGCGATCATGACGACGACCCAGGGCAGCAGCGACAGGTCGCTGAACAGCCGCGGCACCTCGCGCGAGGCGTGGAAGACACCGAAGATCAGCAGCACCAGGATCCAGGCCATGCTCACGATCACGCAGCCCAGCAGCAGCCCCTGCAACGCCCCGATCAGCCGCCACCACGGCGTGATCTTGTTCTCGTCCGGGGTCGACTCGCGCATCGCGGCGCCGAGCGCGCCGGGGATCTGGCCGGCCCGGGACCGCACGGCGGTCCGGACCGTCTGTGACCAGGGCCTGGGCAGCGGCGGGCCGATCTCGTCGGCCAGCTTGGTGAGCGCGTTGTTGATCTCGGCCTGCTGCGCCCCGGTCGGCCCCGCGGTCATGCTCTTGACCTCGGCCCAGAGCCTGCCGAGCCGGATCTTGCGCACCGGGTCGCGGCCCGTGAGCCGCTCGGCCAGCCAGGCTACGGGCCAGCCGACGTAGTCGACCGCGCGCAGCTCGCGCGCGCTCTGCAGCGCCTCGGCCACCGCCGTCACGCCGACCGCGCGCGCGAACGCGTCGATCAGCCGCGCGATCGCCCCGGAGGACACCCGGCCGGTGCCGCCGAGCCGGTCCTCCCCCGCGGTTGCGCCCGCCAGGTCGGGGCGGGCGGGCGCGCCCTCGGCTGGCTCGGCGTACGGGGCGAACTCGGCCGCGATCCCGTCCAGGTCGGCCGAGATCCGCGACGCGGTGGCCCGGCGCTGCGACACCGTCTGGGCCAGCAGCCCGTGCAGCTGCTCCATGCCATCCCCGGTAACCGCGGACGTGACCAGCACCCCGGCGTCCTGCAGCCCTTCCGAATCAAGCAGCCGGCGCAGGTCGCCGACGCAATCCTCGACATCCTGCTCGCTGAGCAGGTCGGACTGGTTCAGCACCACGGCGATGACCTCGGAGTGGCCGGCCAGCGGCACCAGGTAGCGCCGGTGCACCGCGGCGTCGGCGTATTTCTGCGGATCGAGCACCCACACCATGAGGTCGGCCATTCCGATCAGCCGGTCGACCTGATGCGACGCCCCGCCGACGACCGAGTCATGGTCGGGCAGGTCGAGCAGGATGAGCCCGTTCAGCGAGGACTCGCCGCCGTCGAGCGCGCTGCCCCGGGTGTAGCGGTACCGGCGCGGCACGCCCAGCCACTCCAGCAGCGGGCCGGATCCCGAAGCTCCCCAGGTGCAGGCGTGCGCGTCCCTGGTCACCGGCCGGGTCACGCCGACGGCCGAGAAGTCGGCCCCGGCCAGGTAGTTGAAGATCGAGGACTTGCCGCTGCCGGTCCCGCCGGCCAGGGCAACGACCGTGTGACCGGCGGACAACCGCAACCGCTCTCCGGCCCGGTCCACCAGATCCCTGGCGTCCTGCAGCAGGTCCTCGCTGAAGCCGGCGTCAGCGGTGCGGGCCGCGGCGATCTGAATGAGCCTGGCCAGCGCCGTCAGCCGGGCCGACAACCCCGGCACGGGTGAGGTGGATCTGGGCGCGCCGACACCGGCCGTCGCGGCCGCCGACGGCACCGAGGGCAGCGCGACCTCAGGTTCCGGCCGGGCCCGCACCGGGCCCGGGTTCGCGGCCGGCGGTGCGGCCGCGCGCGCAACGCCGGCCTCGGCCGCCACCGGCGCGGACACCGCCGCCGCCTCGGCCGCCCCGGGCCGGGTGCGCTTGACCCTGACCCGCTTCGGCCGCGCCCGGCCGGGCGACGCCACGACCGGATCGGCCTGGCCCGCCTCCTCCGTATGATCGGCCGGATCGGCGGTCCTCGGCTCCGGCTTCCCAGCGCCGAAGACCTGCCACGGCGGGCCGCCGGCCGTCACCGGGCCTCCTCGAGCGACTCGGCGGCCTGGCGCAGCGCCGTCGCCGCGTCATCGTCCGGGACACTCGCGGTGCTGACGATCTCGGCGAAGCGCTGCATCTCCTCGCCGAACAGCAGGCTTATCTTGTCGTGCAGGTCCAGCCGCGCGCGCGCCCCGAGGTCGCGCAGCTGGCCCGCGCCGAACAGCGAGGTGAGCAGGCGCTGCGGCACCGCGCTGGTGCCCTCCGTGACGGCCACCCCGCCCGCCCCGTAGCCGAGCATGCCGATCGTGAGCACCAGGGCCAGTGATTCATCGTCGAAGGACACCACGCGCGCGACCGATCGCTTGGTCACGTTCTCGGCCCGCACCATGTCCATCACGCGATCTTGCCAGGCGCTGATCGCCCGGGCCGAACGGGTGGCCAGGTCCGCCGATGAGCGGGCGAGCGCGGCGACGCCGCCCTGACCGGATTCGGTCTCCATCGGGCCGGGGCCGGCCGGGATGAAGTCCAGGTCGAAGGGGGGCGCGTCGGGCTGGCGCGCCGCGTCGGCGGCCGCGATGCCGCCGATCAGGGCGGCGCCGGCGTCGTGTTGCTGCCACTTGGCCACGGTGTCCTCGGCGGCCCGGTCGGCGAGCGCGGTCACCAGCGTCTCCAGCCCGTCGCGCACCGCTGCCTTAAGCGCCTTGGCCCGGGCCGGAACGCGCCGCTTGCGCGGCCGGGCGGCCGGCCGGCCGCCGCGACGCACCTGGAGCATCCGCAGCAGGTCCCCGGTCCCGGTGAAGTCCTGCCAGCGGGCCAGGATCTCGCCGCGCAGCAATGAGCCGTTCCGCGTCGCCTCGTCGAACTCGGCGAGCCCGGCCGCGTAGCAACCCCGGGCCTGCTCCTGCAGTTCGGCGCGCAGGGCGAGCTGGGTCTCGACCTGTTCGGCCAGCGCGGGGACCCGGTCCCGGAACGTGTCCAGCACGCCCGACATGGTCTGGGTGAGCACCGCGACCCGCCGCTCCTGCATCTCCGATGTCTCGTCGAGCCACCGGCGCACCGGCCCGTAGATCTCGGGTGGCAGCCTGCCCTCGGTGAGCACGGTCTCCGCGATCATGAAACGCTGCACGCCGGACAGTCCGTTGGCGGCCAGCATCGCGTCAAAGTGTGCGCTGAGCTGCCGGGCGGACGCCGGCGCCACCCGGGACAGCACGATCGCGAGCGAGGCGGCCCGGTCCCTGGCCTGCTGCAGCAGCTCCCACACGGCCGCGTCGGCGTAGCGGCTCGCGCTGGTCATGAACAGCCAGAGATCCGACGCGTCGAGGAACTGGTGCGCGAACTCGCGGTGCGCCTGTACCACCGAGTCGATGTCCGGCGTGTCCAGCAGGGCGACGCCCTCCGGCATGCCCTCGTTCTCGGCCAGCACCAGCAGCCCGTCCCGGCCGGGCATGGCCAGGCCCTGCTGCCGGACCCGCGGCAGCGTCGGCAGGAAGACGTTCTCGGCGAACCAGCGCGCGTCACCGGGATGGCAGGCCAGCACGGGGCTGTTGGTCGTGGGCCTGCGGGTGCCGGTGTTGCTGACCTGCGCGCCGACGAGGCTGTTCATCAGCGTCGATTTGCCCGCGCCGGTCGAGCCGACCAGGGCCACCAGGATCGGCGCCCCGGACTGGCGCAGCCGGGGCAGCAGGTAGTCGTCGATCTGGCTGAGCAGCTTGCGCCGTTCGGCGCGCGCCTCGTCCACGCCCGGCGCCTCCAGGCTCAGCGGCACCTCGACGATCGTGTGCCTGAGCCCGAGCAGGGCCGACTCCAGCCTGCGGGCGTCCACCCGCACATGCGGCTCGACCTCCTCCGCAGCGGCCCGGCTCCCGGCCTGCGGTGAGCTCATGACGGGATCGGGCGCGGCGCCGCCGGCCCGGGCGCCGCCGGGCGGCACCGAGGCGGCAGCCACGCCCGGCCCCTCAGTCATCCGGTCCGGTTCCTGGCACCGGCACGCTGCCGGCCCCGGAACCTCCCTCCTCACCATGTCCGGTGCTCGCCGGTCCCTGGGCGCCGGGCACGAACGTCCCCCACGGGGCCGAATCTCGTCGGCCGCCGCAGAGCGCAAAGATGTGCTCGGAGATGGTCACGACCTCTCCCACCACCACAACCGCCGGAGGTCCCAGGCCGGCCCCGGCAACATCGCGGGCTACAGTATCCAGTCTTGCGTTAATTGTGCGCTGCGAGGGCAGCGTACCGTCCGCGATAACGGAAACCGGGGTCTGACCGTTACGTCCGAGCCTGATGAGGGTCTGGGCTATGACCGCCAGGTGCTCCGTGGCCATCATCAGGACCAGCGTGGCGGATGACGCCGCCAGCGCCGGCCAGTCCACGGTCGAGCCCTTGTCGTCCGGCGCGACGTGCGCGGACGCGACCACGAACTCCTGGGCGACCCCGCGGTGGGTGAGCGGAACCCCGGCGGCCGCGGGCACCGCCGAAGCGCTCGACACGCCGGGCACGACCGTGACCGGTATCCCCGCCCGCAGGCAGGCCAGGACCTCCTCCCCGCCGCGGCCGAAGATGAACGGGTCGCCGCCCTTCAGCCGGACCACGAACCGCCCGGCCCGCGCGTGCGCAATCAGCAGCTCGTTGATGCGCTCCTGCGGCACCGCGGCGCCGCGGGGGACCTTGGCCGCGTCGATGAACTCGACGTCGGGTCCGAGATCGGCCAGCAGCGACCGGGGGGCCAGCCGGTCGGCGATGACCACGTCCGCCTGCCGCAACAGCTCGAGGCCGCGCACCGTGATCAGCCCCGGGTCACCGGGTCCGCCGCCGACCAGGGCCACGCCGGACGGCGCGGGCCGGGCCGCGGCCGGGGCCGGGGGGCCGGGCGCGCGCTCCGGGTCGGCCTGGATGGCGCCGGAGGCCAGCCCGGCCACGATCGTGTTGCGGATCCTCGCGCTGTGCCGCGGGTCGCCGCTGACCACGCCGACCACGGTGTCCCCGGCCCGGCCGGACGCCGGGGTCCAGGCGCGGGACGCCTCCGCGTCATCGGCCCTGACGCACCACACCCCGGCGGCATCGGCCTCGCGCGCGACCGCGGAGTTGACCTCCGGGTCGCTCGCGCACGCGCCGACCAGCCAGGAGCCGGCGCAGTCGCCGGGCCGGTAGCCGCGCCTGGTCCACCGGATGCGGCCGTCAGCGGCCAGCCGCGCCACCGCGGGGTTCAGCTCCGGCGAGATCACGCTCACCTCGGCGCCCGACTCCAGCAGCGCGGGAATCCGGCGCGCGGCCACGCCGCCGCCGCCGATGATCGTCACGCGGCGGCCCGCCAGCCGGAGCGCCAGTAGGTAGGGCGCGTTATCGGTGCCGCCCATGAGAAAAGTCCGCGCTCCTTCGCCGATCATCCCTGCGTCCGGGCCCGGCCGGGCCCCCGGCCCTGGCCGGTCAGCTCTTGTCCGTGACGCCGGCCGAGTCGAACGTCGCGACCTCGCGCAGCGCGCGGACCGCGCTGGCCGCGACCGGCAGCGCGAGCAGTGCCCCGGTGCCCTCGCCGAGCCGCAGTCCGAGATCGATGAGCGGCCGCAGTCCGAGGTGGTCAAGCGTAACCGTATGTCCAGGCTCCGCGCTGCGGTGCCCGGCCAGGCAGCAGCCGGTGGCCCCGGGGGCCAGCGCCGCGGCGGCCAGGGCGGCGGCGCCCGCGATCATGCCGTCCAGGATCACCGGAACCCGCAGCGCCGCGGCGCCGAGGATGAAGCCGGCCAGCGCGGCGTGCTCGAAGCCGCCGAACGCGGCCAGCACCCCGACCGGATCGGCCGGATCCGGCTGGTGCCGGGCCAGCCCGCGGCGTACCACGTCCACCTTCCTGGCGTAGGTGGCGTCGTCGACACCGGTGCCGCGGCCGGTAACCTCGGCCGCGTCGCGCCCGGTGAACGTGCACACCAGCGCGGCCGACGCCGTGGTGTTGGCGATGCCCATGTCGCCGGTGAGCAGGCACCGGTTGCCCGCGGCGACCAGGTCGCGGGCCACCTCGGCCCCGACCGCGATCGCGGCCTCGGCCTGCTCACGGGTCATCGCCGGTCCCGCGGTGAAGTCCGCGGTGCCCGGGGCGATCTTGCGGGGGAGCAGCCCGGGCACGTGATCGAGCTCAGCGCGGACTCCCACGTCCACCACCAGGACCTCGGCGCCGGCCTGCGCCGCGAACGCGTTCACCACCGCGCCGCCGGCCAGGAAGTTGGCCACCATCTGGGCCGTGACCTCCTGAGGCCACGGCGTGACCTGCTGCGCGTGCACCCCGTGGTCGGCGGCGAAGATCGCCACCGCGGCCGGCTCCGGCACCGGCGGCGGGCAGCAGCCCGCCAGGCCGGCCAGCGCGACCGAGACGTCCTCCAGCACCCCCAGCGAGCCCGGGGGCTTGGTCATCCGGTCGAGCCGCTCCCTGGCCGCGCTCATTGCCGCGGCGTCGGGGGGCCCGATCGCGGCCCGGACCTCGTCCAGCAGGCTGCTGGTGTCCTGCCCCGGCAGCCCCCGGCGGCCGTACTCCTCGGCATGCACCGCCCAGGCCAGCGGGCGCCGCCGGGCCCAGCCGGCCGCCGCCAGCTCCGGCTCCGGGGTGAACTCGTCGACGTAGCCGAGGCACAGGTAGGCGACGACCTCGAGGTGGCCGGGCAGGCCGAGCTCGGCCGCAAGGTCCCGCTCGGCGAAGAAGCTCACCCAGCCAACGCCCAGCCCCTCGGCCCGCGCGGCGAGCCACAGGTTGGCCACCGCGAGCACGCTGGAGTAGGCCGCCGTCTGCGGCTGGCTGTGCCGGCCCAGCGTGTGCCGCCCACCGCGGGTCGGGTCGCAGGTGACCACGACGTTCACCGGGGCGTCCAGGATGGCCTCGGTCTTCAGCCGGTCGAACGCCAGGGCCCGCGCTCCGGGCAGCGACGCCGCGTAGTCGGCCCGGGCCCGCTCGGCCAGCGCCTTGATCCGCTCCCGCCGCCCCCGGTCGGTGATCACGATGAAGTCCCAGGGCTGGGAGAAGCCGACCGACGGAGCGCGGTGCGCGGCGGCCATCACCCGGGTCAGCACCTCGGGCGCGACCGGGTCGGGCCGGAATCCGCGGCGCACGTCCCGGCGCTCCTCGATGACCCGGTAGACGGCAGCCCGCTGCTCGTCGGAATAGGAGTGCTCGCTCATCACCCGTCCTCTGGTGGCGCCTTCCCCGTGGCCGCGCCGGCCCGGCCGGCCGCGCGAGATCCGCTCATGATCGCCGCGGAGCGGAAGAGGGCGTCGAACGCCGCCGTGGCCACGGCCGCGCCGCCCTTCTCGGACACGTTACTCACCGAGCGGATCCCGGTGGCCCGGAGCGCGTCCTTGGCCTCGGCCGCGGCGACAAACCCGACCGGCATGCCGACCACGAAGGCCGGCTCCACGCCACGGGAAAGGATCTCGGTCAGCGCGGCGGGCTCGTCGCCCACCACCCATACCGCTCCCGGGCCGACCTCGCCGAAGGCGAGCCGGATCGCGGCCGCGGGCGGGGATATGCCCGCCGTGCGGGCCAGGCGCACGGTCAGCGTCTCGCCGATCTTGCAGACCACCGGGCAGCCGGTGATCCCGGCCGCCACCACGGCGGAGTCGGCCACCACCGGGGCTCCGGCCGCGAGCGCGGCCACGGCCACGGCCAGCGCTTCCTCATCACAGACCAGATCGGTGGCGTAGTCGAAGTCGGCGGTCGCGTAGATGACCCGCTCGGTGACGTCGCGGCTGTACTTGGGCAACCGGGACAGATCGATCCGCGAGCGCAGGATCCGGTAGGCCTCCGCTTCGGCGGGCGCCGTTCCGGACTGCGCTGCGCCGCCCGGGGCCGCGCTGGGCCATGTCACAGGCCATCACCTCCTCGGCTCGGCGGTCGACGGCGGGCCCGGCCGGCCATCCATCCAGCGATCGTCCAGCAACTATCCAGGTTGTGCCAATTGACGAGGGCAAATGACTTGTCGTTAGCAGACCAAACGTTTCCGGGTACGCCGATACACTAGCCAGGCGCCGCCGCGGCCGCTCCGCAGTGCGGCGCGGCGCAGGTGCAGCGCGAGCCGCCGAGGCTCACGGCCGGGTGTGTCCGGGAGACATTCAGCGTTTACGAATCTCTCTCTGAGGATCGTCCCATGCCGGAACGCTAAACCGGACCGCTAGACCCGAACAGCAAGGTGGCAGATGGCAACGCATGTGAGCGGAGGATCCACGAGGGCGGTCGGTCCTGGCCAGGTGTATCGTGACCTGATCCAGGTCCGCGATCTGGATCACGTGGACGACATGGCTGGCTCGTTCTCGGCCAGGGGGGTGCGCGCCCTGGGCTGTCCGCCCGCGCACGAACTCAAGTCCGGCCTGAGCACCGCAGGGCCAGAATTCTCGGAGGCAGCCAAGTGACGACCGTCCCTGCCGGTGACGACGAGGTCATCGACTCCGCAGCCATCGGGGCCTTTCACGAGGAGTTCGGCGAGCGCGCCACCAGGCTGCCCCCGATCGCCGTCGTGATCGCCGCCTTCAACGAGGAGGGAGCGATCGGCCCGGTGGTCGAGGCCCTCCCCGCCGCCGTGGCCGGGCTGGACGTCGCGACCATCGTGGTCTCCGACGGCTGCGTGGACGCCACGGCCAAGGAGGCCAGGATGGCCGGAGCGCTCGTCTGCGAGGTGCCGGTCAACCGGGGCCAGGGCGCCGCTCTGCGGCTCGGCTACCGGCTGGCCCGCAAGGGTGGCGCGCAGTACATCGTGACCACCGACGCGGACGGCCAGTACAACCCGGCCGAGATCGAGAGCCTGGTCCGGCCGATCCTGGCCGGCGAGGCCGACTTCGTGACCGGCTCGCGCAAGCTCGGCAGCGAGGAAACCAAAGACCCGGTGCGCAAGCTCGGCGTCCGGGTCTTCGCGTTCGCGATCAGCATCCTGACCGGCCAGCGGATCAGCGACACGACGTTCGGGCTGCGCGCCATGCGGTCCGAGGTGACCGGCGCGGTCCTGCTGGAGCAGCCGCAGTACCAGGCGGCCGAGCTGCTGATCGGCGTGATCACCCACGGCTTCCGGGTCGTCGAGCGGCCGGCCACGATTCACCGGCGCCAGGTCGGGAAGAGCAAGAAGGGGAACAACGCCTTCTACGCGATGAACTTCGCCGGGGTCGTCCTCGGCACCTGGTGGCGGGAGCGTCAGCGGCGAGTGCGCGGGTCCGTCGCCCGGCCCGCCGACGGCGCCCCGGACCCGGCCGGCCGGTTAGCCGACGGGGCCATCGCGAAGGACCCGGCGGTTCCGGTCTGGACCTGCTCCGCAGGCTCGTCCGCCCCGGCGTCGTGCATCGCGGCGCCGGACCCACGGTCGGCGAAGAGGACGTAGTGGAAGATCACGAACCTTATGACAAACGTCACACAGTTGGCGGCAAAGTAGAGACCCTGGGCGAAAACGACCTCTTCCCAGCGGTGCAGGCCCAGCGAGCGCGCCTCGGCGTGCGCCACCTTGCTCGTCGCGGTCAGCACGACCCCGACGCAGAGGGAGATCAGCCAGAACGGCAGGGTCTCCTTGAGCAGCTGCGGCCGGCCCTTGCGCTCCCAGGCCCAGCGGCTGACCACATAGCTCACCGCCGCGCCGGCCAGCCAGCCCGCCGCCCCGGCGAGTCCGGCCGTCACGTGCGCCACGTCGCAGATCAGGTAGGTCAGCTGGGTCGCGCCGAGGGCCAGCACTGCCGCTGGCGCGAAGCGGATCAGCCGTCGGCCGCCCTGGGTGCGGAGCTTCCGGCGCAGCGGGCCGGGAACTGCCCTCCAGATGGCTTCGGCGATCTTGGGCGATACCACGGTCATAGACGTCCTTGGCTGACTAAGGCCTCCGGGTCGGTAAGACAGGTATACAGTACGGGAGCCCACAGAGGGCCGGGATACGAGGTACTCCAGGTCAGCGGTGCGCCATCCGCGCGAGGCGATCGCGGGCCGACGATGCGGCGCCACCGGCGAGACTCAGGCAGTTCGAATGCCGTTGTCAGCCTGGTCAGGTATAAATCAACGACAGCTACGGACAAGGCAGGAGCACGATCATGAAGGTCTTGGTGTTGGGCGGGGACGGCTACCTGGGGTGGCCGACGGCGCTTCACCTCTCTGAAGTCGGTCACGAGGTTGCCGTGGCGGACAACTTCGCGCGGCGGGGATACGACCACGAGATGGGCGTGGACAGCCTGGTGCCGATCGAGTCGCTCCAGTCGCGGATCGCGGTCTGGCGTGAGCTGACCGGCAAGTCCATCGCCAGCTACATCGGCGATCTGTGTGATGCCGACTTCACCTATCACATCGTCTCGGACTTCGCTCCGGACGCGATCGTCCACTTCGCCGAGCAGCGGGCCGCGCCGTACTCGATGGTGGACCGCAAGCACGCCGTCTACACGCAGGTCAACAACGTGGTCGGCAACCTGAACGTGCTGTATGCGATCGCGGAGATCAACCCGGATATCCACCTGGTCAAGCTCGGCACGATGGGCGAGTACGGCACGCCGAACATCGACATCGAGGAGGGCTGGCTCGACGTCGAGCACAAGGGCCGCAAGGACCGGGTGCTGTTCCCCAAGCGGCCGGGCTCGTTTTACCACCTGTCGAAGGTGCACGACAGCCACAACATCGAGTTCGCCTGCCGGATCTGGGGCGTCCGGGCCACCGACCTGAACCAGGGCGTGGTCTACGGGCAGCAGACCCCCGAGACCGCGCGCGACGACCGGCTCGCCACCCGGTTCGACTACGACGCGGTGTTCGGCACGGTGCTGAACCGGTTCGTCATCCAGTCGGTGCTGGGCAAGCCGCTGACCATCTACGGCAACGGCACCCAGACCCGCGGCATCATCGAGATCCGCGACACCGTCCGGTGTATCCAGCTGGCCTGTGAGACGCCGGCCGACAAGGGCGAGTTCCGCGTGTTCAACCAGATCACCGAGTTCATGTCGCTGAGCCAGATCGCCGACACGATCGTGGCCGCGAGCCCGGACGCGGTCCGGGTCGAGCACGTCGACAACCCCCGCGTCGAGCTGGAGAACCACCACTACAACGTGGTGCACACCGGCCTGGTCGGGCTCGGCCTCCAGCCGCACCTGCTCTCCGACACCCTGATCGAGTCGCTGTTCGAGATCACCAAGCGGTACGCCCACCGCGTCCGCCCCGAGGCGATGCTGCCCACGATCCAGTGGCGCAAGCCCTCCAGCATCATCAGCAACTAACGCTCAAACAGCAGCATCGGGCGCCGCCGACCCCTGCCGGGCCGGCGGCGCCCGCGTGTTGCCGCACCCGTCAGCTGGAGTCCTGACCGACGTGGTGCGCGTTACCGCCGTGGGAGGCGAGTCACCCGCCGGCCAGTTTGACGTTCAGGAAGTCCTGGTCGATTTCGATGGTGTCGCCGCCGTAGCTTTGCGTGACATTCCCGGCGAACTGATGAGCGCGATGGTGATTGGTCCATTCGCCAGATTTGAATACCGAGTCGGCCGTGTCTCGTTTACCGTTCCACAGAGCGTCGAAAATGACGTCGGGAAGCGCGTACTTATGCGTGAAGTATTGCTCGGCCAGATAACCAACGCCGGCTCCTGAGCTGCCGTAGACCCCCGATGCGTATCCGAGGGCATGCAGCCGCGAGGTCCACGAGGACAGGAAGGCCAGCGCGGCATGACGCTGGCTCGGCCCGTACGCCTCCATGTCGTAGTACAGCGGCGTCCCCGGCCCGAAACCAAGCCGCTCGGCCTGCATCACGGCGTCGTTGGCCGCCGCCCGGCCCTGGTGACCCGGATGCCTCCCGAGCTGGCCGAACTCAGCCTGCGGGCCAACGTACATCGGCATGAAGTGCCAGCCGGCCTTGGCCTGCTGGCGAAGCCACCCGGCCGTCAGGTTCGGCTGGGCGCAGGCCCGCTGCGACCCGCCGATGTACACCCCGATCGCCCGGAACGGCGACCGCCGCCGCCACGCGCTCATATATGACGCGCTTGGCGCGGCACACGCGTCGAACCCTCTTCCCTGGTAGTTAGTGTTTTTTACGCTCAGGCGCAAGCGCGGCATGGCGGCCGCGCGGGCTGGGTCCGGGGTGTCGACCACCGGCGTCCGCAGAGCGGCGCTCGCCAGGATCTGGTCGACCTGACGCAGGCCAGCGCCGAACGTGGCGGTGACCTTGATCATCGGCGCTGTCGCCGTGATCTGGTCGGCCACGGGGTTCTCGACCGAGGACCAGCCCGATGACCGCGGCCCGGGCTGGATGAGCAGCGCCTCGGTCCGGCCGACGAGCCTGCTTGGGCAGGACTGGTTACGCGGCGGCTGGCCCAGGTAGACCGCGTGCCGGTCAAAGCGCACGCAGGTAGCCCGGCGTTTGGCCAGGTCGATGACCGGCCAGGACCGGGGAACCTGGAACGCGTATCCCCGGTACAGCACGCGTTTGAACCCGCCGCCGACGGCCGCGCTGGCCTTGGCGGCCGCGCCGTGCTCCCGGCTGGCCGGGCCCGTCGCGGCGTAGGCCGCGACCGGTATCGCCAGGGCGGCGACCGCCCCGAGCGACGCGAACCTGCGCCACTGCCGCCGTTTCGGGCATGGTTCTTCCACGGCCATGTACAGCGATGCCTCCCCCGCCCCCCGTGCCCTGCCCCCCGACAGGACGACCGGCACCGCCCGGCCGACGGTCGCTGCTATCCGACCGGCATTTCAACCGCTGGTACCGCAAGGCACGCTACTTCGCGTCAACGCTATTGAGCATCGCGACCCGCCGGCCGCACGCAATTTCCCCGGACCGGATGTCTAGGCAGTCACTTTTTGCTCGCTATCTGCTTCTGCCTTGCGGCCGCGAGGAGAAGAAGGGCGGGCAGAAAGGTCAGGGCGGTGAAGCCGGTCGCCCGCCAGAAGGCGTCGTCGAAGGCGTCGCCGCGGGCGCCGGGCGCTTTCCTCGCCGAGATCGTCGGCGAGGTGTTGTGCCTCTGGTGGCGTCCTAGTCGGTCGCCCAGCCGGCCATGGGGAACCCGGCCAGCAGATCGCGGACCTCGCCCGCGATCCGTTCGATGGCCGCCTCGTCCTCCTTGGTCGCGGCGGCGATCGCCCCGTCCATCCAGGCGGCTACCTGCGCCATGTGCTGCTCGCCCAGGCCCCGGGTGGTGATGGCCGGCGTCCCGATCCTGATCCCGGACGGATCGAACGGCTTGCGCGGGTCAAAGGGAACGGTGTTGTAGTTCACCTCGATCCCGGCCCGGTCCAGCGCCTTGGCCGCGGGCTTGCCCGCGATGCCCTGCGGCGTCAGGTCGATCAGGATCAGGTGATTGTCGGTGCCGCCGGAGACCAGCGAATAACCCCGGTCGAGCAGCGCGGCCGCCAGTGCCTTGGCGTTGGCCACCACCTGGTGCGCGTAGGCGGAGAACGCGGGCTGGGCCGCCTCGCGCAGCGCGACCGCGATGGCGGCCGTGGTGTGGTTGTGCGGGCCGCCCTGCAGCCCGGGGAAGACCGCCTTGTCCACCCGGGACGCGTGCTCGGCGTCCGTCATGATCATGGCACCGCGGGGGCCGCGCAGGGTCTTGTGCGTGGTCGTGGTGATCACCCCGGCGTGACCCACCGGGCTCGGGTGGGCGCCCCCGGCCACCAGGCCCGCGATGTGCGCGATGTCGGCCACCAGCACCGCTCCCGCCTCGGCGGCGATCTGCGCGAAGGCCGGGAAGTCGATCGTGCGCGGAATGGCCGTGCCGCCGCAGAAGATGATCTTGGGCCGTTCGGCCAGGGCCAGGTCACGCACCTGGTCCAGGTCCACCTGGCCGGTATCGGCGCGGACGCCGTACTGCACCGAGCGGAACCATTTGCCGGTCGCCGACACCCCCCACCCGTGCGTAAGATGTCCGCCCATGGGCAGCGCCATGCCCATCACGGTGTCCCCGGGCTCGGCGAACGCGAGGTAGACGGCCAGGTTCGCGGGCGAGCCCGAGTACGGCTGGACGTTGGCGTGCTCGACGCCGAACAAGGCCTCCGCCCGCCGCGCCGCGAGCGTCTCGATCGGGTCGATGAACTGCTGCCCCTCGTAGTAGCGGCGGCCGGCGTATCCTTCCGAGTACTTGTTGGTGAGCACGGTGCCCGACGCCTCGAGGACCGCGACCGACACGTAGTTCTCCGACGGGATCAGCCGGATCTTTTCGAACTGACGCTGCGCCTCGAGGTTGATCAGCTCGGCAACTTCCGGGTCCTCGCTGGCGACGTGCGGGACGGGCGGCTGATGCATGGTGTCCTCCTCGGGCACAACGCGATGCGGGCGTCATCCCGGCCGGGCGCGGCGCGATGGCCGGCCGCGCGGGCCGGGCTGCTGTCTTCATCATGCCGAACCCGATGATGGCGTGCATCTCGCCACCCGCATGATCCTCGGCGCCAGCACCGCCCGCTCGGCGGTGCCCCACGCGGTGGTGGTCAGCAGGTAGAGCCCGGCCGCCAGCGGCATGACCGCGGCGATGACCAGGGTCGCGCACGGGACCACGCGCGACAGCGAGGGCACCCTCGGCGGTCCCGGCGGCCGCTGTCAGCCGGATCCGCCGACGGCGATCAGCGACACCGAGGCGGCCGCGAGCACCAGGCCGCCCAGCCGGAACGCGGTCAGCCGCTCCCCCAGCAGCACCCGGGCCAGCAGGATCGTCACCGCCGGGTAGAGCGAGGTGATCACCGCCGTCACCGCGAGCAGCCCGTGATGGGTGGCGATGAAGTACAAGATCGTGGCCGGTGCCCCCGTCAGCCCGGTGAGCGCGGCCAGCCAGCCGCCGCGTGCCTCGGGCGGCCGGAGGTCCCGGGTCACGGCGGCGACGCAGATGACCCCGACGGCCGCGAGGACCTGGCCGCTGAACACCGGCCAGAGGCCGCTGCCGGAACCGGCCTCGTCCAGCCCGATGAACAGCAGCGCGAAGCAGGCCCCGGCGACCAGCCCGTAGATCACGCCCAGCTCGGTGCGGCGCCGGGAGGCCCCCGGCGCGCCGTCCCCCGGCGCGCCGTCCTCCGGCGGGCCGCCCGAGGAGGCCGGGGCCGATCGCGCGCCGGCCGACACTCCCACGATCGCGGGCAGGGCCAGCACGATGCCGGTCAGCGCGAGGGCCGTGGGCCGCTCCCCCAGCAGCAGCCCGGCCAGCACCGAGAACCCCGCGGAGCCGACCGCGCTGAGCGGCCCGGCCACGCTGAACGCGGCGTGCCGGTAGCCGACGTAGAGCGCCAGCGCGCCGGACATCCCGGCCAGCCCGGCCACGCCGCCCCAGGCCACCGCGCGCAGGCCGGGCGCCTCCGCGCCGAGCAGGGCCAGCGCGACGCCGGCCACCGCCACGCTGACGCCCTCGGACACCAGCGTCACCCGGATCGCGCTGGCCCGGCGCGCGGCCAGCCCGGCGGTGTAGTCCGAGCCGCCGTACCCGGCCGCGGCGGCCAGGGCCAGCAGGATGGCTAGCACGACCGCGTCCGCCGCCAGGCCCGATCCACACTCATGCATATCAGGTCGGCGTGCCCGCGGGCAGCATGAATATGACCCACTGTCTTTTACGCCCCGTCTCGACACCCGTGGGATGCCGAATGATCGCATCGCCTGATATGTCTAGCCGGTATGCGCATAGGCCAGATCGTCATCGATGTCGCCCCGCTCCGCGAAAGCCGCGACTTCCGCTGGCTGTACAGCGGCCGGGTCATCGCGTCGGCCGGGAACGTGGTGGCCGTGACCGCGGCCAACTGGCAGGTCTACGCGCTGACCCGCTCGCCGGTGGCGGTCGGGCTGCTCACCCTGACCACCAGCATCGGGACGCTGGTCAGCATGCTGACCGGGGGGATGCTCGCCGACCGCCATGACCGGCGCACCATGATGCTGCTGACCGGGCTGCCGCAGGCGCTGCTGGCCGGGGCGCTGGTGGCCAACAGCCTGCAGCGGCACCCGGCGGTGTGGGCGATCTACGCGGTCATGCTGGCCATGGGGCTGCTGGGCGGCCTCGGCGCACCCGCCTCGACCGCCGCCACCCCGGCCCTGGTCGGCCCGAACCGGCTGCCCGCCGCCGCCGCGCTCAACGGGATGGGCGGTCAGCTCGGCAACCTGGGCGGCCCCGCCCTGGCCGGGCTGCTGATCGCCGGGCCCGGGCTGGCCGCCGCCTATGCGGCGGACGCGGCCTGCTTCGTCGTCTTCGCCGTGGCGATCCTGTTCGTGCGCCCCCTGCCGCCTACGGTGCGGGCGCAGCGGCCCGGGTTCCGCTCGCTGGCCGAGGGCTTCCGGTACGTGCGCCACGACGGCGTGCTCGGCGGCATGCTGCTCATCGACACCAGCGCGATGCTCTTCGGGATGCCGTCCGGGCTGTTCCCGGCCCTGGCCAGCGAGCACTTCCATGGCGGGTCGCTCACGTTCGGCCTGCTCACGTCCGCGCCCGGGTTCGGCGCCCTGGTCGGTGCGGCCAGCAGCGGCTGGACCGGCCGGGTCCGCAGGCCCGGCATCGTGATCATCGGCGCGGGCCTCGTGTGGGGCGCCGCGATCACCGCCTTCGGGCTCACCCGCAGCCTGCCGCTCGGGCTGGCCTTTCTCGCGCTGGCCGGCGGGGGCGACATGATCTCCGAGATCCTGCGCAACGCGCTGCTGCAGATCTACGCCCCTGACCGGCTGCGCGGCCGCCTGAGCGGCCTGTACCTGGCGCAGGTCAACACCGCCCCGGCGCTTGGCAACACCGAGGCCGGGATCGTGGCCCAGGCGTTCTCGCTGACCGCCTCGGTGGTCAGCGGCGGCCTGGCCTGCGTCGGCGGCGCCCTCCTGCTCGGCGCCCTGATCCCGGCCCTGCGCCACGCCTCATTGTCGGGCCCGCCAGACACCGACGCGGCCGAGCCGCTCCCCCAGCCCGCCGACTAGGGCGCTCTGCTACGGCGCTCTGCTAAGGCAACCGGCCCGGGCGCTCCATCCAGCGCTCCGGCCGGCGCAGCGGGCTGTAGCCGAACCTCGCGTACAGGGAGCGGCCGGGCTCGGTGGCCAGGATCTGCCGCGCCTCCCGCACGTCGGGATGCTCGATCGCGGTCTGAGCCAGGAACGTCCCCAGCCGCTTCCCCCGGTAGGCGGCGTCGACGAACACGTCGCACAGCCAGGCGAACGTGGCGTAGTCGGTGACGAACCTGGCCAACCCGACCTGCGTCCCGTCGCTGGTGTACAGCCCGATGACCAGCGAGTTATCGAGGGCCTTGTCCATCACGTCGCGGGGGCGGCCCTCCGCCCAGTAGCTCTCCCGGCTGATCCAGGCATGCACCCGGTCGCGGTCGATGAGCTCGGGCTCGTCGCTGGCGAAGTAGCCGTCCGGTCCAGGCCAGCGCATAACCGGCCCTCCCGCCCGGCCGGGCCGATCACCGGCAGCCCCGGCGGTGGCCCGCCCTCGATCAGCGAGACCAGCGCCGCCGTGTCGAGATGGTCCGCGACCAGGTCGCCGAGCGCGTCGAGCCGGGCCTGCCGCAGCGCGGCGAAATCGGTGTCCGGCGCAGCCGTGAAATCCCGCCCGGCCAGCGCGGCGACCTCGGTCAGGAACGCCCGCCGGAACGCGTCGTTCTCCAGCGTGCCGTGCCAGCTGGTGCCCCACGTCGTCGTGGTCCGGCAGCCGCCGGGGAACGGATCGGCGCCGGGGTCGGCGGTCGCCACCCCGTGATGGATCTCGTATCCGGCGACCTCGGCGCCGTAGCCGGTCCCGGCCGGCCGGCCCAGTCGCTTCTGCGTCCCGAACGCCACCTGCACCGGCAGGACTCCCATCCCGGTCACCCGGCCCGCGCCGGACTCCACCTCGTCGTCGATCTGCCGGCCCAGCATCTGATAGCCGCCGCAGATCCCGAGCACCGGCAGCCCCTTGGCCGCCCGCGCCGCGATCGCATCGGCCAGGCCGTTCCCGCGCATCCAGGCCAGGTCGGCGACGGTCGCACGGGTGCCGGGCAGCACGACCAGGTCCGCGTCGGCCAGCTCGGCGGGCTCGGTGGCGAACCGGACCAGCACGCCCGGCTCGGCCGCGAGCGCGTCCATGTCGGTGAAGTTGCTGATCCGCGGCAGCCGCACCACGCTGACCCGCAGCACATCGGCGCCGGCGGGCGGCCCGCCCGACGCCGCACGTCGCGCGTCCAGGGCCAGCGAATCCTCCGGATCAAGCCACAGGCCGTTAGCCCAGGGAATTATTCCGAACGCCCTCCGGCCGGTGAATCCGGTCAGCATCGCCACGCCGGGTTCGAGGAGCTCGCGCGCGCCGCGGAACTTGTTGACCACGAACCCGGCGACCAGCGCCTGATCGGCGGGCTCGAGCAGGGCGAGCGTGCCATACATGGCGGCGAAGACCCCGCCCCGGTCGATGTCGCCCACCACGATCACGGGCAGGTTCGCGGCCCGGGCCAGGCCCATGTTCGCGATGTCGGTCGCCCGCAGGTTGATCTCGGCCGGGCTGCCCGCGCCCTCGCAGATCACCACGTCGTACTCGCGCCGCAGCTCGGCCAGGCTGTCCAGGGCCACCTGCAGCAGCCGGGGGGCGTGCGCCCGGTACTCGACCGCGTCCACCTCGGCGACCGGGTGACCGAGCAGCACGACCTGGCTGCGCCGGTCGCTGCCCGGCTTGAGCAGGACCGGGTTCATCCGCGCGTCGGGCTCGATGCCCGCCGCGGCGGCCTGCATCGCCTGGGCCCGGCCGATCTCCGCGCCGTCGGGAGTGACGAACGAGTTCAGCGACATGTTCTGCGCCTTGAACGGGGCAACGGACACCCCCTGCCGGGTCAGCCAGCGACACAGGCCCGCGGCCAGAACGCTCTTACCCGCATCCGAGGTCGTGCCCGCCACCAGAAGCGCGCCTCTCATCACCCTCTTTTCCGCCTCACCCCGGCCATCGCAGTGGCCGCCGCTGCCGCTCCCGTCGCAGCGATGGTAACCGCGCGGCACAGGCGCACGGCACGCCGGATGTCATCTGGCCCCGGTGAACGCCCGTCTCCGAGCTCCGGACGGCGCTCGGTCGCCCCCCCGTAGGAGTTGGTTCCGCCGAGCCGGACCCCGAGCGCTCCCGCGAACGCGGCCTCGCACCGGCCCGCGTTCGGGCTCGGATGCCGGGCGCCGTCACGGCGCATCGCCCGCCACGCCGCGACCGGGTTCCCGCCGACGACCGGCGCGCACGCGACGGCCAGCAGCCCGGTCAGCCGGGCCGGCGCCCAGTTGGCCACGTCGTCCAGCCGCGCCGCGCCCCAGCCGAACCTGGCCCATTTCGCGGACCGGTAACCGACCATCGCGTCCAGCGTGTTCGCGGCCCGGTACCCGATCATCCCGGGCAGCCCGGCCACCGCCCCCCAGACCAGCGGCGCCACGATCGCGTCGCTGGTGTTCTCGGCGACCGACTCGACGACCGCCCGGGCCAGTTCGCCCTCACCGAGCCGAGCGGGATCACGCCCGCACAGGTTGGGCAGCCGCGCCCGGGCTCCGTCAAGGTCGCCCGCATCGAGGCACGTTGCTATGCGTTCAGATTCAAAAATCAGGGAGCGCGCACCGGTCACCGTCCACGCCGCCCCAGCCGTCGCGGCGAGGCAGAGCAACGGCCGACGGCGGGTGAGGCGCTCGGCCACCAGCGCGGGGACCGCCGCGCCCAGCACGCAGCCCGCCGCGTAGCCCGCGCCGCGCAGCCGGCTGTCGGCGTAGGCGCGGCCCGCCGCGGCGTGCGCGGCCCGGCCGAACAGCGCGACCGGATGCCCTCGCCGCGGGTCGCCGAGCAGCGCGTCCGCCACCGCGCCGGCGAGGATGCCGGCCGCGGCCGGCCAGCCCGGTAGCCTGGTGTCCAGGCCGCCGTGCCGCGTGCTTGAGCGGGACCCGCCGACCGTCGTTGTCACGGACACGACGATAGGGGAACCGGCGCCGCGGCCCCGGCCCTATGCTCTCCCGAATGCGATCTGGCCTCGGCCGCACCGTGTCCCCCGCGTGACCTTGGCCGAGCACAATTGCAGACTCTGGCGCCTGTAGCTCAGCTGGACAGAGCAGCTGCCTTCTAAGCAGCCGGTCGCAGGTTCGAATCCTGCCAGGCGCGCCAACCGAAATGCGCAGTTCAGAACCCATGTGTGGCGCACTCTACCGACCGGCTAACACAGCTCGAAGTCCCAGAAGATCAGCATCGGGTCGCCGTTGTAGGCGGCGTAAGCCGCGGCTGGGTACCAGGCGCGCAATGTCCAGATGTCTGACGGATGCTCGGGCAGCACCCGCTCGGGCGGCGGCGCGTCGGCCGGGTCCCGGTGCGGGACGCGCAGCTCCTCGCAGTGACGGACCTCGAAGCCGAGCGGCAGCGCGGCGGTGAGGTACTCGCTGGTCAACCGGCTGTGGTGCGGCATGTAGCCATAGCTGCCGTCGGGCATCGCCTGGACCATCGGATAGTCCATCCGTGAGTCGGCGATCACCAGGTGCCCGCCCGGCCGCAGCACCCGCGCGAATTCGGCCAGCACCGGGGCCAGTTCGGGTACGTGGCTGAGCGCCAGCGAGATCGTCACGAGATCGACCTCCTGGTCCGCGACCGGCAGCGCCCGCAGGTCACCCTGGCAGAAGTCCGCGCCGGGAACCTTGGCCTTGGCGACGGCGAGCATCTTCGCCGAGCCGTCCACGCCGATCACCGAATGGCCCTTGGCGGCCAGGTAGGCCGCGTGGCGGCCGCTGCCGCAGGCAGCGTCGAGGGCGGGCCCGATCGGCAGGCGGTCGATGATCGGCCGGATGATCGGTTCCTCAAGGTCAATCAGGTCGTTCGGCCCGTCGTAGTACTCGGCCCAGACGTCGTAGCCCTCGGTCGCCGTGATCGGGCGGACCGTGGCGCCGTCGCCGAACTCGCCGGCGCAGTCGAGCATCGCGCGGATCTCGGCGATCCTGGCCTCGGTGAACTCGCGGTCGTACTCGCCGTTGTAGGCGCGAAGGAGGGCGACGCCTTGCAGGCCGAGCAGGTAAGCCAGGGCGTGCTGGTAGATCACCTGTCGATGCTAAGAGCCGCCCGCCGGCCGGGCTACTGGATATCGGGGCGGACGAAGAAGGCGACGTGTGCTTGGCGCCCGGACTGCTGGCATTCTCTGATGGTGAGTCGTCCCGGCCGCCCGATCATTGTGCTTGGCCCTGAGCGAAGCGGCACGTCCGCCTGGGCTGAAATGATCGCCACCTGGGGTGCCTACGCAGGTGAACCTGACGATCTTCCTGCACCGGATGAGCTCAATCCCCGCGGCCGGTGGGAGTACGGACCGTTGTGGGATCTCCTGGAGATCATCGGCGACTTCGCTGAGGGGGTGAGCTGGTGGGAAGCGTCATTTCCCCGGCGGGTCGCCGCTAAAGCGACCAATCCGCGGCTGCGATCCTCGGCCCAGGCGCTCGTCGGCCAGATGGAGAGGCACGGTCAGCCCTGGATCTGGAAAGACCCCGCTCTCTGCCATTTCCTGCCGTTCTGGCGCCAGATCTGGGATGACCCGCTGTGTGTGATCACCGTCAGAAACCCGCTGGATGTCGCGACGTCCTGGCAGCAGTTCGCCCGGCTAAACGGCCGGCGGCCAACCTCGGTGGCCTGCAACCTGCTGCGCTGGCAGTACATGATCCAGTCGGTCCTGCGAGAAACAGAAGAGATCCCGGACAGGATCTTTGTCGAGTACGAACGCCTGGTAAGGCAGCCAAGCGAGCAGGCGCGCCGCTTGGCCGCCTTCCTCGACAGCCACTGCGGCCGGGACACCGGCGAGATCCGCATCACGGCAATGGCAAACAACTGCGATCCGGCTCTCTGGCGGAACCGGGCGAGCGTCAACAGGACGGCCAGCGAGATGGCTCCAGCACCGACCGCCCTCTACCGCATGCTGCGGGAAAGAGCCGCTGATGTCCCCGGGCCCGCCGATCACAGCCATCCCATGCCAGATGGCTGGAGAACACTCATTATCAACGAAGAACTCGCCAGCGAGTGATAGTCAATGTCCATCGGAGAAGGGCCTCGGCCGTTCTTTCCAGATCTTCCAGAGCCCGCGCATTGGATGGCCGAACAGGAGGTCTATGGTTGCGCCGAGCACCGGCTCGGGCGGGATCTCCAGGCCGCGCGCGCGAAGCTCGGCGATGTAAAGGTCCCTGACCTCGTCGCGGGTCCTTCCCGGTGCGGCGTCGCGGGCGGCACGGAACGCCTGCGTGTGTGCTTCTTTGCGTTCCCGCGACTCGCGCTGCTCCCGTTCGCGGTACTCCGTGGCGCCGGGCCATGGCTCGTCCGGATCTTCTCTCCAGGCTCGCTTGTTCTCCGCGCCCGGGCATGCGCACAGCTGCTGCCAGACCGTCAGGGGAACGGGCATCCGGTCGGCGAGAGGGCACCCCGCGTGGCAGCGACAGCGGCATAGGGCGACGGTGGATTCCAGCCGACGACGGGATGCATGCCGACGGATCCCCACAGTGACGTGCCCGCACTCCTGGTGGGCTTCGCGTGCGCACGCCAGGGAACGGCCGGTCATAGCCGTTGGCCGCGTTCGGTGTTCACGACGCAGAAGAGGTTCCCCTCGGTGTCGGAGAGCACCACGAAGTCGGCGCCGTCGGGGTACGCCCAGTCCACGCGCCGGGCGCCGAGCGATACCAGCCGCTCGACTTCGGCCCGCTGCTCCTCTTCGCTGGCTACGTGCAGGTCGAGATGAGTTCTGTCGGTCTCGTCCAGCAGGAGGGCCGGGCCGTCTCCGCGCTGAGGCACCAGGGCGCCCGGGTTATCACCGGCACGCGGCACGTAGCCGAGGGCGTTGCGCCAGAAGGTCGCGGCCCGGTTGACATCGGTGACGTTCAACACCAGCGAGCCGATTTGTGCCATGACGACCAGCGTAGGCTTGCGGCCGCGGTGGCGGTGATCGGCGAGCGAGTAGGCACGTGATGGATCTTCAGGAAGTGCTGGCGACAGGCGGCCGACCGGCTCGACCATTACGCGCGAGTTTTAGCAATCTGACCCAAGAAAAACGGCGCCGAGGGGCGGACCATGTGACCTAAGCGGACACCGCCGCGATATGGCCGGTCCCGGAGAGGGGAACAACCCATGCCGCGAGCTCAGGCCTGGCGCGCACGCGCCGCGCTCATCGCCGCCGTTTCCGCCGTCGCCGCGATCGTCGCCGCGGTCGGCTTAGCCGCGGCCGGCGGTGCGGCGACGTCGCCCGGCCACGGCTCGGTGGTGCGGACCGGCGACGGGCGGGTCCAGGGCCAGGCGAGCGGGTCGACCGATGAGTACCTCGGCATCCCGTACGCGGCACCGCCGGTTGGCCCGCTGCGCTGGCGTCCTCCGCAGCCGCCCGCGCCGTGGCGGGGTGTGCGGCAGGCCACCAGTTTCGCCGCGCACTGCCCGCAGCCGCCGTCGTCCTTCGGAGTGGCCAGCACCTCGGAGAACTGCCTGTACCTGAACGTCTTTGCCCCGGCCAGCCACGCCGGTCACGCCGACCGCAATCTTCCCGTCATGGTGTGGGTGCACGGCGGCTCGCTGCTGGTCGGCGAGAGCGACGACTACAACCCCGCGGCACTGGTTCAAGACGGGGTCATCGTCGTCACCGTCAACTACCGGCTCGGCGCGCTCGGCTTCCTGGCCGACGCGGCGCTGGCGTCCCGGCCGGGCGGGCCGTCCGGCGACTACGGGCTGATGGATCAGCAGGCCGCGCTGCGCTGGGTGCAGCGCAACATCCGCGGCTTCGGGGGCAACCCCCGCAACGTGACCCTGTTCGGCGAGTCGGCGGGCGGCCTGTCCACGCTGTCCCAGCTGGTCTCGCCGGGCGCCCGCGGGCTGTTCCAGCGGGCCATCATCGAGAGCGGCACCTACAACCTGACCCAGCAGTCGCTGGCCACCGCCGAAACCGCCGGCGCGGCGTTCGCCGCCAAGGTCGGCTGCGCCAGCAACACCGCCGCCTGCCTGCGCGGCCTGCCGGTGTCCACGATCATCGACAACGAAGACTTCGCCGGGTACACCCCCGACGTCGATGGGTCGGTCCTTCCCGAGACGATCAAGACCGCGCTGGCCACCGGTCAGTTCAGCCACGTCCCGGTGGTCATCGGGACCAACCACGACGAGTGGCGGCTGTTCGTGGCCCTGGACCAGATCGACGGCGGCCCTCCGGTCACCGCGGCCAACTACCAGACCATGATCGCCTCGACGCTGGGCGTGCCCGCCGCGGCGGCCGCGGCCATCGCCAGCCGGTACCCGCTGAGTTCCTACTCCAGTCCGTCCGTGGCGCTCGGGGCGGTCGGCACCGACGCTATCTTCGCGTGCCCGGCGGTCACCGCCGAACAGTCCCTGTCGCGGTACACGCCCACCTACGCGTACGAGTTCAACGACGAGAACGCGCCGGAGCGTTTCCTGGCGCCGGTCGGCTTCCCGTACGGCGCGGCCCACGCATCCGAGCTCCAGTACCTGTTCGGCCTGACCACGGCCGCCTTCCCCGGCGTCTTGACTCCGGCGCAGCAGCAACTGGCCGCGATCATGAAGCGCGACTGGACCAATCTGGCCAAGTTCGGCGGGCCCGGGGCGCGCTGGCCCCGGCTCACCGCAGCGAGCCAGCCAACGCTGTCCCTGGCGCCGCCGCACCCGCAGGTGGAGACCGATTTCGCCGCCGAGCACCACTGCGCGTTCTGGGCCGCGGCGGGCTCGGCCGGGTGACGAATAGCCCAAACCTGGCTGCTGATTTGGTAAATCGACGCCGGGCGATTCACCGGCTCATGATCCGATAGGCGCCGTATGGAGACCATTGGGCGTAAGGTCCGCGTGGGTGCGGTGATCGCGGCCTTGCTATTGACGGCCGCTTGCTCATCCGGTCAATCGTCGAGCCATCAGGCATCCACCGTGTCCGTCCGGCCATCGGCACCCGCGGCGGTCCACTCCGCAACGCCGGGAACCGCACCGTCATCGACCCCGGCCGGGACGCCTTCGCCCGCCCCGGCGGGCCCGGCCGCAACGGTCCGGCACTGGGGCGCTTTTTTCGGCGCCGCCAAGGGCGTGAACTATGACCTGGAGACCTCGCCGGCGGCGGTGACCCTGCCCGGCGCCGTGGCCCAGGTGGCATCGTCGAACTCCGACGAGTACGCGCTGCTGACCAACGGCAGCGTCTACGCGTGGGGCCTCGGCACCGCCGGCGAGCTGGGCGACGGCACCTGGCAGAACTCGATCGTCAAGCCGGTGCGGGTCCGGTTCCCCCCGGGGGTCACGATTGCCTGGCTGCCGACCGACGTGATGCCCTACGACACCGCGCTCGCGGTGGACACGAGCGGGCGCGTGTGGGGCTGGGGCAACAACGGCGGCGGCGAGCTGTGCCTGGGCAACACCAGGGCGTATGACACCCCGGTCCAGCTGCCGCTGCTCGGCGTCACCAGCCTGGCCGGGGCCAGCAACCACGCCCTGTATGACTCCGGCGGCACGGTCTACGCCTGCGGCCAGAACCTCGAGGGCAGCCTGGGCGACGGCAGCTTCGCCAGCACCACCACCCCGGTGCGGGTACCCGGGCTGGACGGATCGTCGGTCATCGAACTGGTCGCCGCGTTCGCCAACGCCGGGGCGCTGCTGTCCGATGGCGAGTACCTCGACTGGGGCTACAACCACAACGGGCAGCTCGGCGACGGTCATGCTGGGAGCCCATCGGACGTCCCGGTCCGGGTGCCGCTCCCGCACCCGGTGACCGAGGTCGCTCAGGGCGGGTCGATCTGGAACAACGGCCAGACCCTGGCGCTGCTGTCCGACGGCTCGCTCTGGTCCTGGGGGGCCGACTACAACTCCCAGCTTGGCAACGGCGCGACCGGGATGCAGCCGTCCCCGGTGCGCTTCTACCCGCCGCCCGGGGTTATCTACGAGAGCCTGGCCACCGGGTCGGCCACCTCCTACGCCGTGTCCACGGCCGGGGACGTCTACGCCTGGGGCGTCAGCTTCGTCGGCCAGCTCGGCGACGGCACCAATCACACCACCCGCGCCACCCCGGTCCTGGTGGCGTCCGGGGCCACGGCGATCTCCGCCACCGCCAACAACGTGGTCATCGGCGATCCGTAGCCGGCCCCGCGGGCCACGGCCGTCATGGCGCCCGCCGGCGGCGGACCTGCCACACGCACACCCAGCCGAGCCCGGCGGCCAGCAGCAGATAGATGGCGGTCTCGATCCACTGCAGCGGCCAGAACCGGCTGGCGGGCTGGTAGGTCACGGACTGGCGCAGGTGCATGGCAGCCAGCAGCTTCCGGCAGGCGAGCGGGTTGATCCCAGGCCCGGACGTGCTCAGGCATCCCCTGGGCAGCGCCGTCAGCTCCGGGCCCGCCGACGTCATGATGACGTTCGACGGCGCGCCCGACGGCGTGATGACGACGTCCGACAGGACCCAGGCGCCCGCCTTGGCGAAAGGCGCGGTGAGCACGATGTCGGTCACCCCGCTGGCCGCGTTGACGTTGACCTGCCCGTGTCCGGTGCTCAGCGGCGCCGTGTAGTGGGCGGGCGGCAGCAGGTGCGGCCGGACGAAGTTCGGCACCAGGACCTGGACCACCACGAACACGACGAGCGTCAGGGCCATCGCGGATACCGTGCGGCGTAGCAGCACGCCCGCGGTCACGCCGAGCGCGAAGGCGAACGCGGCGTAGCCGAGCGGGGCCACGCCGCGTGCGTCGAAGATGACCGGGTCGAGCCGCGCCTCCGCGAACCCGGAAAAGGTGACGTGTACCCCGTGCGCTCCGCTCGCGGCGGTCACCGCCGATCCGCCGAAGAGCGACGCCGCGTCGATCGGGCTGGCCCACCAGGTGACCATCAGGCTGAACAGGCCCGCCGTCGCGACCGCGGCGAGGCCGACCAGACCGAGCTTGGCCAGGGTCCAGCGGGTCCGGGTGACGCTCTGGTTCCACGCTATGCGGTGCGTACCGGCCTCGATCTCGCGGGCGATCAGCGGCGCGCCCCAGAACAGGCCCATGACCGCGGGCACCAGGTACATGAGGAATGCGGTGCCGTAGAAGAGGACGTGGTCGAGGTTGCCGACGCGGTCGAGGAAGTTGCTCGCCAGCGCGGCGCAGCTGGCGTGGCAGGTGGGCAGGCCCGCGGCGGTGTAGCCGGCGACGAGGCCGGGCCGGGTGGCCACGAGCAGGATCGCGGCCGCGCCGAGCGCGATGGCCGCGGTGATGGCTTGCGGGCGGAACTGGCGCCAGGTCACCCAGATCATTGGTTTATCTCCAGCATCTGGCCCTCCGGCGATCCCGCGGTGTGGCCGAGGTAGGCGAGGATCAGGTCCTCCAGGCTGACCGGCTCGACCGTCCAGGCCGGGTCGATGACCGGCCCGCTGCTGCGCACCAGGAACGTGCTCTGCCGGCCGGCGTGGCTCTCGGTGATGACCTGCTGGCCAGCCGGCATGCTCGCGGCATCGCGGCGCGGGCCGGTCAGCAGATGGTGGGAGGCGAGCAGGTCGTCCACCTCGCCTTCGATCTGCACCCGCGAGGCGATCAGCACGATCAGGTAGTCGCTGACCCGTTCCAGGTCGGCGACCTGATGCGAGGAGATCAGCACGCTGAGCTCCTGATCGGCCGCCGCGTTCATCAGGACCTGGAGGAATTCGCGCCGGGCGCGCGGGTCCAGGCTGGCGATCGGCTCGTCCAGGATCAGCAGTTCAGGCCGCTTGGCCAGCGCCAGCGTGAGCGCGAGCTGGGCGCGCTGGCCGCCGGACAGCCGTCCCGCCTTCTGCTTCGGGTCCAGGCCCAGCTGCTCGATCCGCCGCCGGGCGAGGCCGGCGTCCCAGCGCGGGTTCAGGTGCGCGCCCAGCCGGAAATGGTCGGCCACGCTCAGCCCGTCGTAGACCGGCGTGTCCTGCGCGACGTAGCCGACCCGGGCCAGCTGCTGCGAACCGGCGGCCGGCCGGCCGCCGAGCACCTCGACGGTGCCGGTGGTCGGGGCCAGCATCCCGGTGGCCAGGTTGATCAAGGTGGTCTTGCCCGCCCCGTTCGGGCCGACGAGCCCGGCCACGTGCCCGGCCGGGATGCTTAGCGTGCAGTCGGCCAGGGCCCAGCGGTGCCCGTAGCGCTTGCCAAGGCCGCGTGCCTCAATCGCCGCGGTTTCGTTCGTCATCCTGCTTCCTCCCGTGCGGCGGACGCGACGGCCCGCTGAAACAGCGCCTCGATGTCCTCGATATCCAGGCCGGCATGCTGGGCGCGGCCGACCCAGGCGGACAGCTCGCGACTGAGCCGCTGATGCGCGGCGACCGACGCGTCGCCGACGGTCTTGGTCACGAAGGTGCCGACGCCTGGCTTGGCCGCCACCAGGCCCTCGTACTCCAGGAGCCGGTAGGCCTTGAGCACCGTGTTGGGATTGATCGCCAGCGAGCCGGCCACGTCCTTGACGGTGGGCAGCTGATCGCCCGTCCGCAGCAACCCCAGCCGCAGCGCCTGCCGGACCTGCCGGATCAGCTGCAGGTACGGCGCGACGCCCGACCTGCTATTGATGTGGAACTCCACCACGAACGCTCCCAACCCTGCGACCTGGGGTTATCTTAGGTAGCTAGCACTATATATGAATGAGTCGCAGCGGACAAGGCAGACAACCAGCAAAACCGGGCGGTTTCGGGTGCTGGTCACCCGCCCCGACCGCATTCCGCTACAACAGAGTGCTGTGACTAGCGAACCGGTCTGCATCCGCCGGTATCAGCCGGCTGATCTTGACGACGTGTACCGCATCTGCCTGCTGACCGCCGCGAACGGCGAGGATGGCACGGCGCTCTTCCGTGACGCGATGCTGCCGGGACACCTGTACGTCGGGCCCTACGTCGCGTTCGAACCCTCGCTCGCCTTCGTGGCCGAGGACTCGGCTGGCGTGGCCGGTTACACCCTCGGGGCGCTCGACAGCCACGCCTTCGAGGAGCGGCTCGAGCGCGACTGGTGGCCCGCCCTGCGCAGCGACTACCCGGAACCGGCCACCGATGCGGGGCTGTCGACGCCCGAGCAATACGCGATTCACAACATCCACCATCCGGGCAGAACCGCGGACGAACTCGCGGCCGGCTTCCCCTCGCATCTGCATATTGACCTGCTGCCGCGCATGCAACGACGCGGGATCGGGAAAACGCTGATCACCACGATGATCACCGCCCTGCGGGACCGGGGCTCGCCGGGCGTGCACCTGCTCGTCAGCCGCGGTAACCAGCGGGCGGCCGGGTTCTACCGGCACCTGGGCTTCAGCGAATATCCGGCCACCCAGGTGAACGTCTTCACCATGGATCTCAAATGGTTAGCCGGGGGAACGATCAGGCGCTGGCGCTGGAAACATCCTCGGGAAGACACGGCGGCACGGTGCACGGGCCCGGGGGCAAATCGATCCGGCGGACCGGAGCGGACCCGGCCGGCCGCGCCCCGGTGCGAACCAGCAGCCCCGATGCGATCACGACCAGCGCCGCAACGCAGATCGCGTACACCAGCGACGTCGAGTGCAGACCGAATCTGCTCGTGGCCGCCCCGGCGATCAAGGCCGGAATGCTGAACGCGAGATAGGACACGATGAACACGGCCGCGATGAGGCCCGCGCGTTCGGTTCCGGCCAGGGCGATGATCATCCGGAACGCGCCCGTGAACGTGAGCCCGAATCCGACGCCCGCCACGGCCGTGCCGAGCAGGAACGCGGCGGAGGTCGTCGTCGCGATCGCGGCGATCGTCACGCCAACGCCCGCGAGCAGGAACGCGCAGCCGGCCAGCATGGCCCGGCGCGGAGCCATGCCCCGCAGCAGGCCCACGGCCGCGGCCCCGACCCCGGCGAGCAGGAAGATCACCAGGCCGCCCCACAGCAGGTTGGCCGAAGCCGCGAGCTGAGCGGCGAGCGACGGCCCGAGCGACAGGTACAGGCCGCCGAGCGCCCACACCGCGACGATGGCCGGCAGGGCCGCCACGAAGGTACCCCGGGCCCGGCGCGGCACGCCGACCCGCGGCCGCATCGAGGCCAGGACACCGGGCCGCGGCGATCCCGGCTCGGCCAGCGTGAGCACGGCCAGCGCGGCGAGCACGAACACGCCGAGCAGCAGCCACCAGACCAGGCGGGTCGGGGCCGGCCCGTACTGCACCAGCGCGCTGGTGACCAGCGCCCCCACGGCGAGGCCCGCGCTCGAGAACGCGCTGGTGACCAGGGCGGCGCGCTCGCTCCCGGCCGGCTGCAGTTCGATCAGCGCCGCGCCGATCGCGCCGCTGGCCAGCCCGGTCGCCACGCCCTGCAGGGCGCGCGCGAGGAACAGCGCCGCGGTTCCGTCGGCGGCCAGGAACGCGCCGCACGCCCCGGCGCTGACGACGAGCGCGAGGACGATCACCGGCCGACGGCCCAGGAAGTCGGAGACCGAGCCGAAGAACAGCAGCGTGACCAGCAGCACCAGGACGTAGACCGCGAACACGGCGGTCAACGTGGTCGTGGAGAAGTGGAACCGGGCGGCATACACGCCGTACAACGGCGACGCGGCGGCCGACGCGAAGAAGAGCATCATGAACGCCACGGCCAGCACCCAGAACCCGGCCGCACCGGGCAGCGTCCAGCGGCGGGAAAGATCGGTCTTCACCCCGACGCTAACCAGCCGCCTGCGCCGAAAATTGCGTGCGGTACAGCTCGGCATAGAGCCGGCCCGCGGCCAGGAGCTCGTCATGGGTTCCGCGCTCGCGGATCTCGCCCTGGTCGATGACCAGGATCTGGTCGGCCTCGCGGACGGTGGACAGCCGGTGCGCGATGACCAGGGAGGTGCGGCCGGCCAGCGCGGTCTTGAGCGCGCGCTGGATCGCCACCTCGGACTCGGAGTCCAGGTGGGCGGTGGCCTCGTCCAGCACGACGACCGTCGGGGCTTTGAGCAGCAACCGGGCCAGGGCCACGCGCTGCTTCTCGCCGCCGGACAGCCGGTAGCCGCGATCGCCGGCCACGGTGTCGAGGCCGGCCGGGAGCGAGGAGATCAGGTCCCAGATCCGCGCGGCCTCGCACGCCTCGACCAGCTCCCGCTCGGTCGCGCCCGGGCGGGCGTAGGCCAGGTTGGCCCGGATCGTGTCGTGGAACAGGTGGGCGTCCTGGGGCACGACCCCGATCACGTCGTGCAGGGACCGCAGGGTCAGGTCCCGGACGTCGTGGCCGTCGATCCGCACGGCACCGGACGTGGCGTCGTAAAGCCGGGGCACCAGATGGGTGATCGTCGTCTTGCCCGCTCCCGACGGCCCGACCAGAGCGGTGAGCTGTCCGGCGGGAGCGCGGAAGCTCACCTCGTTCAGGACCCAGGCGCTGGCGGCCGGCTCCGGCGCGGGCCGCGCGATCGACTCCAGCGAGGGCAGCGAGATCTCGCTCGCGGGCGGGTAGCGGAAGCAGACGCGGTCGAACTCGACCTGCGGTGCGCTCATGCCGCGCCCAGATTCCGCTCCGGGAAGCGGGCGGGCGCCGGGACGGGGCGTAACAGACGGCTTCAAGTCCAGCACCTCGAACACGCGATCAAAGCTCACCAGTGCGGTGACCACGTTGATCTGCATGTTGGACAGCATGTTGACCGGGCCGTACAGCCGGGTGATCAGGGCGATCATGGCGACCAGGGTGCCGACCTGGAGCACGCCGTGGATCACGAGCGTGCCGCCCAGGCCGTAGATCAGCGCGGTGGTCAGCGCGGCGATCAGGGCCACGACGGCGAAGACCGCCTGGCCGTACGCGGTCGAGACGATCGCGATGTCCCGGACCCGGCCCGCCCGGCGGGCGAACAGCCGGGCTTCCTCGTCCGGCCGGCCGTAGAGCTTGGCCAGCATCGCCCCGGCCACGTTGAACCGCTCGGTCGCCATCGTGGCCAGCTCGGCCTGAAGCTGCATCCCCTCTCTCTCGAGCCGTTGCGTCCGCTTCGCGGCCAGCTTCATGGGCACCAGGAACAGCGGGATCAGCGCCAGCGCCACCAGGCTGATCTGCCAGGACAGGTAGAACATCGCGCTGAGCACCAGGACCAGGGTCAGCAGGGTCGATACCCAGGTGGCCAGCGTCATCGTGACCGCCCGCTGGGCCTCGTTGACGTCGTTGTGGAGCCTGCTGACCAGAGAGCCGGTCTGGGTTCTGGTAAAGAACGCCAGCGGCTGGCGCTGCACATGGCGGAACACGCTCGTGCGCAGTTCGTAAACGAGGCCCTGGCCGATCTTCGCCGAATACCAGGACCTGAAAAAGGTGGCGAGCGTGTCCACCAGTGCCAGCCCGGCGACCGCCAGCGACAGTTGCACCACGACGCCGGCCCGGTGGCGCAGGATGCCGTCGTCGATGATCAGGGCGAGTATCAGCGGGTTGACGGCGGTGACCACCGCGTCCACCGCGGTGATGACCAGCAGGAAGACGATCGCCTTGCGGTGTCGCGCGGCGTAGGGGATGATCCGCCGGACGGTGCCCGGCTTGATCTGCTGGCGGGTTAGCTGATCGTCATCGCGAATGTACCTGATTCCCCATGTCGGGCCACCGATCATGGCGCAACAAGCCCCTTCAAAGCGGTGCCGTTATCATCGTTGCCGAGTGGCGGGATACACGATTAGGCTGCGCGATTAACTATAAGTAGATAAGCCATGAATTACAACCTGCGCGCTTTTATTTGCGCAAATGGAATTGGCTTGATAAAGTAAAGGCGTGAGCAGGTCTGGTAATGACCGCTCAGGTCGCTCACCCGGCGCGCATCACCGCATCCAGAGATTCCTGTACGTTACGCAACGCCTCGGCCTCGGCCTGGTCCCGGGGACCGTCGGCCAGGTCGGCGGGATCGACATCGGCAACGTGGGTTTGCAGCCACCAGATGTTGCCCAGCGGGTCGCGGATCCGGCCGACCCGTTCGCCGAAGTAAAGACTGGTCGCGGGGGTAACCAACGTCGCGCCCGCGCCGACCGCTCGCTGGCAGGCCGCGTCGCAGTCGGGAACGTACAGGCGCAGGAACGCCGGCGTCTCCGGCCAGCCGTCCCTGGCGTCGAACATCATCACCACCGAGTCGCCGATCCGGACCTCGGCATGCTCGATGCCCCCGGCCGGACCGCTTACCCGGCCGAGCCCGGTCGCGCCGAACGCCTCCTCGGTGAACTCGATCAGCCGGGCGGTGTCGCGCGAGATGATCCATGGCGTCACCGCGTGGTAGCCGGCTGGCTGGTAGTCGCTCATGGTCCCACGCTAGGCACGGGGTACGACAATGTGTCGCGAGCCGTCAGGCGGCGGCGTTGGTGGGCGGGCCGTGGCTGTGGTAGCTGCGGTAGCGGTCCGGGCTGGTCACGGTGACCGACCCGTCGGGCCGTAGCACGATGCGCCAGCCCCACCGGTGGATCGCGATGAGGTG
>Ga0335074_10000849_pt1 | contig 41822 bp, 33 predicted proteins | sample Lox_Sample_23_FD_206715 | JGI IMG/M metagenome (GOLD analysis project Ga0335074, IMG submission 206715) | Soil microbial communities from Loxahatchee National Wildlife Refuge, Florida, United States - Lox_Sample_2.3 | ecosystem: Environmental > Terrestrial > Soil > Wetlands | place: USA...
CTGGTGGTCGGTGCCGTCTTGACTCCCCTGGCCGGGTGGATCGCCGTCTCCCGGCCAAGCCCGCAAGCCAAGTCAGCTCAGCCGGGCTATCAGATCCCGTCCTTCGCGCTCGTGGTGGTGTCGGCCGCAGTGGGCTGCGTAGGCGGCATCTATGGCATCGGCGGCGGCTCGATCCTCGCGCCAGTTCTCATCGGCGGAGGTCAGCCCCCCTCGGAGGTCGCTCCCGCTGCACTGGCATCGACGTTCGTGACATCGATCGCAGGCGTTATCACCTTCACGACTCTGTCCATCCATCAGCACCTGCATGTAGCCCCCGACTGGCTAACCGGGATCGCGCTCGGCATCGGCGGGCTGGCGGGCGCGTATACCGGGGCGCGGATTCAGGCCCGCCTCCCTGACCTGCTGATCCGCCGGGTGATGGGAATCCTGGTGCTCGCGATCGGCACCCGCTACCTCGTGCTGGGCGCCAGTTGAGCGTCATTCGCTCCGCAGCGTCTTCGTAACGCCCCGCGGTCCGTAGCGAGTTCGAGACTGCGCCCTGGCCGGCCGGCGAGACGGGCAACACTTACCAGCAGCCGAGGCGCAGCTGGAGGGCGGTCATTGGCCAGGGCAGCGATGGTGTCCCCCGCGCCGACGCGAGCGCTCTCCCGCGGCGCTGGCCTGGAAACTCATCGACGAGGCCGAGGTGCATAAGCTGGTCGCGGGATGACCGGATCGGACGACGCTGCCCGGCCCGCAGGTATGTCACCGTCTCGGCGATCGGGCTGCCCGCACCGCATGTCCCTCACGTCGCCTCGCTGCCGCCATGTCCGCTCCGAACGCGTCCGGTTGCGTCGCCCTGATTGTCGGGGCAGTCTGAGTGAGCCTGGATAGTACCGAACCACCGCCGCTGGATCGAGGGGCCACTGATGAAGCTGCCTCCGTTTGATTACGAGGCACCGGAGACCGCTGCTGAGGCCATCGAGTTGCTGGCCGAGCACGAGGATGAGGCGAGTGTGCTGGCCGGCGGGCAGAGCCTGATACCGCTGCTGGCCCTGCGGCTGGCCCGCCCTACGGTGCTGATCGACATCAACGGTGTGCCGGAGCTCGCGGGCATATCGGCCGTCGATGGCTGGCTGGCGATCGGCGCCACCACCAGGGAGTACGTCGCCGAGGATTCGCCGGCTGTCGCCGACACCGTGCCGCTACTGGCCGCGGCACTGCCCTTTATAGGCCACGAGGCGATCCGCAGCCGGGGGACGATCGGCGGCAGCCTGGCGCATGGCGACCCGGCGGCTGAGTTGCCGGCCGTGGCCCGGGCGCTTGATGCCGAGCTCGTGGTGCGAAGCAGGTCGGGCGAGCGCGTCATTCCGGTGGCGGACTGGTTTGACGGCTACCTCACGACGGCACGTCGTCCGGACGAGCTGCTGGTGGAGGTCCGGTTCCCGGCGGCGCGCCAGGGCACAGGGACTAGCTTCCTTGAGGTCGCCCGGCGGCACGGGGACTTCGCGATCGTGGGTCTGGCGACATCGCTCACGCTCTCGGACGGCAAGATCAGCGACGCCCGGCTCGCCTTCGCCGGCATGTCCGACGTGCCAGTCCGGGCTACGGAGGCCGAGAGCGTGCTGATCGGCGAGCGGCCGTCGGCCGAGCTTTTTGACGAGGCGGCCGGCCGGGCGATCGCGGATATCGACCCGCCATCGGATCTGCACGGTTCGCCGGAGTACCGGAAGAAAGTCGCGGCGACCCTGGCTCGTCGCGGCCTGCGGGCGGCCGTCGATCGAGCCGCATCCGCGAATTGAGCGTCGCCGAGTACGGAACTAGTGCCGCGAAAGGCAGTGACTGATGGTGGACATCACCTTGAGGGTGAACGGCGAGACCCGCACAGGCTCGACGGAGGCACGCAAGACGCTGGCTGACTTCCTCCGGGACGACCTTGAGCTCACCGGCACCCACGTCGGCTGCGAGCACGGCGTGTGCGGTGCGTGCACGGTCATCGTCGATGACAGGCCGGTGCGTTCGTGCCTGATGCTGGCGGTCCAGGCCGCGGGCAGCGAGGTGGCAACGATCGAAGGGCTGGCCACCGACGGCGGGCTGAACCCGCTGCAGCAGGCGATGTGGGACTCGCACAGTTTCCAGTGCGGTTTCTGCACGCCAGGGTTCGTCATGCAGGCGACCGCGTTCCTGCGAAAGCATCCCGACGCCGACGAGCAGCAGCTCCGGGAGGCGCTGTCGGGCAACATCTGCCGGTGCACGGGTTACCAGAGCATCATCGACGGCGTCCTGCTGGCCGCCGAGCGGAACCGCGAGCGCTGAACGAGGGGACGACAATGACGAGAATTGCGGCCGAGCGGTACACCGGCGCCAGCATCCGGCGCTCGGAAGACCCGCGCATCCTGACCGGCGCCGGCCGGTATGTCGACGACATCAAGCTGCCCGGGATGCTGCACGCGGCGTTCGTGCGCTCACCGCTGCCGCATGCGCGGGTCCTCTCGGTAGATGTCTCGGCGGCGCGGAAACTACCGGGAGTGGTCGCGGTCTACACCGGCGCCGAGATCGAGGAGATGACGGTGCCCGGACCAGACGCGCTCAGCACGCTGCTGGGCTCGACCGGGCCAACCCCGGAGTTCAGTCTGCTGGCGACGGGCAAGGTGCGCATGGTGGGAGATCCGGTGGCGATCGTAGTGGCCGAGAGCCGGTACCTCGCCGAGGACGGCTGCGAGCTGGTCGAGGTCGAGTACGAGGACCTGCCGCCAGTCGCGACCGCGGACTTTGCCCTCGATCCGGCCAGCCCGCCGCTGTTCGAGAACCTCGGGAACAACATCGCCAGGCCGCACACGCGTAACGAGTTCGGCGACGTCGCCGGCACCTTCGACCGGGCCGACCGGGTCTTCGACTTCCACATCGACGTGCACCGGCACCAGAACGTGCCGATGGAGGGCCGCGGGAGCGTCGCGAGCTACGACGCCGACTCCGGGAGGATGACGGTCTACACCGCGACACAGAGCGTCCAGCTCAGCAAGATCATTGTCGCCATGCGCCTCGGCCTGGAGCAGGACAAGGTACGCGTACTGGCGGGCGACATCGGCGGCTCGTTCGGTCTCAAGATCGGCGCTTCACGGGAAGAGCTCGCGGCTGCGGCGGCCGCGCGAGCGCTCGGACGCCCGGTCAAGTGGATCGAGGACCGGGGCGAGAACCTCACCGTGTCAGGACAGGCCCGCGAGGAGAGCTTCGACATCCGGGCGGCCGTCACCAGCGACGGCGACCTGCTCGGGCTGGACGTCAAGATGCTGATCGACACCGGCTCCTATCCGGCCATGGGCGGTGGCGTGCCGGACATCATCCAGGCGATGCTGCCGGGTCCGTACAAGCTGACGGCCCTGGGTTTCGAGTCCACCGGAGTCACCACGAACAAGGCGCCCTATGTCGCCTACCGGGGGCCGTGGGCGTCCGAGACGTTCGTGCGGGAGCGGATCCTAGACGTCATTGCGAAGGAACTCGGCCTTGAGCCCCTCGACCTCCGGCTGCGCAACGTCGCCTCGCGTACCGATCCGCCGGCGCTCATGATCACGGGCCGGCCGCTGGTCGGCATCACGACGCGGGAGTCGCTCGACCGGGTCGCCGCGATGATGGACTATCCCGCATTCCGGCAGCGCCAGGCCGAGGCGCGGACTCACGGCAGGTATCTCGGCATCGGCATGGCGACGTTCATTGAGGCTGCCCCCGGCCCCCGCGAACCGGGCGGGCCGAGCGGCCCGATGGGCCTGGAGTCCATGCGCCTGCGGCTCGACGAGGACGGCATCGTGGTGCTGTTCACCGGCCAGATGCCGCATGGCCAGAGCCACCAGACGACCCTGGCGCAGATCGCCGCCGACGAGTTCGGGGTGCCGTTCGAGCAGGTCCGCGTAGTCGTCGGTGACACCGACGTTGTCCCGTTCGGCGTGACCGGCGGAAGTCGGTCAGCGACCATGACCGGGGGAGTGGCGCTGCACGGCGCTCGGGAGCTGAAGCTCAAGGTCCTCGACTTCGCCTCACATCTGATGGAAGTCAGCGCCCAGGACCTCCAGGTCACCGACGGGAACGTCTGGGTTCGCGGCGACCCCGATAGCGCGATCCCGCTCAGCGAGATAGCCCGGCGGGCGGCGGCGGGCGAATTCGGCCCGGACGCGGACGCCGATCTGGAGGTTTTGGCCTCGTTCGACGGTGGCGAGGGCGGCTGGTCGGGCGGCACGCACTGCGCGATCGTTGAGGTTGACGCCGAGACCGGTCTGGTGACGGTCGAGCGGTACGTCGTGGTCGAGGATTGCGGCGCGCTCATCAACCCCGCCGTAGTCGAGGGTCAGATCCGCGGCGGGGTCGCGCAGGGTATCGGCGCTGTGCTGCTTGAGCGATCGGCGTATGACGAGGACGGCAACTTCCAGTCCGCAACGTTCATGGACTACCTGATGCCGACCGCCTGCGACGTTCCCCGCATCGAGATCGAGCATCTCGAGACCGTTCCGCTCGACGCTGATGTCAACTTCCGCGGCGTCGGCGAAGGCGGCATGATCGTCGCGCCGCCTACGCTGGTGAGCGCGATCGAGGACGCGCTCACGCCATTCGGCGTGCGGATCTACGAGCAGCACCTGCCGCCGGCCCGGATCCTGGAGCTCATCGCCGCAGCCGACTCGGCTCAGTAACGGGCGCGCCGCCAGCCCTATCTGCATGCTCCGTTTCAGGAAGTCCAAGAGCATGACCCGGGACATGCTGTCGTACCCGCGGGCTGCACCTTTGCGCAGTGGCTGCGGGCATGGGCTGACGGCCAAGACATGCGGGAAGCTCTGAACGACTGCATGCCGCCCGCGTAGGCCGGGCTGGATCCGCCCCGACTAAGGCGCCGTGTGTCGAGCATCGTCAGCGGTGGTGTTCTCCTCATAGCTGGGACGGCGGCCGGCGCAGCAGTCCTCGTGCGGCACGAGGAGACCCGAGACACCACCCCGACGTGGGGACGCCAGATAGGGGCGTCCCGCTGTCCTCAGGAGGCGGACAGGCCTCACCGAAACGACCGTATGTGACCACCTGAACTGAGCGTGCATCGCCGGAAAGTCCGGGTCCATCGATGAACTGCCAGCCCCTAGAGTGCGTGGGTGAACCTTTCGCGTCTCGGCGCGCCGATCGGGCCGATGATGCGCGTCCACGGCGGGTTCGCCAACCGGATGTACCGGCTCGACACCGACCAAGGGTCATTCGCGGTGAAGGAGTTGAACCTCGTCGTCCGCCGCTGGGCCTATCGCGTCGAGGACGTGTTCAGGTTCGAGCGGGCGGCCTTCGCCGCCGGCATCCCGATGCCAGAGCCGATCCTGGCCAGCCACCACACGCTCGTTCACCGGTGGGTCGAGGGAGAAACGGTGCCCGAAGCACCGGTGTCGGCGGCGTACGCGTTTGAGATCGGTGAGATCCTCGCGCGCATCCACGCGCTCGACGTCGCGTGGACCCATGTGTCGATCGAGGACCCGACGTCACGGGACTGGCCCGAGCTCGCCGCGCGGGCGGCTGCGACCGGACAGCCGTGGGCCGACGAACTCGCCTCTCACGTCGAGACGTTCCTCGCGATTGCCCGCTTCGTCGACACCTGCGAACGGCCAGGCCCCGTCGTGCTGACCCACAGGGACATCCAACCGTGGAACCTGCTCGCTCGAGAGGGTCGGCCGGTGGTGCTCGACTGGGAGCTCTCGGGGATGCTCGACCTGTCCGGTGAGCTCGGCTCGACCGCGCTGAGCGTCGCGAAGGGACCTGGCTTCGACGACATCAAGCCCGCCATCTTCCGCTCGGTCCTCGACGGTTATGTCGCGGGGGGCGGAGCGCTGCCGCCGTCAGGTCCAAGCTGGTTCGTGTTCATGATCGCCGGCTGGCTGGAGCACACGAGGTGGAACATCCTCCGGTGCCTCGCCGGTGTCGAGGCGAGCACCGGCCCTGACCTCGCGCTGTCGCACGAGTCCGTGCGCAACGGCGCGGGCGGCCTCCCCGACCTGTTCGGCCGACTTCCGGAACTCGAGGCGCTGCTCGTGTGACAGTGACCCGCGTCTGAGCTTGGTACGCGGCATAAGGCGCCCTCCCGATTCCGCTCGGGGTCATGGTCGATGACCTGCACCGACGCGGACGCGCGGACACCCGTCTCGGACCGGCCAGGACACCGGAGGCGCGAACTAGTCGCGGGCGTCGCCTGGCGTGACGCGCTCGCAGCAGACGCCGACCGCGGCAAGCCTGCTCTCGATTGTGCGCCGGATGCGGTTCCGCTTGTGGTGCGCCGGCAGCCGGTCGGTACACGAAATCTCCGATGGTGAGGCAGAGGGTCGCTGCGAGGGGAACGAGGAGAGGTAGCAAGGCGCATCGGGGCCGTTGTGCAATCGACAGCGGAGGACGCATGTGGTACATACGGTGCGAGCGTGGCACACGACTGGAGGGCGCTCAAGCGGCGGGATTGTGAGGCGCCGATCGTCTGACCTTCGGGTTGGGTCTCGGGATGGGCCGCGCTAGGCGCGCCCTGGACGATCGAGAAGGCATCGGTCTTTTGAAATCGGGTCAGCTGCTGGGCACAACGTACGGTATGTAACCAGCATCTACGGTGCTCACGGCCAGATCAGAGAAGACCAGGAAGAAGTTGTGGCCGTTCGTCTCGATGGCCGCCTCATGGAACGGGATGCCGAGTTCATGCGACCATCGGGTTGCATCGGCCGATTCATGCACGAGCTTCATTCCTGGGTACAGCACCTGCGACTTGACGCCCCATACGTAGCCATCTAGTTCTCGGCCCAGTTCATAGTCGATGAGCCGCTCATCGAGTGACCGCTTCCAGATCTCCGCTGACAGGGCGGTTGTGACCGTCGCCCGGACGCAGTGCGTGAACCGGTATCGAAGATGCTTAGCCCGGATGCCGGTGCGGGATTCGGCGATCGCGTCAATGAGCAGTTCGTAGTCGCGCATGTAATCAGTGAAGCCATGGAATACGACCGCCTGATCGAACACGTCGTCAAACGCCGACTGGATTTCCGAGGCGTCCATGGCGGGATGATCGCGCATGGAGACCGTTGTCGGCGACCGATATTCCCTGACGTACTGACATCGGGCTGGGTGAGATGCCACGCGGTGGCCAGGAAAACGCCGAGCAGGGTGGCGGCACATATCTGCGCATACCGCGGCCGGTCCTGTGTTAGCCCGGCTGGCCCTCCCTGCCCGCCACCGCGAATCCTGATCTGGATAGGCCACTCGACAACAGCCGCAGGCCGGGCCCGCAGACAACCGGACCGGTGGCCTGCGGCCGGCGATGGAACTCCTAACTAGTGCGTTCCAGGCCTCGCGATGCCGTCAGCTTGGCGGCGAACTGCCCTCGGTGGCGCAGCCTGCACCGTGCCAGTAAACGCCCTGATAGCCGTTGATCCCGTTGATATGACACAACCACCACCAGGTCTGCGGGCCGGTTATCCCGTCGACGGTGACGCCTTCCGGGCGGAAGTTCGATTGGAACATTACGACGTCGGATTCTGTCTGGGGTCCGTAGTAGCCGTCGACCGCGATCTCCTGGAGGTTTGAGAGAACGTAGCCGTTCCAGAGGTTGTTCAGCAGGATCTGCTCGTCGCGCACGCATACCTCGTACGTGCCTTCGTCAGCTTCGCTGAAATCCTCCGTCACGCACCCGCTAGCGTCCGCAGTCACCGTCGCGCTCACGTGACCGGGCTGCGCTGAAGCCGTCGTGGTGGCCGCCGATGCGGCGCTGGTGCTCAATGTGACTAAGGCTGCCGCCGCCACGATCATGATGCCGGTGCCGGCAAGGGTCCGGACTCTTCCTCTCAGCATTCTGTTCTCCTTGTGATGTTGCGTCGGTGTAGCAATGCGGGCAGGTCACTCAGGGCATTTCCCCGGGCCCGAACTGCCCGAATTCCCGGCGAGCCGCATGGACCATACGAACAGTCAAGCTTTGCTGGCCCCTGTATCATTTTGTTAGCAGTTGATCATCACTGCGGCGCTTGGTATACGGGGCGGTGGTGACCTGTGCCGACCGGGCTGGAGTTCTGCCTGCTGGGTCCGCTGACCGTCAGCTGGGACGGCGCGGCGCTGCCACTGCCTAAGGGACGGCAGCGGGTGGCCCTGGCCGCGTTACTGTTGCGCGCCAATCACGTCGTATCGCTCGATGAGCTGGCCCAGGCAATGTGGGGAACTGACCAGCCGCCTTCGGCCCGGGTGAGCACGCAGAACTACGTGATGCGGCTGCGCAAGGCGCTGGGCGCTGCTGGCTCTCGGATCGCCACTCAGACGCACGGTTACCTCATCGATGTTAGCGACGGTGAACTAGACGTCGCGAGGTTCGAGACTCTGCTCCGCGAGGCCAGGGCAGCGGCCAGGACAGGCCGCTGGCAGGACTGCGCCGGCCAGGCGGCGGCAGCGCTGGCCCTGTGGCGCGGCGAGCCGCTGGCCGACATCGGCTCGGAACTGCTGGCGGCGCGGGAAACGCCGCGGCTGGCCGAGCTGCGCCTGCAGGCCGCTGAGACTCGCATCGACGCCGACCTGCATCTCGGCCGGCATGGCGAGGTCATCGCCGAGCTGCGGGATCTGGTCGGTTCGGAACCGCTGCGGGAACGGCTGCACGCGCTGCTGATGCTGGCGCTGTACCGGGACAGCCGGCAGGCCGAGGCCCTCGCCGCCTACCAGCAAGCCAGGAACATCCTGGTCGAGGAACTCGGCGCCGAGCCCGGACCCGAGCTCCAGCAGCTGCACCAGCAGATCCTCGACGCCGACACCGACCTCATCATCACCGACCCGGCAACGCCGGCAGCAAGCGCCAACGCGCCGACCGGGCCGGTGCCCCGGCAGCTGCCCGCCGCGGTGGCTCATTTCACCGGCCGGGCGGCCGAGCTGCAGATGCTAATCGGAATACTGGACCAGGCCGCCACCGGAGGCCCGGGCACGGTGGTGATCTCGGCGATAGGCGGGACCGCCGGGGTGGGCAAGACCGCGCTGGCGGTGCACTTTGCGCACCAGGTCGCCGGCCGGTTCGGTGACGGGCAGCTGTACGTGAACTTGCGCGGATTCGATCCCGCCTTCGCCCCCGCTGAGCCGGAGGCGGCGATCCGCGGGTTCCTGGACGCTCTCGGAGTGCCACCGGGCCGCATCCCGGCCGGCCCTGAGGCGCAGGCGGCCCTGTACCGCAGCCTGCTGTCCGGCAGGCGGGTACTGATCGTGGCCGATAATGCCCGGGATGAACAGCAGGTTCGGCCGCTGCTGCCGGCCAGCCCCGGCAGCCTGGTCCTGGTGACTAGCCGCAACCAGCTGGGCGGGCTGGCCGCCGCCGACGGGGCCCGTCTGCTGACCCTGGACGTGCTCTCGCAGGAGGAGGCGGTGCACCTGCTGGCAGCCCGCCTGGGCGCGGCCCGAGCGGCGGCCGAGCCAAACGCTGTCGAGCAGATCGCGAGCCTGTGCGCGTGCCTGCCGCTGGCGCTGGCGGTCGCGGCGGCCCGCGCCGCCGCCCGCCCCCGCTTCCCGCTGGGTGCCCTGGCTGATGAGCTGCGCGATGTGGCGGGCCGCCTGGACGCCCTGGATGCTGGTGATCCGGGCTCAAGCGTGCGGGCGGTGTTCTCCTGGTCCACGCGGCAGCTCAGCGAGCAGGCGGCCCGGATGTTCCGGCTGCTGGGCCTGCATCCGGGCCCGGACATCTCGGTCCCCGCCGCCGCCAGTCTCGCCGCATTGGCCGAGGCCGACGCCCGCGCCCTGCTGCGCGAGCTGGCCCGGGCGCACCTGATCACCGAGCACGCGCCCGGCCGGTACTCGTTCCATGACCTGCTGCGCGCTTACGCCGCCGACCTGGCCCGGCACATCGCCAGCCAGGACGAGCGCGTCGCGGCAATCGGCCGGATCCTGGACCACTACCTGCACACCGCCGCATGTGCTGCCCTCTTGCTTGATCCGGCCAGGGAGCCGGTGATCCTCAATCCGCCGGAGCCCGGGACGGCCCCCGAGCAGCCGGCTGACTCCTCGCAGGCCCTGGCCTGGTTCGAGGCCGAGCACCAGGTCCTGCTCGGCGCCGTAGGCCTCGCGGACGGATCGGGGTTCGACGCCCACGCCTGGCAGCTCCCCTGGGCCATGGCGACGCCCCTGCGAGCCCGCGGGCACTGGCACGAATGGGCCGCGACCCAGCGCACGGCGCTGGCCGCCGCGGCCCGCCAGGGCGACACCGCCGCGCAGGCCCTGTCCAGTCGCCTCCTCGCAATCGCCTGCACCGAGCTCGGCGACGAGGATCAGGCTTATGGCCACTTCGCCGGAAGCCTCAGGCTCTACCGGCGCCTCAGCGACCGGCCCGGTGAAGCCAGAGTCCAGCAGAATCTCTCTGCGCTGGCCGGACGGCAGGGCCGCCATTCGGAGGCGGTGCGGCATGCCGAGCAGGCGCTGCAGTTGTTCCAGGCCATCGGCGACAAGACCGGAGAGGCCTTTACGCTCAACTCGGTCGGTTGGTACTACGGTCTGCTCGGCGACTACCAGCAGGCCCGCACGTTCTGCCAGCAGGCACTCGCCCTGAGCGGAGAAGTCGGCCACCTCCTCAGGCTCGAGGCAGCAGCCTGGGACAGTCTCGGTTACGCCGAGCACCACCTCGGCAACCTCGCCGAAGCCGCCGCTTGCTATCAGCGCGCGCTCGCCCTGCACCGGGAGGCCGGCGACCTCTTCAATGAAGCAAACCTCCTCACCCACCTCGGTGACACTCGCCACGCCGCCGGCGACCTGACCCAGGCCCGGGAGGCCTGGCAGCAGGCACTCGTCATCCTCCACGACCTCGAGCATCCGGACGCCAGCCAGGTACGCGTCAAGCTCGCCAGCGCGAACGACCACTCCTCTTCGAACCCGTCCGCGTAGGAGTGCGCCACGCGTACTCGGGAGGCGGCGCGGACGGCCGCCTGGACGTGGATGGCTGAGTCACGGCACTTCCCGGGAGTCGAGCCGGTCGAGTGCTGCAGCCAGGAAGGCGTCGCGGCGAGCACTAAGGAGCGCCGCGTCGAGGTCTGGGCGGCCGACTTCACCAAGTAGGTCGCCCGGCAGGCAGCAGCTCATGTCGCCGACCGTGCATAGGGCTGCTGCCACGTCCCAGTATGCGACGTGCTCTGCGGGACGGCCCGCGGCCTCCTGCCATCCGGCCAGAACCTCGTCGGCGGCCGGCAGCCCGGTGGACTCCAGTGGCGATGACCCGAAGAACACGGCTGCGTCCGAGCGCAGGGTTCCCAGATCGATCCCAGGTGATCCCGAGCCAGCGGCGTCCCAGTCGATCAGGCCGCTGCAGGTATCGCCGTTCCACACGGTGTTGCCCTGCCACAGGTCGCCGTGCACGAGCACGGTCTCGCCGCCCGGCACTGGCAGGCTGGCGATCTGCTCTTCTGCACCGGCCAGCAGCTGCGAGGTGCCGGCTGACGTGCGCCAGGCAGCGAAGTCCATGTCATACAGGGCGCGGGTTCGCAGCTCCAGTCCTGGCTGCGGTGTCAGCGCGACGTTCGCCAGCGCGCCGGCCGCCGCGCCTAGTGCCCGGAGCCGTGCGGCTGAGGCAACGCGGGGGATCTTGCTGGAGCCAGCCAGTACGGTCATCAAAATCGCCGCCGTGCCCGCCGCGGTGCCGTCCAGGTCAGCGGCGATCAACCGCGGCGCCGGCAGTGCGTGGCGTGCTGCTAGTTCCAGCGCTTCGGCCGTGGTGAACAGCTGCTGGCGGTCCAGAGCGGCGGTCGCGTCACCAGTCTTGAGCACTACCTCGCAGACGCTTCCGGCGCCGGCCAGGCGCAGCAGCCACGGATTGCCGCCCGCCCGCATCCCCGTAGCGCTGAAGACTCTTGCGGACGGAGCAGCGGCGCGGGCCGCCCACACCAGAACTTTCTCATCTGGGACCAGCATGCAGCGAGCCTAAACCAGCCAACCCGGACTTATTATCCCATTGGGTAACCCGTCCGCGACAACTGCCCGGCGGTCATTCCGGTCCGATGCCGCCCCGGCAGCCGTTCAGTTGCTCAATCAGACGACGCTCGAGCAGCCTGGGCATTCTGCAGGACACGGCTGGCGGGCGGACACCATTTGCCGTACCGCGCGATGGCGAGCAACGCGACACGGTCTGGCGTGAGCGCGACCGCAGTGTTGCGCATTGCTACGGCGATCGGGTTGTGCAGTTGCTGGCCGAATCGCAACTGCCGGGTCGCTGCCTGGGACATTGCCTGGGTGCGGGCCCGGCGTTCGCGGTCGTAGTGGGCTAGCGCCGTGGCCACGTCGCGGGTTTGGCTGACCGCTGCGGCGAGTACGATTGCGTCTTCGAGGGCCTGCCCGCCGCCTTGCCCGAGGTTGGGCGTCATCGCGTGCGCGGCGTCGCCGAGCAGCGCGACGCTGCCTCGGTGGTAGCTGTCGAGCTTCGGTAGCCGGTAAATGTCGTGACGTAGCACGGCCTGGGGCTGGGTGTGCGTCAGGACTGCCGGGATCGGCTCGTGCCAGGTCCCGAATCGGCGGCGCAGCTCCGCGAGTTCGTCGGGGTTGCGTCGGGCCTCGTCGGCGTTTGCGGCGGCATACCAGTACGTGCGTCCGTCGACAAGAGGCATCACGCCAAATTCGGTGCCCTGGCCCCAGCTCAGGCTCATTTCGGCGACCGCAGCCGACGATGGCGTCGTGACCGCGCGCCAGCTGGTAGAGCCGGAGTAGACGGGAGCGGGCCCGTCGGGCCAACGCTGGGCACGAACCCAGCTATGCACCCCGTCGGCACCGACGACTAGCTCCGCGCGCAGCACGGCATCCTGGTCCCGGTCCCGGAAGCGAACCTCCGCCGGTCCGCCGTCCGCGCCGCCGTGGATGCCGGTGGTCGTCACACCGGCAATGAGGGCTGCGGCCGGCAGCGCGTCGCGCAAGATTCTGTGCAATTCAGCACGATGAATGGTAAGCGCAGTTGTGCCCATCAACGCCTCCAGATCGGCGCCGTCGCCATCGATCCGCGACAGCCACCGACCCTCCGCAGTACGCATTCCCATGGCGAGCATTGGCAGACCACTACCGCGTACGGCGTCGCCGAGGCCGATCGCGTCGAGGCAGCGGAGCCCGTTGGACATCAGCGTGATACCGGCGCCGATTTCGCCGAATGTCGCGGCCCGCTCGAGGACTGTGACCCGCCAGCCGACCTGCCGCAGGGCCACGGCCGCGGTGAGCCCGCCTAGCCCGCCACCCACCACGACCGCCGACTTGTCGTCCATTTTTGAGCTCTTACTAGCCATGACCTCGAACCTCGCTTCCGGAAGCAGGAGGGGTGGTGACCCTATCGCCAGGTGCACGCGGTCACCGCAGGTGACCTCGCAGCACGTCGGTGGGCCGCACCCGCCCCTCGGCCGGCCAGGATCGGAGCTTCTCGGGGTTGCGCACCGCCCAGATGCGGGTGATCCGGTTAGCGGTCACGGTGAACGCCAGCACCGTGACCGTCGCGCCGCCTTGCTGAACCACCAGGCCGGGCTGCCCGTTGACGTTGCGTTCCAGGATCGTCACGTCGGATACCTTGTCGGCGATGCCGAAGGCGTACCGCGCGAGTTTCTCGCGGCCTTCGATCGGGCGGGGCGCGGAGGCGACCAGACCACCGCCGTCTGAGGTCATCACGACGTCCGGGTCAAGCAGTCGGATGAGGGCGCTGATGTCTTTGGCTTCCCATGCCTGCTTGAAATCCCGGACGATGTCGGCCTGCTGTGCCCTCGGACCTGCCGGAGGCCGAGCTGCTTGAATGCGCTGGCGGGCCGAGGAGGCCAGCTTGCGGGATGCCCCCGGGGTCCGGCCGACAATCTCGGCCACGTCGGCGAACGGGTAGCCGAAGACGTCGTGCAGGACGAATGCGACGCGCTCGGCCGGCGTCATCGAGTCGAGCACGACCAGGAACGCCATGCTGACCGACTCATCGAGGGTGACCCGGTCGGCCGGGTCACCGTCGGCTCCGGGCTGCTTCGAGATCCACTCGGCGTGGTCCGGCAACGGCTCGGGCAACCATTCCCCGACGTAGCGCTCCCGTCGGACCCGGGCCGAGCCGAGCAGATCCAGGCAGACACGGCCGGTGACCTTCGTCAGCCAGGCCGCGGGCGATTCGATGGCCTGCTGCTGTTCCCGCGTCATGGCATACCAGCGGGCATAAGTCTCCTGCACGGCATCCTCGGCCTCGGCTAGAGAGCCCAGCATCCGGTAGGCGAGATTGGTCAGCGCAGACCGCTCGCTCGTGATCGCGCTCAGGCGTGGGTCGGGCCGGCCGTGTTCCGGCCCTGATCGGGTGGTCATGGGCCGCCTCCGTGACTACATCTGCCCTCACCTAGTCCGACGAGACACCGCACTGGAATGTGAGGTCGGCACGTTGAACCGCCCCTTAACCTCCAAGCCAATCAGACGACCGGTGACGAGGTCATCCGCCCAGTCCTGCCGGCTGATGCACGGTACCTCCGCTGTTCGGGAAATATCGCAGCCCTGTGACGAATGGGCGAGTCCCGCGCGGTGATACCTTCGGGGCCGTCAGCTTCGACGGGCTCGGCGGAGGCAGCTGAATGCGACGCCTGGATGTTCAGATTCCTTCACCCGACGGCTACAGCAGCGGAACGCTGCACATTCCTGGCGGGGATGGCCCATGGCCGGGCGTGTTGGCTTTTCCCGATGCGGGTGGAGCGCGGGAGACGTTCCGGAAGATGGGTGACCGGCTGGCGAGCATGGGTTACGTGGCACTGATTCCGGACATCTACTACCGCGCGGGCGAGTGGGCACCGTTCGACGTGGCCACTGTGTTCACGGACCCAGAAGAGCGGGCGCGGCTGACCGCTTTCTCGAGGGTGCTCACCAATGACCGGATCATTGCCGATTCTGGCGCCTACTCGGGCTTTCTCCTGGCTCGGCCGGAAGTGGCGGGATCCGCGATCGGCACCACCGGATACTGCCTGGGCGGGCGCATGTCGCTGATCGCGGCGGCCGGGCTCGGCGACAAGATCGCCGCGGCCGCGTCTTTTCACGGCGGCAGGCTGGCTGTAGCCGACGACTCTTCCAGCCCTCACCTCTCGGCAGACCGCATTACCGCCACGGTCTACGTGGCCGGCGCCAAGGACGACGACTCGTTCACTGCCGGGCAGGCCGCGCTTCTGGAAAGCGCACTCACCGACGCCGGAGTCGAGCACGCTATCGAGTTCTACTCCGCCCGCCACGGATTCGCCGTGCCCGACAACCCGACCTACGACGCCGAAGCGGACGCCCGGCACTGGGCCGCCCTCCACGAGCTCTACGCGGCTCACCTCCAAGGCTCCTGAGCGCAGGCAATGCACCAGACGCGACTCTCAGGTAACCAGGCGGGCGAGCAGCAAGCGGCTGGCCAGGAGTTCGGTCACGGCGATGAGCTGGTCGCGAAAGCCGAGTTCGTCGTACTGCTGCTTCATCCGCTCATAGCTAAGCAGGTAGTCGGCGACGATCTCCTCCGGTGCTGCGCCGGCGAGCGTGAGCAGCACCAAGGCCAGGAGCCCGGTCCGGTCCTTGCCGCCGGCGCAGTGGAAAACCACGCATCCGGGCGCGGCCACAGCGATCGCGCGGCCGCGGTCAGGAGTCTCGACGGCTCCATGCGGACGACCGCACCCGGCCTGACCTTCCCGAGGCCGCCCAGGTCACGGGCATTGACGCAGCCATCCCATGAGAGCTCCCTGTCACCGGCCACGGCCATCAGGGGTTCACCTCCAGCATCGCCAGGATCCTCACGACCGCAGCCTGCACCTGGCCCATGGGGCCACCTCTACCGAGAGGTGCAAAACGGCACCTGCGGGTGGTTGGTGAGGAAGGTCCAGCCGGCGTTCACGTCGAGTTCTGATTCCGGAAGCTATTTGCTGGTAATCATCTACAAGGCAGGCGCGCAGGCACCGGCATCATCCGCCGACCGCGGCCAGCGTTCCGGCCTCCGGAGGAGAACTGTCATGAGCTGGCCGTCAGGGATGGCGATGCAACTGGCGTGGCGGCTGGCCGGTTGAGCGGACTATCCCAGTGTGGAGGAGCTATTAGCGCAGGGCATCGGCGTGACGACAACTGATCCCGCAGAGCGATCGCCCGAGGCAAATGCGCTCGGGCGGGGGAGCGATTATGCACGGCTTTCGCGTGCGGTCAGGCAGGCCGGGCTGTTGGATCGCCGATCCGGGAGTTATGCCTTGCGGATCGCGGTCACCACGTCCTTGCTAGCCGCGGGCTGGACGGCGTTCGTTCTGATTGGGGACTCCTGGTGGCAGCTCGCCATTGCCGTCTTTCTGGCTGTCATGTTCACCCAGGTCGGGTTCCTCGGCCACGACGCCGGCCACCGGCAGATCTGCGCCGGACGCCGCCCCAGCTACATCCTCGGCCTGCTGCTGGGCAACCTCGGCATCGGGCTCAGCTTCGGCTGGTGGATAGCCAAGCACAACCGGCATCACGCGAACCCCAACACAGAAGGGGCCGACCCGGACGTCATGCTGCGGGTGCTGGCAATGACCCCAGACCAGGTAGTGGGCAGCCGTGGCGTCGCCAGGATCATGTTCCGCTACCAGGCGTTGCTCTTCTTCCCGATGCTGCTGGGCGAGGCCTTCAGCGTTCACGCTGCCAGCATCCGGGCGCTGTCGAGTCGGCCCAGGCGGCACCGCTGGGCCGAGGTCGCCCTGCTCACCGGGCACTTCGCCGCTTACCTGACGGTCGTCTTCCTTGTCCTGAGCCCGGTGAAGGCGGTCGTGTTCATCCTGGTTCAGCAGGGCCTGTTCGGCGTCTACCTGGGCGCCTCTTTCGCCCCCAACCACAAGGGCATGCCCATTCTGCGTCGGCGAGACGAGCATGACTTCCTCCGTCGGCAGGTGCTGACCTCGCGGAACATCCGCGGCAACTGGTTTACCGACCTGGCCCTGGGCGGGCTGAACTACCAGATTGAGCATCATTTGTTCCCGTCCATGCCCCGCCCGAACCTGCGCCTTTCCCAGCCCTTGATCAGCGAGTTCTGCCGCCAGCACGGTGTCCCCTACGCGCAGGCCAGCCTGCTCGGCTCGTACGCCCAGGCCCTGCGCCACCTGCACGCCGTCGGCGCGCAGGCCTCGCCCTGACCGGCCGCTGCTGCCCATAAGCCAGTCGGCACGAGGAGAGCACCCGTGGTAACGGCGTTTTAGTCTCGGGGCACGTGCGGCAGGATCAGGCACGACCTGTGGTCCTCGTCGTGAAACACCCGGTTCACCGCTCGCTTCATGTCAGCCGCACCGATAGTTGCCTCGTCGCTGCCAGTGTTGGAGTTCGGCAGGAAACGGGGGAAATTGCTGCTGGAGATGTCGAGCCGGATTCGATGCCCCGGCCGGAATCTGTGGGCGATGTTGCCGACGGTGATGAGCAACTCGTTGACCTCATCGGGCTTGAGCAGTTCCGCGTGTGCCTGCGAGTTCCGGAAACGGCAGCGGAGGATGTTGTCGCACAGCACGATGGCATTGTCGGCCTCGTCCACGTCCACGAGCTTGATCGTGACGTCGGTGTCGACCGCTGAGGACGCGAAGAACACGCGGGCTCTGACTGTGCCCGCAACATCGACGTCGGCGGAAAGTCGCTGGCTGGTGAAGCAGAGTACGTCCATCCGTGACTCGACCGCGTTCTGCCGCCTCGGACCTGCGTTCTTGGCTGTGCGCTGGCCGGGAAGCAGCGTGGAGCCGCCGACCGTGGGCACAGGATGCAGCGGGTCGTAGATGTACAGGTCCTCGCGCTCGGAGCCCGGCTTCTCGGCTGACAGGACGCCGTCACCCTGGGTTGAATTTGCTCCCCTCTTGCTGTGGAGGAAGTACTCGACGTCCTCTCCTGCAGGTGGCCAGGTCGACGCCGAGCTCCAGCGGTTGAGGCCAGTAACGAAGTAGCGAACTGCGGGTTCGGCGCCCTGTCCCCGGTCTTTGTCGAGCAGCGTCCGCTCGAACCAGTCGAGATGCGCCCGGGTTAGATCCACGTACTCGAACCCGCCGCGGAGGCCGAAGTCGTGCTCAGGGAACGTTCCTCCGTGGATGCTGTGAGACCACGGGCCGATCACGAGCTGGTGATGCGACGGGCTGCCTCCCTGAGCCCGCGCCGAGGCGCTGCGCTGGTAGTTCTCGATCGTGCCTTCGATGAAGATGTCGTACCAGCCTCCAACGTTGAGCGAGGGGACGCTGGTCACCGAGCGAGGCGAGACTGATGTCCAGAAGTCGTCGTACGTCGGGTGGCTGAGCCACTGCTGGAAGTACGGCGCGAGCTCGTCGAGATAGTCGATCCGTCCGGCCGGCCGGCGGATGTAGAGCTCGTCGATGGTGTTCACCCGATCGATGAGCCCTTCCTTGTCTTCGTGAGATCGCAGGTGCTCCTCGTCGCCGAGGAGCAGACCCCAGAGCGCCCAGTAGAGCAGGAATCCGAGCTGGAGCGCGCCGCCCTGATAACTCCAGCCTTCGTAGTAGTCCGCACTTGTGAACGTCGGGGCGATAGCCTGCAGTGCCTTCACGCCGGACTTTGCGGCAAGCCACTGGGTCGCGCCAACGTAGGAGCCGCCGAGCATCCCAACGCGGTCGGTTGACCACGGCTGGTTCACAACCCAGTCGATGGTGTCCGCGCCATCAGCAATTTCCTGTCGGTACGGGTCGAACTGTCCGGCCGAGCTGAAACGCCCGCGGACATCTTGAACGAAAATGTTGAACCCCGCCTCGATCAGGGTCCGCCCGTCGACCGGGGTGCCGACCGGTGCGCCCTGCTTGCCGTAAGGAGTCCTCGTCACGATGGTCGGGAGTGGCTCCGGGCGTTCCACCCGGTGCAGGTCGCCCCGGAGGACGGTGCCGTCCTGCATCGGTACCTCTAGGCCTGACTCGATTACTATCCGCACCTCGACTCCTTACGTTCGTTTCCCTGCCATCTCGCGAGAGCTGCATGAGGCCCGCATTTCAGTCCGGGCGGGTCACCTCCTCCGCTGCGTGCTCTACTTCGGCCCAGTCCCACAGCATCGGCGCTCGCCGGTGCCCGGCCCAGAGCGGAAGCTGGTCGGCAAAGTGCGGGCTGTCGGGACGTCCGGAGGAGCCGCCGGGAATCACCCACTGGGCCCCGCGCAGGTCAGCGAGATCGACGACCTGGCGGTAGACGGAGAGCGTGAGCACGGAGAACGGGGTCCCTTCCACCCAGCCGTAACTGCCTGCCTGCACGGTGTCGGAATCCCCGCCCATGGCGACGGCGGGAAGGTCCAGGCCCTGTTTCCCGGCTAGCAGCGACAGCGGGTGCCGGCCGGTGGCCTGGTGATGATCTCCCCAGGACCATGAGCGGCGGCCGGCCTCGGAGGCCGCTCGCCACGCGCCGCTGAGGGCCGCGGGCAGGACCTCGCGGACGTTCTTAGATCGCTCTTCGGCCGAGGCAGAACTAAAGCCCGCCGGCCGATAGAAGCCCAGCAGATCCCAGATGTCATTCGCCAGCCACTGCCGGACCAGGAGAGCCGTGGGCGGGAGTACACCGGAGGACACCCACGACCATGCCTGCTCACCGAGCTGCGGCTCGTAGAGCTGGGACGCTAGCGCTCGCCGGAAGCAGCCGTAGACGAGGGCGGCGCCAGAGTCGGTCGCGACCTCGCCGTTCCAGCCAGCCAGGGCCTGCCGGGCCAGCTCCGCCGGCTCAGTCGCATCTCCCAGGGGCCCAAGCGTACGGAGGAACTGTCCCCACGCTCGCGCCGGTTCCGAGGTCACGTCGCCCTGCAGGTCGGCGAGTTCCGCCGGGCTGAGGTTCCCTGCTCCGCCGAGCAGGTTAAGCAGGCGCTCGGCCCGCCAGGGGTCGCCGAAGCTTAGCGCCACGTAAGGACCGCTGGACTCGGTGACGGGATGGTTCGCCGTGAACAGGAACCCGCTCGGAGGGTCGATGCAGCTGGGCATGTCGGAGAACGCGGCCCGCCCGGTCCACTGACCGGCGTCTTCCCATGCTGGCGCCGGGAGCTCGAAGCCTGCGTTAGCTCGCCGGACAGGCAGCTCGCCGCGGAGCAGGTAGCCGATGTGCCCATCGACGTCTGCGGCCAGGAAGTTGTTGACCGGATCGACCCAGCCCTCCTGGCTGGCCAGCAGGCTCTCGACGCCGTCAGCCGTGAGCATCGGCTGCAGCACGTCTAGGCCCCGGCACGGCCGGTCCGTGGCCGTCCAGCGCAAGGACAGCGCGAGCCCGGTACGCGGGTCGCCGTGCACGATCGGGCCGTTCGATGTCCGCCACACTTCGACGTGCTTCGTCTCGCCGCCGGCCACCTGGATGCTCTCGACTCTGGTCTCCGCCAGTTCGCTCCGGTGCCCGCGATCTGCCTTCATACCGTCGAAGCGCTCGATGAACAGGTCCTGGGTATCACCGCCCGCGTGGGTGATGGCCCACGCCACGCGGCCGTTGTGGCCGAAGTGAGGGAATCCGGGAAGGCCGGGAAAGGTCGCGCCGGCCACGTGGAAGCGAGGGCATCGCACATGCGCCTGCCAGTAGACGTTCGGGACGTCCAGCGCACGATGCGAGTCATTACACAGGACAGCGGAACCGTGAGCGGACTTTCCAGGCGCCACCGCCCAGGCGTTGGACCCAGCCTCGACCTCCGACAGGAAGCCGAGATAGGACGCTACGTTCTCGACCTCCTGCGCCGCGTGCTCGGCCAGCGAAGCCAGCCTCTCGCCCGGAGGCAGCGTCACCGGGGATCCGATGGGCGGCCGGAATTCCAGGCGGGACATGACCGCAGGGCTGGTCCGCGCTCTCAGTACGGCGCGGGCCAGCTTGGACTGCCACGTTCCCATCAGAACGTGGCGAATCTTGAAGACGGCCACGGACTGCCACGGCTGCCACGGTTCGAGGTCCCACCAGATCTCGGGCGGGCGGCCCAGCCGCTCCCACGCTGCGTTCACGCCTTCGGCGTAGGCCTCGAAGGATGAGCGGGTAGCGGGCGACAGCGCTGCGAGGTCATCCTGCGCGGAACGAGCGAGGTCCAGCTTGCGCGCGATCACGTCCCCCTCGAGTACGGCCGGCCCGAGGACCTCTGCCAGCCGGCCGCAGGCCCGCCGCCGGTCGTAGTCGAGCTGGAAGGCGCGGTCGTGAGCGCAGGCGTAGCCCAGGCCCCACCAGGCCGAGTGCTCGTCAGCCGCGTCCACATGAGGAATGCCAAACGAATCGCGAATCAGCCGGAGCCCGCGCTTCGCGTGGCCGCTCATGGCCGCCCCTGGTTGTGCCCCGACAAGCGGACCGCGCGGTTCTGCAACTCGATGGCCAGGAGGCCCTTCTCCGCTGGTCTGCCGCCCTCAATCCGGCCCAACGTTCGGTGTTCTCCCTTCTTGCTCTCGAGCCGGCCACGCGGGCCAACGCCTGGCCGCCTACTGGGACAGCCAGACGTTCGTGGGGTCGATGGCCTGGATGCTGGGCACGAATACCGCGTTGTGGACTCGGCTCGAGTAGTAGGTGGCGAAGCTCGGGGAGTCAATCGGGTAGGCAACCGCCTGGCTCATCGCTATCGCGTCGGCCTGCGCCGACAACTGCTCCAGGGCCGACTCACTGGTCGCGCTCAGCGCCTCAGAGATCAGCTTGTCGACGGTGGGGTTCGAGTACAGCGCGAGGTTCGCGCCGTCGGGTGCCTCGGCGGCGGTGTCCAGGATGGCGAACAGCCAGGTGGGCTCGAAGCTGGGGCCGTACCACGTAGGGAACAGCTGGTCCTCGGACATGTCCCAGACACCACTCTTGGCGACGCTCGGGACCAGGAGGTACTTGGTGTAGATGTCGGCGGTCGGGACGCCCAGGCCGGTCACGGTGACCCCGACCTGGGACAAGTCGTACTGGATGGTCTGGAAGATCTTCGCCTGCACCGGGTCGGACGCCTGGTACAGGAGCTTCAGCGTGAGGTGCTTGCCGCCCAGAAGCTGCTTCGCCTTGGCCGGGTCGTACGAATACGACGTGATCGGGGTCGAGCTGGAGACGCCTCCGGGCACAAGCTGTGTCAGCGACGGCGCCAGCTGCGGCCCGCCCGAGTCCTGGATGAGGGCGGAGCGGTCGATGGCGTCCAGGATTCCCTGGCGCACCTGCAGGTTCTTGAACGCGCCGCCGTCGTTCGGGTCGGCGAAGTTGAAGATGAGGAACGGATTGAGTCCGTCGGTCGGGCCGAGGACCAGGCCGGGGCTATGCGAGGCGGACAGCTGCGGCACGTCGGCCGTGGGCACCTGGGTGTCGCCCCAGTACAGGTTGGCGGTCGGCGAGTTGGCCTGCAGTTCCTCCTGAACGGTCTGCGGGCTGATGGTCTCGTTCACGACGATCTTGTCGACATAGGCCTTGCTGATCGGGTCGGTCGAGGCCTTCCAGACCGGGTTGCGCACGTACACGATGCTCTTGCCGGGGTCGTAGGACTGAATCTCGTACGGGCCGTCCGAGATCGTGTGCTGGGCCAGGGCCGCGCTGGCCGGCAGGTAATTCTGGTACTCGACCGGAGCGGCCAGGAACGACGAGTAGGCCGCGGTCACCGCGGGGAAGTAGACAGCGGGGTGGGTCAGCTTGAAGACCACCGTCAGCGGGTTGCTCGGGTCAACGTAGGCGCCAGGGATCGAGTGGGTCTTCATGAAGGAGTCGATTGCCGACAGCGTCGGCGTCACCTTCTCGAAGTCGGTGCAGTACGTGGTCAGCCCGACGATCAGGCCTTCGTACTCCGACGCTCCCGCCGACGGCTTTTCCGGGTTGCAGGCCCGCTCGAGGCCGCGGACGATGTCGGCCGCGACGACCTGGCGGGGCGGGCTGGTGTTCCAGTCCACGCCCTTGCGGATGGTGAAGCTGTACTCGAGGCCGTTATCGCTGACCACCGGCGCCGCCTCGGCGAGGTCGGGCTCGAGCGTCGTGGTCTTGCCTGCGACAGCCGGATAGGCCATGAGCGGGCGCTCCCACATCCGCAGGTTCTCGTCACCAACGGTGTAGAAGGACACGTTCGGGTCCATGTAATCGACGTCGCCGGTCCCGAGCATGTACAGCGTGCCGCCGTAGTGCCCGTGGCTTGCCTGGCCGGGAGAAGCACTCGATGAGCACGCGGCCACGGCTGCCACCGCGACAACAGCACCTAAGATCGCGAAGCCTCGCGAGGCACGGATTGATCGCGTCATCCGCTTCCTCTTTCCTTGAGTGACTCTGAAGCTGGCAGCCCGTCGGGTCCGTCACCGCATGACCGCCCTGCTGGGGTTGCGTCATCGCGTTGCTGCACTAGCACGTTAAAAGAGCCAGCAACAACGCGCCTCCTGCGTGTCGATCTTCAGATTTGAGCTTGCGAGCCGCCTGCAGCCTGGGTTTCGACCCACATGCGGCTACAACGTACGCCGAGGCTAGACCTAAAGTCGTTCGCCTGGCGAAGGTGTTCGTATACTGACCGTTCGTTCGAAACGTAACGACGTCCGAAAGGTATGTCAAGGGTCATGGTCCTCAAGGTCGTACTGGACCTACACTGACCTGCTCAAATGATGTCCATTTGGATCGACCAGCCTAGAGGAGCCATTGCGGCCAGACGCCGGGTCAGGAGTTGCCGAGAAAGGAGGAGGCCCGGCCGACAGTGGTAGCCCGGCACCCTTGTGCAGGTAGAGGGAGCGAGGTCAGGCTGACGGTGACGGAGAACCCGGGCGCGCCTGCGGCGGGAAAACCGAAGACGACCACGTCCCCGTCATGTTCGCGGTGAACACCCGGCCGAGCCCGAGGTAGGACACCGCATCGACGTGTCGTCGGCGTCGGCCATTACAAGATCTTCTCACGAGGCGGGACGGACTAGGCGTGGCCCGACCGCAAGCCCAGGGCCCCCGGCCGTATGGCGGACGGTGCCTCGCGGTCTCCCTAAACTGGTGGCAATGCCGTTCGCCACCACACCGCCCGCCGAGCCGGTCACCCGCCGCGATAAGCGCCTGATGGCCGCGATCGGCGCGGTCTTGGTCGCGGTGCTAGCCGGGGTGGCGATCTGGGCTGCGGTCCGGCCCGGCTCGTACGGCGCCTCCAGCGACGGCTGCGTCACGGTCACGCTGCCGAGCAGTACCGGCGGCGCGCTGATTCATCAATGCGGCGGCGAGGCCAGGGCCCTCTGCAGACATGCGTTCGCCAGCACGGACAAGGTCTCGATGCTGACCCGGCCCCAGTGCCGGCTCGCGGGGCTCGGTCCGGCCCGCCTTGGCGGTTAGGCGTCGGACGAGGCCTGGCCGGGCAGGAATTCATCTCGCCTGGGCGACCAGGAATGCCTGGGCGCGGTCGCTGTTGACGGGGGTATCGTTGCCGCCGGCCAGGCAGAGGGCGACTCTGGGCGGGCACCCGACCGCGCCGACCGTAGCCCCCTGCGACTTAGCCGGGTTGGGCAGGCCCGCCGGGGTTACCGGCGTGCCCCAGATGCCGTGCTGCTCGCTGATCACGAACGCGCCGCCATTCCCGTACGTCCCGCCCGCCGCGCAGTAGCCCGGCTCAGCGCATGAGACCGAGTTAACCCAGAAAGTCCTGGTCATGACCAGCGCGCGGGGCGGACCGTCATTGGTCTCGCTGATCAGCGCGCCGTAGATGTCATCAGCGCCGTTCTCTGCGTATCCGCCCGCTACGCAGTCTCCGGTAGCCGGACACGTCAGCGAAAGGACGTAGCCCACACCCAGCCTTAGCGTTGCCTGGCGCCACGTGTTATGCCGCTCGTTCACCACGAACACCGCCGAGCACCCATCATCGGGTCCCTGGCAGCTCTCTGGGACCCCGTCCTGATAGTTCCCGGCCGCCGTGCAGTTGCCCGCCGACGGGCAGGCGATGGCGGTGGTGTCGCCCCAGAGGTCGGGGGTGTTGGCCTCGATGCCGGGCACTACCTGCGCCGTGCCCCACCGGCCGTTCGTCTCCGTGACCACGAAAGGCTGGAGAGGCGGGAGGACGTCACTGGTCACATTGGTGCCGCTGGCGTACTGCCCGGCGGCCGCGCAGTTGCCCGCCGACGCGCACGACACCGCATCGATGCTCGCGTCCCCGCCGACGTTCAGCGCGGCCAGGCCGGGCACCTCGATCCCCGGCTGCCAGCGGCCGCGCGTGTCGGTCCTTACCCAGTCCTGCGTGGCCCCGCTGGCGTCGGTGAACGATCCCCCGGCCACGCACAAGCCGCCGGGCGCGCACCACACCGCATTCACTCCCGCTTTGTTCAGGGGCGGGACCGGCACTGGCGTGGCCGATTCCCACCGGCCGTTGCGCTCGGTCGTCGTGAACCACCCGCCGCTGTAAGTGCCCACCGCCACGCACACGCTCGTCCGCGCGCACGACACCAGGCTGACCTGCGCGTCGCCGCCCGTGTTCAGCTTCGCCGTGCCGGGCACCTCCTGCGCGTTGCCCCACCGGCCCTTGCGCTCCAGCGCCACGAACGCCTGCACATGCTGATCCCGGTCGGTGAAGTGGCCGCCAGCGACGCAGCCCCCCGCGGCCCAGCACGAGATCGCTGTGACCGAAGCGCTGCCACAGTAGGTGAGGCCCTGGTTGGCACAGCCGTTCTGCCCCTTGTTCACCCTGGCCAGGCCGCGCACCGGTTCCGCCTTGCTCCAGTGCACTCGCGCCGCCGCCGCACGTCCGCTCGCCGCCGCGGGCACGCTCGCTGCGGCCGAGGCCAGGCCAGTGCCGGCCGCCGACACCGTGCATGCCAACCCTGCCACAGCCGCCAGCACGACCACCGCCGCGGGCCGCCGCGCCGATCTTCCCCGTCGGCTCCCCGCGACAGTCCGCGCCCGGCGCACCGACAACCTCATAATCACTCCCGGCTACGCATCAAGCCGCCGTCAACCTCGCCCACGGCAGGCCGGCCACAATGCTGCCAGCCTCGTTTGGGCACAACAAGGGGAGGCCTCCCCACCACTGCACACCGCCCGGTGCCGCCGCGGCGCTGGCGTCAGCCGTGACAAAGCCTGCTAGCGCGGGCAGTGCCATGCGCCTAGGAGCCCGTCAACATCGCCGGCGGTCCGGCTTGCCACGGAACCCGATCACTACGTCCCTGCTCATCGGTGCTCGCCGTCTCATCCGGTCGTGATCACGCACGGTTGCGACTTCGTTACCGTCATCGTGGCTGTCTGGCGGCGCTGGCGCTATCGGAATGTCGATTGCACCCCGCACACGGTTGCGGGCCAGGCCCGATGGTCACCACCGTGGCCGTGCGGCTGCGGTCCCGTCGCTGCGTGGTCACCGGCATCGCCCGCACCCCGGCCGTTACGAGCCGCCGGGCGCGCCGATCAGGAACGGGCCGTCCCGCCAGGCCAGCGCCTGCTGCAGGCCGTCCTCCCTGATCCGCCGGTTGAACTCGGAGTAGGCGGGCGTGGTGTGATACAGCGCGTCCATGTCGACCATCTCAAGCGCGGCGACGCGGGCTCCCATGAGCTCGCTCCAGCGGTTCACGGCCTGCTTGTGAATGGTTAGCGCGTCCATCGGCAGCATCGCGGCGCGCTGGCAGTACGCGAGCGCGAGCTCGTCGAGCTCGTCGGGGTCTGCCAACCACTCGACCAGGCCCCAGTCCAGCGCCGTGCTGGCGTCGATGAGATCACCGGTGAACAGGATCCGCTTGGTGTGTGCCGCGCCGATCTTGAGCGGCAGCATGCCCATCAGGACGGGGATGCCGACGCCTCGCGCGGCCGGGTGCCCGAACCGGGTGCCACCGGCCGCGAACGCCAGGTCCGTCGTGGCGAGGAGGTCGAGTCCGCCGGACAGGCAGTACCCGTGCACCTGCGCGATGACCGGCTTGCGGTAGTTCCAGAGCCGCAGCCACCGCTCCGCCTGCTGACGCATGCCCTCGCGTTCCAGCAGCGCGAACGACTCGCCGTGATCCGCAAGCGCCCGCTCGCCTTTCGCTTCTCCTTCATGACGGGAACGAGGGGTGTCCGCCGGACCGTAGCCCTGCTGGCTCGCCTCGCCCGGCGGACTCAGATCGTAGCCCGAGCAGAATGCCCGGCCGGCGCCGCGCAGCCGGATGACGCGGACCTCGTCGCCCGGAGCCAGCGCGGTGAGCGCTGCGTCGTAATCGGCCATCAGCCCGGCGCTCAGTGCGTTCAGCTTGCCCGGGCGGTTCAGCGTGATCGTGGCCACCGGACCGTCGATGGTGACCATCAGATTCTCGAATTCCATGCTCAGCCCTCATTGCTCGCGTAGGCGTCGCGCAGCACCCGGCGCTGGACCTTGCCGGACTCGGTGCGCGGGAAGTCGGTAACGAACTCGAACCGCCGGGGACACTTGAACGAGGCGAGCTCCTTTCGGCAGTGCTCAAGCAACTCGGCGGCCAGTTCGTCGCCTGCTGCTACGCCGGGACCCGGCTGGACGACCGCCACGACACGCTGGCCCCAGTCCGGGTCCGGCACGCCGATGACGGCAACGTCCAGGACGGCCGGGTGCGTGATCAGGTTCTGCTCGATTTCGGCCGGGTAGACGTTGACGCCGCCGGAGATGATCAGGTCGGTCCGGCGGTCAAGCAGGTAGAGGTAGCCATCGGCGTCGACGTAGCCGTAGTCGCCTGCCGTGACCAGGTTGCCGTGCCTGCTCGCGGCCGTCTTCTGCGGGTCGTGGTGGTACTCGAACGAGGGTGCGCGGCCCGGGTACCCGAAATAGATGGTCCCCGGGTCCCCGGCGGGCAGTTCGCCGCCGTCGGGACCGAGGATCTGCACGGTCAGGCCGGGCAACGGCCGGCCGACGCTACCCGGCCTGGCCAGCCACTGCTGCGGACTCACCCGTGATACGGAGCCTTCGGTCGAGCCGAGGTACTCCCAGACGATCGGGCCGAGCCAGTCGAGCATCTGCTTCTTGATCGGAACCGGACACGGCGCGCCCGCGTGGATAACTGCCTGCAGGCTGGAGACGTCGTAACGGGCGCGCACGTCACCGGGCAGCCGCAGCAGCCGGTGGAAGTGGGTGGGGACCATGTGCACGGTCGTCACGCGGTAGCGCTCGACCGCGGCCAGCATCTCCTCCGGCTCGAACCTGGCCTGAATGACGATGGTGTGGCCGGCGTGCAGGAAGCCGAGGGCATGGCCGCCGGGAGCCGCGTGGTACAGGGGCGAGCAGACCAGGTGCACGCCTTCGGCCGATGTGATTCCGTAGCCGCCCAGGATCGCGGCGAACATGCCCGCCATCGCGTCCGGGTCGGAGCGCGGCAGCGTGTTGTGCACGCCCTTCGGGTGGCCGGTGGTGCCCGATGTGTACAGCATCATGCCGCCGGCCTGCCGGTCAGGCGGTGCGGAGCCCGGCTCGGCCGTGCCAAGCTCGGCGTACGGGCGCCAGCCAGGTAGCCCGCCGCCGATGACGTAGCGGCGCGCGGGCAGGTCGTCGAGCGGCAGCTCCCTGGCCCGGTCGTCGGCCGCGATCACTAGCCTGGCTCCGCTGTCGGCGACGATATAGAGGATCTCGGGCACTGTCAGGTGCCAGTTGACGGGCACGACGATGACGCCCACCTGACCGGCCGCGAGCATCAGCTCCAGGTACTCGGGCCCGTTGCGGACGATCGCGGCGACCACGTCCCCCGCGCCGATGCCGTGCGCGCGCAGGGCGCGGGAGACCTGGTTCACCCGTCGGCCGAGCTGCCCGAACGTGACGGCGGTGCCAGCGGGGTCGATGATGGCGGTCCGGTCAGGATGGGTGGCTGCCAGCTGATAGAAGCCGGACACGGCACTCCTCTTTTCTGTTACCGACTGATGGTGGCCACGCGGGCAGGAACAAACCGGCTCGCGCGTCCGCCGGGGATCAGCAGGGCCGCCGCGCCGCCGACACCGAACATGGCGGCGCAGGCGGCGAAGCCGATTGTGTAGTCGCTGCTGGCGGGGAGCCTGCCCGCCACCACATGGGCGGCGAGAATGGCGGCCACGACGGCGGCGCCGATGCTGCTGCCGATGGAGCGGGCCAGGGTGTTGACCCCGGTGGCGGCTCCGGTGTGCTCGGGGCTGACGTGCGCGATGATGGCATTCGGCAGCGCGGCATAAGCCAGGCCGAGGCCGATCCCGCTGCCGGTCGCGCAGGCGAGGATCTGCCACATGTGCGTGTCCGCGACCGCGGGCACGGCGAAGGCGGCGCAGCTGACGACTCCGCCCGCCACGATGGGCGCGCGCGGGCCGAAGCGCCTGGTCATGACCCCCGATACCGGGCCGAACAGCAGCATCATCAGCGATCCTGGCAACAGGAACAGGCCGGCCGTGGTGACGGACTGGCCGAAGCCGTATCCGGGACTGGTCGGCGCCTCGAGCAGCGCGGGCACGAGCAGGAACGCGCCGAACATGCCGAAGCCGAATGCCACGGCCGACAGGTCGGCCGCCCAGACCGGGCGGCGCAGCAGCATGTGCAGATCGACAAGCGGCCGGGGCGATCGCAACTCGGCCAGGACCCAGATCGCCGCGAGGGTCGCGGCCCCGGCGAGCAGCGCCAGGGTCAGCGGGCTCGTCCAGCCCCACGTCGCGCCGTTGCTTACCGGGAGCAGCAGGCTGACGAGCCAGCCGCCCAGCAGGAGCGCTCCCGGCGGCGACACTCCGCCAGCATCTCTCCGGGCCGACTCCGGCACCAGGGCGATGGTGGCGGCCAGCGCGCCGATGGTCACCGCAAGCGGCAGCCAGAAGATCCAATGCCAGCCCAGGCTGGTCACGATCGGGCCGGCCAGCACGATGCCGGCGCCGCCGCCAATCCCGAGCATGGCCGACAGCAGGCCGACACCGGCGGCGACCCGGCTGGCCGGCAGGGCCTCCCTGAGGATGCCGAATGCCAGCGGGAACACGGCTCCGGCGATGCCCTGCACGGCGCGGCCGACGACGAGCAGAGCCAGCGACCCGGCCAGCGCCGCGATCACGCACCCGGCTGCGAGCAGGCCGAGCACGACCACGAGCACTCGCCTCCTGCCCCACTCATCGCCCATCCGCCCCGCGATCGGCGTCGCGACCGCGGCCGCGACGAGATAGCTGGTGACGATCCACCCGGCGGTGGCCGGCGGGGCGTGCAGGTGCCGGCCGATCGACGGGAGCGCCGGGGCGACCATCGACTGCAGCAGGGAGAACGCGAGCCCGCCCAGGGCAAGGACGGCGACCAGCAAGCTGCCGTCCCGGCGAGCCGACCCAGCCATTCAGGCGGAGCGGCGCAGGATGCCGTGGTCGATGACGACGGCACCGTTCGCACGAGTCCGGAAGTACACGGTCGTCCCCTCCGCCCAGCCCTCCACCGTTATCGTGTCGCCTGGGCAGACCGGGCTCGCGAACCGGGCCGACATCGCCTGGAAGCGCTCAGCCCGGGAGCCGCAGGCCTCGTGCAGCAAGATCCTGGCCGTGTACCCGTAGGTGCACATGCCGTGCAGGATCGGCCGGTCGAAGCCTGCCTTCTTCGCAAACACCGGGTCGGAGTGCAGCGGATTTCGGTCGCCGGTGAGCCGGTAAAGCAGCGCCTGATCGGGCGGAATGGTCGCGCTGCGCGAGAAGTCGGGCGCCCGCTGGGGCACCGCCCAGTCGGTGGCCGGACCCCGCTCGCCGCCGAACCCGCCCGCGCCGCGGATGAAGGTGGCGTTCCTGACGGTGGCGAGCAGTTCGCCGGTGGCCGCGTCGGTGGTGGCGGATTCGATCACCACCACGGCCGCCTTTCCCTTGTCGTAGATGCCGGCGACGGTCGAGACCGTACGGGCCGTGCCCTGTACGGGCAGCGGCCGGTGCAGCTCAAACGCCTGCTCGCCGTGCAGCACGGCGCTCAGGTCGAGCTCGCCGATGCCACTGAGGCCGCCGCCGAAGCCGAGCATGTTGGCAAAGCTGGGCAGCACCTGCAGGTCGACGCCGTGGGAGTTCTCGGTAGTGAACTCGAGCTCGGCGTACGGGTCGGCCTGGCCAGCGCCGACGCCGAGCGCGTACAGCTGAACATCGCTGGCCGTCCAGGCGCGCTCGGACGGCGGGCCCGGCTTTCCGACGCTGTCGAGGTTCAGAGTCACGGCGCCTCCTTGCCGAAGATCAGGCTGGCCGAGGCGGCGAAGTACATCCCGACGCCCTGGACGAAGCTGGTGCGGATGTCCGGCACCTGCGCGGCGGCCTCGCCGCGGAGCTGGCGGATCGCCTCCTGCATCGCGAACATCGAGTACATGCCGGTGTGGGTGTAGGACAGCCCGCCGCCGTTGGTGTTCATCGGCAGCGAGCCGCCCGGCCTGGTGGCCCCCGAGGCGACGAACGCACCAGACTCGCCGCGCCCGACGAAGCCGAGGTCCTCGAGCATGTACAGCGGGACGTGCGCGAAGGCGTCGTAGCACATCAGGTGGTCGATGTCGCGGTGTGTGAGTCCGGCGCTGCGGAACGCCTCCGCGCTTGAGCTGCGGAATCCGCCGAACGTGTCGACGTCGGTCATCTGCGACATGACCGGGGACTCCGCTGCCTCGCCCGATCCGAGCAGGTACACCGCCCGGCCGGAGGCCGGCAGGTCGGCTGCCCGCTCGGCCGAGGTCACGACCAGGGCGCCGCCACCGTCGGTCACCACGCAGCACATGTCCCTGGTGAACGGATAGGCGACCGGCGGCGAGTCGTTCAGCACCTCGTCGGTCGTGACGGGCTTGCGGCGGAATGCCCGGGGACTGTCCAGCGCCCATTCACGCTGCGCGACCACGACTTCGGCCAGGTCCGTCCGGCTCATTCCCCGCTCGTGCAGGAACCGCAGGGCCGGCACGGTGAAGGTCGCGTACGGCATCATGGCGCCGTACGGGACCTCGAACTGGCCGGAGACGGTCTCGGTGCTCATGGCGCCGTACCGGTTCATGCCGACCCTCGACCGGCCGGACTCGCCGTGCGTGACTAGCACCGTGGTCGCCGCCCCGGCCGCGATCGCGGCCGCGGCGTGCCGTACATGCAGCATGAAGCTGCAGCCGCCGACCATGGTGCCGTCGACCCAGGTCGGGGTGATGCCGAGGTAATGCGAGACCTCCATCGGCAGCGGGCCGGCGGTCGCGATCCCGTCGATATCGGCGGCGGTCAGTCCGGCGTCGGCCAGAGCGTTGCGGGCGGCGTCGGCGTGCAACTGGACCATGGACATCTCCGGCAGCACGCCGAGCCCGGTGGTCTCGGCCGCGCCGATGATGGCCACGTTCCCGCCATGCATCGACCGAACGCCGCTGGCTGTCGTCATCGGGCACCGGCCAGGCGGAAGACCGGCAGCTTCCAGTCTCCGCGCGGCTCGAAGCAGGCGGTGACGGGCGCGTCAAGCGGAAGCGAATCGGGGTCGGCCGGGCTGCCAACGATGTTGGTGAGCATGCGCGGCCCTTCGTCGAGTTGGACCAGCGCGATGACCTGCGGCTCCTTCGGGTCAGCCGGCGGCAGCGGCCGGTAGTTGATCACGTACGAAAGCAGTCGTCCCGATCCCGACACGTCCCGCCACTCGACGTCGCCCGATGAGCAGTAAGGGCAGTGATCGCGCGGATAGAAGTAATAGCGACTGCAGGACTGGCACTGCTGGATCGCGAGCCGTTCCTGGATGGCCGCCTCCCAGAACGGGCGGGTGTCTGGAGTCGGGGTGGGTGATGCTCCGCCTGCCACGGCGTCCTCCGGTGATGTCAGGGGCAGAATTGGTTGCGGCGCCGCTGGCCTTAGCCGGCCGTCTGCGGCTGGAAGATGCTCGGCGGCAGGCCGTCGGCGGCCGGCCGGAAGCTGCGCTCGATCGCTGCGGCGAGCCGGTCGTACTGCCATGGCTCCGGCGCCGAGATCTGGCGGATCATCTGCGGGTTCTCGTACAGGCCGACGTCAAAGCCCATCGACGAGACGACCCGGCCGGTCAGCCAGTCCGACCGCTCGCTGGCCAGGTACAGCGCGACGGGCGCGATGTTGTCCGGCGACATCTCCGGGCGGACGGTCTCATCGACCTCGCCCAGCCGGCGGTCGGCCGGGACGGTCGCGGTCAGCCGGGTGGCCGCGCCTGGCGCGATCGCGTTGGCGGTGACTCCGTAGCGGGCCAGTCCCTGAGCGAGCGAATAGGTGAGCCCGACGATGCCCATCTTGGCCGCGGCGTAATTCGGCTGGCCGGGCGAGCCTTCCAGACCGGAGCTTGAGGTGAAGTTGATGATCCTGTAGTGACCGCCGGGGTTGCGTTGCTCGCGCCAGTACGCCGAGGCCGGCCGCACGGTCGAGTAGTGGCCCTTCAGGTGCACCCTGATCACCTCGTCCCAGTCCGCCTCGGGCAGGTTGAAGATCATGCGGTCCCGCAGGATGCCTGCTACGTTCACGACGACGTCGAGCCGGCCGAACTGCTCGACCGCCGTCCGCACCAGGCGCTCTCCGGTCGCCACGTCCGCGATGTCGCTGCCGTCGGCCACCGCCGTGCCGCCGGCCGCCGCGATCTCGTCGGCGATCTGCTTGGCCGGACCCTGGTCACTGCCGGTGCCGTCCGGGCTGCCGCCGAGGTCGTTGATCACCACGGAGGCTCCTTCGGCCGCGAACAGGCGGCTGATCGATGCTCCAATTCCGCGGGCACCGCCGGTGATGATGGCTACTCGCCCGTCAATGACACCCATGGCATGGTCCTCCAGTTATCATCGAGTCTCTTGCACCTCACCTGGATACCGAGACGAAAAAGCAGAATGGATTCTGTTTATCAAGAGCCAGCCGCAATCGTCAACGCCTCAGAGGGCCTCGGCCCGGCCACTCGCGCCCGTCCCACCCGGTCCCGCGGCCGGGCCGCCGCCGCGCACGCCGAGGACGACGCGACTACCGTCACGCCCGCGCAGCCGGTCACCGAGGCGCAGCGGGCCAGGTACAAGCGGATGGTCGACGTGGCCACGATGCTGGTCACCACCGGCGGCGAAGACGCCCTCCAGATGAGTGAGATGCCGGCTCTGGCCGAAGTCTCGCTGGCGACTCTGTACCGGTACTTCCCGTCCAAGGAGCACCTGCTGTTCGCGGTCGTAAACCAGCACCTCGAGTCGTTGCTGGCCAGGGCGCATCCGACTCAGCGGGCCGGAATGACGGTCCGTGACCGCGTGGCGCGAACCCTGCTGCGGTCGTTTGAGTTCGACCAGCGGGTCCCGACCATGGGCAGCGTGGTCCGGCGGCTGGTGCGGCTGTCTGACCCGGCGTTCAGGGCTGAGCGTCAGCACGCTGGCCGGCTGCAGCTCGACATCGTGCTCAAGGTGGCAGAGCCGATGACCGAGCACCAGCGCCAGGTCCTGGTGGTCGTGCTGGCCGCCGCGGGCAGCGCGATCGAGAGCTGGATGGCCGCGCCCAGCATGGTTTCGGCGAGTGAAGTGCGGTTCGCGATCTACACCGCGTGCCGCCTGCTGGACCTGCCCCCGGAGCAGATCGACGCGGACCGTCGGCTTGCGGACGCCCCCTAGAGCTGACCAGCCGCCGCGGCAGGTGAGCCAGCGGCCGGTCCTGAGCCGCTAACGAGCTGTCTTGTGAGAGTCGATTAGTAGAACGCGTTCTACTAATACCGCACAGGCGACTAGCCCGCACGACCGCTACGCAGAACGCGGCGGTCGGCGCGCGCCCGGTCAGGCAGCCAGCCACGAGTTCAAGGTCATCAAGGAAGTCATTCCTCCTGCGGTCGGCATATCCGCAGGTCACGCTCGAATACCACGGAGATGACCTCGCATGGGCGGACTCCGCTCACCAGCGAGTGGCGGCTATCCGCGAGCAAGTTACCAACGAGTACTTAACGTCCAAGAAAAGGAGGGTTGACAGAGCGTATTCCAGAAGTGATTCTGGTTCCCACTGGGGGACGGAGTGCGAACCATGGGAAGTAGCTGACTTCCCAGGCATCCGAAGGATGGTGCGCATGATCGCATCGGACGTATCCGCGAAGGTTTCCGCCGTTGACCGCCGCCTGCAGGCGACCGGGATGCCCATCGAGGTGTCCATCGCTGTGCTGGGCGGCCTGATCCTGCTCGTCGCTGACGCATGGGGACTGTCACTCATCCCGCTGGTGTCCAATCTTGAGAAGACCTACTCGCTCAGCCCGAGCGAGGCAGCCTGGACCCTGTCGGTGGCAGGGCTGGTCGCCGCGGGATTCGTGCCGACGGTCGCCCGGTTGGGTGACCGGCTCGGCATGCGCCCGCTGATCCTGATCAGCCTGGCCGTCGGCCTCGTTGGTAACGTGCTCTGCGCGCTCGCCACCGGATTCGACGTGCTGATCATCGGCCGCGCCATTCTCGGCGCGAGCGCCGCCCTTCCGCTGGTCTACGCCCTGCTCCGGGCCAGGGGAACCAACGCCGCGCGGGTCACCAGGGGGATCGCCATCCTGACCGCCGCCTCGGGCGTTGGTGTTGCCGTGGCCTACCTGCTGAGCGGGCTGATCATCCAGGCGAACGGCAACGTGCGGACGGTCTTCTGGGTCATCTCGGCGCTGGCCGCGATCTCGCTCGTCGTTGCGTGGTTCTACATGCCCGACTCCAACCACCGCGAGACCGACCCAATCGACTGGGGCGGGGCGGTGGGCGTCTGCATCGGCCTTGTCTTCGTCGTGCTCGCGATCACTGAGGGCAACACGTGGGGCTGGGCACAGGCCAGCACGCTTGCCTCGCTGGCCGGCGGCCTGGTCGTACTCGGGTTCTTCGCGTTCTACGAGACCAGGCAGGCCAACCCGCTGATCAATGTGAAGCGGATCTCCAACCGCTCCGCCGCGCCTGCGTTCTTCGTGATAGCGATCCTCGGCACCGGCGCGATCTACACCAACCTGGCCCAGGCGACCTACACCGAACTGCCGACCGTGACCGGCTACGGGCTCGGGCTGAGCGTGCTCCAGGCCTCGCTGGCCCTGTGTGCGATCTCGCTGGCACTGCTGGTTGGTGGCATGGTGGCCCACCCGGTTATCAACCGCTTCGGCCCAAGGCCGGTCATGGTCGTCAGCTCCCTGATCATCGCCGCGAACTTCGCCGTCCTGGCGGCTTCGCACAACGGGGTCTGGCACTTCATCGTCTGGGACTTCATCTGGGGCTTCGTCTGGGCCTTCGACTACACGGCCGCGATCACGGCGTTCCTGCACGATGCGACGCCGACGGAGGCCGCCATGTATTCATCGGCCAACACGGTCATCACCTCGGCCGTCGGCGGACTGGGCCCGGCGGTGTTCACGGCGATTCTCACGTCCAAGTTCATCCCGCACACGCCGATCCCCGACCCGTCTGTGTTCAAGGAGATGTGGGTGTACGCGGCCATCGCCATGGTGATCGTCGCAGCCGTCGCGCTGCTCGTTCGTCGTCCCGTCTTCGTTTCGCAGGAGGCGGCGTCGAGCCAACCTGACGCAACGACGTGAGCGAGCCGGAGGGGCGCGGTGGCGCCGACGTGGTCCTGTTCACCGAGTTCGGGAGCGGCACCGCCGCCGCATGTGGTTCGCCGCTGCAGGAGTCACATGAGTGGGCGCTGCGGGTCGCGATTCCTGCGTTCGCGTCCGTCGTAACGTTGGCGGAGGTCGCGTGATGGCGCAATCGGGACCGCTGCACGGGTACCGCGTCCTTGACCTCACCGGCGAGGCTGGGGCGCTTTGCGGGAAGATGTTCGCTGACTTCGGCGCCGACGTCGTCGTCGTCGAGCCGCCTGGCGGCTGCCCGACCCGGCGCATCCCGCCGTTTCTCGACGAGCGAGCCGGGCCGGACGCCAGCAGCTACTTCCAGGCGATGGCGGCCGGCAAGAGATCGGTGATCCTCGACCTGGATCAGCCTCGGGGGCGCGCGCTCTTGCGGCAGCTAGCCGGCACCGCGGACTTCCTGATCGAGTCGTTCCGGCCCGGCTACCTCGACGGCCTCGGACTGTCCTACAGCGCACTGGCCGCGATCAACCCGCGCCTGATCTATACGTCAATCACCCCGTTCGGCGATCGCGGGCCCGCCGCGTCCTGGCAGGCAGCGGACATCGTCGGCTGGGCGGCCGGCGGGATGATGGCAATGATGGGCGCGCCTGGCCGGCCGCCGCTGCAGGTGAGCGTTCCGCAGGCCTTCGCCCACGCCGGGTCGGAGGCAGCGGTCGCGAGCATGCTCGCCCACCTCGACCGGGTTGGCTCCGGCCGCGGGCAGCGGGTCGTGGTGAGCATGCAAGCGGCCGGAGTCTGGGCCACCAACGTTGAGACCGCCTTCCCCGTGCTTGAGCACCGGTCCCTGGAGCGGACCGGCATCATCCCGGCCGGCATGCCGCGCACCTCTATCTACCGGTGCGCCGACGGGTACGTCCAGCTGATGATCGGCGGCGGCATGTTCCAGGCCACGACGCGCGGCCTGCTCGACTGGCTGCAGGAATTTGGCGCACTGCCCGACCTGGTCGCCGGCATTGACTTCGGCACCTGGACGCCGGAGCGGTTCCGCGCCCGCGATCTGGCCTTCGTGGCGGAGCTGGCCGCGTGTGACGCGGCCATCGGCGGGCTGCTGCTGCGGCTGACCAAGGCCGAGATCACCGCCCGGGCCGATGCCAGCGGCTGGGTCATTGCGCCCGTCGCCACGATGGCGGACGTGGCAGCCGACCGCCAGCTGGCAGCGCGCGACTATTACCAGCCGGTCGAGCATCCGGGCCTTGGCCGCACACTGACCCTGGTCGGGCCGTTCGCGAAGCTCAGCCGGTCCCCGGCGCCGGCCGCCCGGCGGGCGCCGATGCTGGGGGAGCACACGGCGCAGCTGCTGCACGATGAGCTCGGCATCGGCGACGATGAGCTGGCCGCGCTGGAGTCCGCGGGCGTGATCGGGTTGCTGACCGAGGGGGCGCACCGGTGACCGGCGTAGCCGAGGGTATCCGCGTACTCGATTTCTCCTGGTTCGGCGTAGGCCCGATCACGACCAAGTACCTGGCTGACAACGGGGCCGAGGTCATCAAGGTGGAGTCGCGCCGGCATCCGGACGGACTACGCCTCACACCGCCGTTCGCGACAACGCCCGGCATCAACAGCAGCCAGTACTACGGCAACTTCAACTCGTCCAAGAAGAGCATCAGCATCGACATGACGACCCCGGCCGGCCGGGACCTGGTCCGGGAGCTCGCCCGGCACTGCGATGTCGTCGCCGAGAGCTTCCGGGTCGGCACCATGGGCAAGTGGGACCTTGGCTACGAGCAGCTCAGGGAGATCAGGCCCGACCTTATTTACTACGCGACATGCCTGCAGGGCCAGACCGGGCCGCGGGCCGGATTCGCCGGGTTCGGCATGCAGCTGGCCGCCATCGCGGGCCTCTATTACCTGTCCGGGTACTCGCCCGACGAGCTCACGCCGCCGCACGGCCCATACACCGACTTCATCGCGCCGCGGTTCGGCTGTTTCGCGCTGCTGGCAGCGCTCGACCACCGCCGCCGCACCGGCGAGGGCCAGCTGATCGACCTGTCCCAGTACGAAGCGACGCTGCAGTTCCTGGCTCCGGCGCTCACCCACTACTTCGCCACCGGCGCCGTCACCGAGCCCGCGGGGAACCGGTCGGCCAGGTACGCACCGCACGGCGCGTACCGCTGTCGAGGCGAACACGGGCGCGACGATTCAGGGCACGACCGCTGGCTCGCGGTGGCGGTGGCGGACGACGACCAGTGGATCGCCCTGCTCGCCGTGCTCGGAGCCGGCGACGGCCCGGACAGCCTCGCCGGGCACGCCAGTCGGCTGGCCCATCCTGACCAGGTAGACGACTATCTCGGCGGGCTGACCGCCGGCCGCGAGGCCGGCGAAGTTGCGGCGGCGCTCCAGCGGGCCGGGGTGCCCGCCTATCCGGTCCAGAACTGCGCGGACCTGCGGGCGGACGAGAACCTCCGCGCGTTCGGCTTCTTCCCGATGCTGGAGCAGGCTGACTGCGGTCCCGTGCCTTACGACGGGCTCGCCTACCGGCTTGGGCGCACGCCCGGCCGGCAAAGCGCGGCACCGAGCCTGGGCGAGCACACCAAGGAGGTGCTGTCCGGGCTGCTCGGCCTCAGCCAGGCCGAGATCGGGCGGCTCCGTGACGCAAACGTCCTGTACTGACGGCGGATTCATAATGGAACGAAGTGAGCTCGCGACGGTCGTGTATGAGAAGGATGGCCCGGTCGCCCGGATCATCCTGAACCGGCCGGACAAGGCCAACGCGCAGAACTCGGCGCTGGTCTGGGACGTGGAGAACTGCCTGCGGGACGCCGAAGCCGACTACGCGATCAAGGTCGTCCTGATGAAGGCCAATGGCCGCGGCTTCTGCGCCGGCCACGATGTGAGCACCGCGCTCACGTTCCCCGAGTTCGTGGCAGCCAGAGAGGCCGGGCATCCGTGGGGCGGGTCGGACACGCTGTTCCTGTGGCCGGTACTGCACCTGTGGGAATGCACCAAGCCGACGGTTGCCGCCGTGCACGGATACTGCCTCGGTGGTGGCACCTACTTTGCCCTGCTCCATGACATCGTGGTGGCGTCCGACGACGCGTATTTCCAGATGCCGCTGCCGCAGGGGGCCGGGCTGCCCGGCGCGGAGACCATGGTGGAGCCGTGGGTCTTCATGAACTTTCACCGGGCCTACGAGTACCTGTACCTGTCACAGACCCTCGACGCGCGCGAAGCGCACCGCCTCGGCCTGGTGAACCGGGTGGTCGCGCGGGATGACCTGGAGATGACCGCGGAGACGATCGCCAGGCAGATCGCGCAGGCGCCGCTGTCGGTCCTGCAGGGCATCAAGGCCGGCGTGAAGCGCGCCTGGGAGACCATGGGAATGCGGGTGCATCTTCAGTCGCAGTTTCACCTCATGTGGCAGGTCGGTGCCGCGGGCGATGTGGCCGCGTGGCGGGAGGAGAACATCAGCAAGGGCTACGGGCCCTACCCGAGTCGGGTCGCCGCCCAGCGGGCTCAGCGGGCGGCGAGCGAGGTGCGAGCCAGTTCCGGCCCTGAATCTCGTCCGGCAGGCGGCAGCGGAAAGGAACAAGACGCATGAAGCTCGGTCTGATGGTCGGCTACTCCGGCGCCACGGTCGACTTCCCGATCGGCCTGATCCAGCAGGCCGAGAAACTCGGCTACGACTCGGTGTGGACATCGGAGGCGTACGGGTCGGACGCAATGACGCCGCTGGCGTGGATCGCGGCACAGACGTCGCGGATCAAGCTCGGCACGGCCATCGCGCAGCTGGCTGGCCGCACGCCGGCGATGTGCGCGATGCAGGCGATGACGGTCGACGGGCTGGCCGGAGGCGGCCGGATGATCCTGGGTCTTGGCGTCTCCGGCCCGCAGATCGTCGAGGGCTGGTACGGCCAGCCGTGGGGGAGGCCGTATTACCGTGTTCGCGACTACGTGCAGATCATGCAGAAGATATTCGCGCGCGAGGGGCCGGTGTCGCACGAGGGCCGGGAGATCTCGCTGCCCTACACAGGCGAGGGGGCGGCCGGGCTCGGCAAGCCGCTGTATTCGATCCTGCACCCAAGCGCGAAGATCCCGATCTACCTGGGCAGCGGGTCAGAGTCGATGCTGCGCCTGTGCGGGGAGCTGTGCGACGGCCTGCTGCCGCTGCGGTTCTTGCCGCGGGAGATGCCGCGCTTCCGGCGCGCGATCGAGGAGGGCTTCGCCAGAGCGGGGAACGGGAGGTCGTGGGACAGTTTCTCGTTCGATGCCCTGGTCGGGGTCACGGTGACCGACGACGTCGCCGCGGCGCTGCGGACCCAGAAGCCGGGCATCGCCTTGTACGTCGGGGGGATGGGCCATCCCACGCTCAATTTCCACAAGCGCTCGATGGAGCAACTCGGCTACGCCGACGCCGCGGCCAGGATCGAGGAGCTGTTCCGGGCCGGTCGCAAGCAGGAGGCCGCGGACGCGGTGCCCGACGAATTCGTCGAGGAGGGCGCGCTGGTCGGGACGCCCGCCAGGATCCGCGAGCGCTACCGGGCCTGGGCCGACTGCGGCATCACCGGCCTGCACATCGCGACCCGCCAGCCCGCTGCTCTCGAGCTGATGGCCGAGATCGCGCTGGCCGATGAGCCTGTCGGCACTACCGGGTGAGCCTTCCCTCGCCTGCCTCGCGGTGTGCTTGCTGGACGGTGGCGATGGTGTTCGTCGTCATGGACGATGAACCAGGCCCACATGTCCGACATCGGAGGTTTCGGATCAGCAGCCGTCGTAGAGCGACCAGTTGTCTTCGCCGCCTTCGGCGAGCGCGTTAGCGAAAACCTGGTTTTGCTCGGCCACGGTGGCATCCCCGAAGTCGGCTGGGTTGCCGCCGTAGGCGGCCCAGGTCGAAGCGCTGAACTGGTACAGCCCGTAGTGCCCGGTCGCGTTCATGATCTGGGCGTTGCCGCCCGACTCGGCAGCGACGACGCACGCGCCGAATGCCCCGCCGGGATACTCGCCCGAGTAGCTGGCATCCGCGCTGCTATCCGGTGTCGACGCAGCTGGCTGCGCTGCGCCTCCGCTGGCTGCTGGCGGTGTCACCACCAGCGGCTTGGGGGCCAGCTCGGAGGGCGGATCCGGGATCTTTCCTGGCGACGCCGGGATGCGCAGTATTTCCCCCGCGTAAATGTCGTCGGCCCACTTGATGGCGCTGTGGTTGCGCCAGTAGATCACCGGCCACGCGTCCGGGTTGTGATACAGGCGCGCGGCGATCGACGACAGGCTGTCTCCCGCCCGGACTCGGTACGTCGCAGGGATTGCCGACGCGTGCGACACCCGGCGCTTGGCCGTCAGGTGCGCCTCATCGTTCGCGGGCGCCGCCGGAACCTTGAGCTGGTCAGCATCCAGTACCGGCGTGTGTGCGGTGATGGCAGGTGGCAGTGCGGCTGCACTCGCCTGCGGCGCCAAGCAGAAAGCCGCGGCAACGCCAGCTATGGTCGGCGCGGCTGCGGCAGTCGCTCCCTGCGGGAGCCTGATGCGAGACGGTTTACTGTGGCGGCCCAAAGGGCTCCTCTCCGTGCAGTTCGCGCTCTCCGGGAGCTACGCGCTTATGCACGCCACTGAGTCCCTCCCGAGCGCCGGTCTCAAGCAGCTAACCAGGCTTTGCGGGC
>Ga0335074_10000850_pt1 | contig 41822 bp, 34 predicted proteins | sample Lox_Sample_23_FD_206715 | JGI IMG/M metagenome (GOLD analysis project Ga0335074, IMG submission 206715) | Soil microbial communities from Loxahatchee National Wildlife Refuge, Florida, United States - Lox_Sample_2.3 | ecosystem: Environmental > Terrestrial > Soil > Wetlands | place: USA...
CTCCATAGATAAAGTAGTGGACAGAACACTCCTCCATTCATGCGACCTGGTCAGACCGGACGCTTACGATAACTCCGCACCTGCGTGCTCTGCTTCCCACAAGATCAAGGCGGTCGTGCGGGGGATAACGGCAATTGTCGGACGTCGCGAAGAGTGGCAGCTCGTAACCGCCGCAGGGCAAATACTAGCGCGAGAACGTCCACGTTCCTGGTCGCTTTGTTGGAGAATTTGATCAGATTCTTGATTCGACGGGCCACCCGGAATGGCGCATTCGTAGCCCAATGGCCCATGTGAATATCGTGGGCGGCAGCACGCCTGGCCGTCAACACACAACTGGCGGGATGCGAGCGAGTTAGCGCGTCACTTCCGTGATGCTCGAATCGCCCGCGATCAGCGCCCTCTCGGCCATGCCGAGAAACAATCCGTGCTCGACGACTCCAACAATCTGCCGGATCTCAGCTGCCAGCTTGTGCGGATCATCGATCTCTCCGCCGTGGCAATCGAGAATGAGATTGCCTTCATCCGTAATGAAATCGGCTCCCGAAGGGATTTTCCTCACAGTGGGACTCAAACCAAGCGCTTGCAGCTTCCTGGCAACCAACGGAGAGGCCATCTGGATCACTTCCACCGGCAACGGGAATTTCCCCAGCCGGTCCACCAGCTTACTTGCATCTGCCACGATAATGAATCGCTTCGCAGCACTCGCCACAATCTTCTCGCGAAGAAGCGCCCCGCCGCCGCCCTTGATGAGTTCGAGGCTATGCGTAACCTCATCGGCGCCGTCGACAGCGACGTCGATCTCAGCGCAAACATGAAAATCGATCACCGGGATGGTCAAAGAGACCGCCAGATCTTCGCTTGCCTTGGACGAGGCGATGCCGCGAACCTTTAAGCCCTGCTTCACGCGCTCCCCGAGCAGATGGATAAAGTGTGTCGCCGTGGTGCCCGACCCCAGCCCCACAACCATCCCATCCTCGATGAACTCGAGACTCCTCTGCGCGGCAAGCTCCTTCGCTTTGTCGACATTCTGCATAGCAAGCATCTTAGATGAGCTTGCGACAAATTGGCCAGATCGCCCCTCTGGTGGTCTAACATCGCCACAGTCTCTATGAGTAATAAGCTGTCACGGATGCACCGATCGCGTCATCAGTGCTGAACAATCGACCGAGAAAAAACGAATGATTGATACGTTGAAAATCATCATAACAGTTCAATTAAAAGTTGGGTGGGACAGCCAGCATCTTTCCACCATCAAGCAACTCGACAACAATAATTTGCGAACGAATATGCCCATATGGAGGGACGGATGGAAATACCGGTAAGTGGTTGAAAGAATGTAGAGGCATCTGGAACGATAATCACGTTTACGTCACGGCGTCGGTTTTCGAGATCGCAAGCTTGAAGCATCAATTGCGAATCGAGAGTTGAAACGTGCTTACATATGGCCAGAGCGCTCAGCGCCTTGTTCAGCGTCTTAATGTCCTCGAAAATCGTGATCCAAAGTTCGCGCTAGACCCTCTGCCAAGGTAAAGGGAGGCCGAAAACCCCATTGAACGACCCGGTCAGCCTTGAACTGAGTCGTTTCACAGAACTTTCGTACGCGGATTGCACTGATCGGGAACGAACGGCCCGAGTTGCGGGCCACGAGATCAAGCAGATGTCCACCAGCCATTGCAATATTCTTGGGAATTCTTCTGAGTGGAGCCGGCCTGCCCAAACAATGATTTATATGCCCAACTAGATCGCGGGTACTCATATCGGGACCGTCGACGTAATTAGAAATATGCATCCCAGGCCCAAGCGCCAGACAATGAGCGATAAAGGCGGCGACGTTTCCGACATAAGCCATAGACTTAATGTTGGTACCAGAACCGACCATAAAGAACCTGCCGCTTGCGATTTGACGCAGCAGATTGTAGACGTTCCCTCGATTTCCCTCGCCAAATACAACCGTCGGGCGAATGATCACCAATACTCTATTGGGATCTTCCGCAGCCCACGCTCGGTACACTCCTTCCGCCTCCAGCTTGGTCTTTCCGTATTCATTGAACGGCTCAAATGGACCATCCTCATCGGTTGCTCGCTGCTGAAACCCATACACGGCGACACTGCTGGTAAAGATGATCTTCTGAACACCAGATTTCCGAGCGACCTTACAAACTTCGATTGCGCCGCCAACATTTACCTGACGGTATCGAGCTAACTGGCTGACGTCGTCACGATGCTCCGCTGCAAGGTTCACGATCACTTCGGCGCCTCGGACAAGCTCCTCGACTGAAAGTGCATGGCAAACATCGCATTCCGCCGAGATCTCGGGAAAAATCTCACTCCGGCGAGTGTCGCCGATCCGCACCGTCTGCCCCGCATCCTTGAGTAGACCAGTAAGCCTTGTGCCTATGAACCCGGCCCCTCCCAGAATGACCACGGGACCGCCGAGCGAAAAACTTGACCTCTGAACGGACATCACAACTGATTATAATAAATTTGTCGAAGCGCAATCTTTGCTCGGCCGATCTCCGGGGGCGCTCCGGCCGGATCCACCACCGAGCGAAATGCGTCCGCCCATGAGTCCTTCAGCATGCTCATCTTCGGGCGATGCTCGCCTCGCCCATCTAGGATAGAGATTATGAGTGCAGTCACGGCTTCGGTGGTTCTTTACAAAACCCCTCGGGTTCAACTCGTGAGGCTACTCGAATGCATTCGACGTTCGTCAATCCAGGTACAACTCTATGTCGTTGATAACTCCCCGCATCCTCAGTGCCCTCCATATCTCAACGTTTCCGGCGTAACTTATCTTCGCTCGCCCTCCAACAATGGATACGGTGCCGGCCACAATATTGCCTTGCGGCAAATCCTCAGTACGTCCGAATTTCACTTTGTTCTGAACCCGGATATCTATTTTGAGCCTACTGAACTCGAAAAGATGCTCGATTTCATAATGAACGATCCATCCATCGGACAGCTAATGCCACGCGTCACTTATCCGGATGGCAGCCTTCAATATCTTTGCAAACTGGTGCCAGCTCCAGCTGACCTTTTCCTGCGGCGATTCGCGTTTGGCCCGCTGAAAAGATGGCAGAGATCCCGGACCGAAAGATTCGAATTACGTCAAAGCGGCTACAACAAAATTCTAAATGTTCCCTATCTCTCTGGATGCTTCATGCTGTTCCGGACTTCAGCACTGCGCAAAGTCGGACTGTTCGATGAGCGCTTCTTTATGTATCCGGAAGATATCGATATTACTCGGCGGATACATGCACACTTTCGGACCGTCTTTTATCCAAGCGCGACAGTAGTCCATGATCACGCCCGAGAGTCCTACAAAAGCTTTCGTGCGCTGAAGGTCCACGTATGGAATTCAATCAAATACTTCAATAAGTGGGGATGGATCTTGGATGCACAGCGAGCCAGGTTCAATCGAGAGACGATGCACGAGATTGCCCTTCAGTCGAAGTCGCCTTCGCATGCGGCGCTCGAAAATGATCCGCGCGACCAAAAGACGGCGGCCAGCCGGCAGCGCCGCCCTGATAGCCGCGCTGTCGAATCTCCACCAGCAGCTTCGCCGCGTTGGGAACGCCCGGCTCCGTGACATACGGTAGAGTGATCGATTCGGCGGATCAGTAGGATATAGCTACGCTATCAGCAGATCAATTCGACAGGAGCGTGCGGAGAAGCTGAAATGGAGATGCTGATCGTTGTTGTCCGCTACCGGATTTCCCTAGAGCATTCGCAGACGTTCGCCAGCCTTTCTAAGGCCTTCAGGAGTCACCCGAATCTTCTCGTCTGCACCGGAGTTCTTATCTGGGACAACAGCCCGACACCGCTGCCGGAGGTACAGCTTCCCTTCCCATTCGAATACCGGCACACCGGACGCAATCTAGGCGTCTCCGGAGCATACAATTGCGCCCTCGCTCTTGCGGAGGAGAAAGGCTGCCCATGGCTTTTGCTGCTGGACCAGGATACAACGCTGCCGGAGGATTTCCTCTCCCGCATGCTGGAGTATGCCAGGTTCCATCAGGCGAGCAGTAGAATCGCCGCAGTCGCTCCGTTTCTAATCTGCGGTTCGCAGCCTGTCTCTCCCGCGATCATCCGGGTAGATCATGCGCAGCCTCTCCTGACCAGCTTTTCGGGTGAACACGAGCGGCCCGCGTACGCCGCGAACAGCGGTACCCTGATGCGAGTTTCGGCTCTGAAAACGGTTGGCGGCTATGATGAGGACTTCTGGCTCGATTATTCAGATGTAACCCTCTTTCACCGGCTGTATGATCACGGAATGCTGCTTTATGTTGCGGGAGATCTCCACTTGGAGCACAGTCTGTCTACCAGTAACTATGACGAGGCTATGTCACCGGAACGATACAGGAATGCCATCGCCGCGGAGGGAGCATATTGGGACCTCTATCGCAGCCGTTGGGATAATCTTGCACTGACGGCTCGTCTCTTCCTTCGCGCCATCAAACAGTGGATGGCCTACAGGAATAAGGAGTTTTCGAGGATTACATGGAGACAGTTCCGCCGGCGCATCTTCGCAACAAAGCCACAGCGGCTGGAATATTGGAAGAGTCAGTCGCTATGCCGTAACATTCCTGCCGCTGGCAGTGAGGATTATAGCCTAAGAAATTTCGCCTCCTGATGGAGGCGATCCGGGGGCCGGATCAGCCGCCACATGTTCATCATGAAGCACCCCCTGGAAAGGGAACCCATCGTGTCTTCAGTCGATGTATACGGTGTCGAATGCCCTTGTACTTGTACCAGAAAAATGCCAAAACAACGTGCAATATCCCGAAATGACTGCGAATGCTGCGATAGACCTCACTGATTCCGTGGCCGCTTGTTGAAATGCCATCATCTCGGTGGGTGGCTACCAGGTCAGGAAACATACGGACCAACCTGCCTTCTCGGAAAAGCCTCTGATTCAGCTCAAAATCTCCGAAGACACGATATCCGGAGTTGTATCCCGGATGCGTTGCCCGCCGATAAAAAGTACCTTGGTGGTGCCAGGTGTTCTCGATGCGGAGGAGGAAGCCTGCGGTCGGATGGAATAACCTATGTGCATCGACGAGGACGCAGAAGCTGGCCACGTCGACTCCCTCGGCAAGGCAATGCTGCAACACCGGGATCGGGAGATAGTTCAGCCGGTCCCCTGCATTGAGGTGAAGGATATAATCCCCGCGCGCCGCGGCAATGCCCTTGTTCATCGCATCGTAGATCCCCGCATCGGGTTCGCTGATCCAATAGTCGATGCGTGAATCCCAGACACGCAACAGATCGGCGGTTCCGTCTGTAGATCCGCCGTCTATGACGATACATTCAGCGTAGTCGCCAAGTCGATCGGTAATACTCTCCAGGAGAGGTAGAAAATCGACTGTCGCGTTGAATACGACCGTGATTATCGACACAACCGGCGCTTTGGCAGATGATATGCCTCGAGTGCGCCTTCCCCCTTCCGCCCGGGGCCTTGTACCCGCACACTCCTTCGTATCCATTTAAATCTCTCGATACCTGAGCCGCAGCACCGGGATGGAACAAGGCGGGAACGGCGCTGGAATTGTCTCCTAGATTCTCCAGTCAATTATACCGTCGCAGCAGGGTGCCCCCCGGCCTAAGGACTGGAGAGATGGCAATACTGACTGCCGTCCAGTAGCTGCGTTTGATTTTCGCGCTTATGGCGCGGACCCGTTGAAGCGTGAGCCGCACCCAGCGAGTAAGGCGAATCACCGGCTCAGGTAATTCACAAGCCGAAAGTAGTTAGGACTGTAGTTTCAAAGGGTCCGTCCAATCAGACTTTGGCTGTTTGCCCGTGATACGTGCTTTGATAGGCCTTATACGTTTCAGCAGCGGTTCTTTTCCAGGAAAAGCTCATCGCCCGCTCACGTCCCTGAATTCGCAGCACTTCAGCAAGCTCTGGGTCGCTAAGAAGGGACTGGATGGTGCTCGCCAACTGGTCGACGGATTCCGGATCCACCAATATCGCGGCGTTTGCCGCGACCTCCGGCAGAGAACTGACATTGCTCGTGATCACGGGAACGCCAGCCGCCATCGCTTCCAGGACGGGCAAGCCAAATCCTTCATATAGTGACGGGTAGATGAGAATATCGCAGGCCGCGAGCAAAATCCGTTTCTGATCTTCCGAGATGTAGCCCAGGTGTCGGATTCTCTGCCGGAAGGGAGAATTCCTCATGGCGTCGAGCACCGGATCGAAATTCCAGCCCAGCTTGCCAGCGAGGACGAGGCTGTGTTCGGGAAATTCCGCGGCAATCCGGTCGAAAGCCCGAATTAGGCGAACCAAATTCTTTCGAGGCTCAATGGTTCCGATAAATAGTAAGTAAGGGAGACGGATCGCCAACTTCTCCAAGCCCGACGCAACTGCGTCCGCAGATGGAATCAGAAATCTGTCCGGCCCCACTCCGAGTGGTGTAACGGCATCGAATTTTTTTCGCCGCTGCATCAACCTCTCTGCATCTTTTTGGGTTGCGGTCGAGACAAAGAGGATGGCATCCGCCAGTTTCGCGGCAAGACGCATGTATACAGGCATGATCAGGCGGCGACCGCGGGTATGCAGTTCTGGCCAAAGCAGCATGGTCATGTCATGGAACGTGACCACTCTGGCAGCGGGCGACCAGAGCGGCAGTGTGTAATGAAGAGAGTGAAGGACGTCGATGCGGTGAACGAGCAGGACCGATGGAAGAATTAGCTGCTCGAAGAGCATCAGGGCAAATCGATTTCTGAACAATCTGCCCGGCACGGAGAGTATCCGGACATTGGCAGCCGTCTGCAGTTCTTTTCGCAAGACAGTTTCATCGCTCTGCAGAAGCAGGAACAGCCGGTCATCGGGTTCCACAACCGGTACCAGTGCCCGGATCAGGTTCTCGGCGTAGACGCCGGCTCCGGTGCGTTTTACTGGGATCTGGGTGAAATCGATCAGGATTCTCATTCAGGAACTGCTCTGCGTGCCGGGGAAGGTAGCCAGTTTTGATTTGACCGCATCTCTCGGGCCTTTAAGGTAAGTACCTCGACGAGGCTGTGCCCGGAGAGACTCACTCGCCTGCGCGCGAAGATTATGTATATCCAGACGAATTGAACCAGCAGCGGAGTGTAGAAGAGAAAGTTCCAGAAGACGCTGAATAAGAGGCATTGACCGATGATCATGTAGCGCAGCTTATCGCGAAAGGTACTGCGCCTCCTCCACCAGTAAGTCGAGATTACTCCCAACAACGCGCTATAACAGCCTATTCCCCAGAAGCCATTATCAAGATAAGGTCCGACATAGGCGGAGCTTACCGTTAGCGTCGGCGTTACTAGGTCTCCAGCGCCCTGCTGATCGTCGGAGAATTGCTTGCCATATATTGCAACCCTAAGTGGGTTGGGGAACATGAAAACAATCGTCCTTGAAAATAATGGATCGTTGGCGGGTTTCGACATCTCGGTGGTATTAACCAAATTGGCCATCGGGGAAGTGATATAGATGTAGAACCAAAGCACACCGGAGGGAAGCCACTCCGGGTAATTTCTGGTGGGTCGGGCCACCTGTCGAAATACGTCAGAGCCCGAACGAATGTCACCCATATAGCCGAACACCAGGACGAGGAGAACAGATGCTGCGAATAGCCGTAAAATCCGCCTGAGACTGACTCCACACAGACATAGCCAAAGGACAACTGCCTGCACCACAGCGCCCATGATCAGGCCCCGAGAAACGATGAGGATACCCCAGAGAATCTGGACTGCTGGGATCAACAGACGCCTGCGGTTCCCATAAAGCAGATATAGCCCCAGCTTTCCCGCGGCAAGGACGGCAAGCAGCGCCGTGAGAAATACATGGATTACCGGAACACCGAACTCGGTATAGCTCTTTGAGCTTCCCGTGAGTAACCAGACTATCGGCAAACCCCCACCGAATCCAACGTCAGCCACCGTCAAGACGATCCAGCAATAGAACCAGCGATCCATGCTGCGCTCCACCCGCAGCAAATAATCCGGGGCGTCGACGTCTTTCCGGAGCGGTGAGTGCACCTTCGGCGAGAGCCTGTAGAAAATACTGAAGAGCATGCTCGCCATCGCAAACGGCACGCATATCCACGCCACGGTCCGCGTCACTTCGCTTTGCGGAAAGGCCAGCCATTCGCTGAGGTGAAGGCTAAACAGTAGGTAAGTCATCAGCCATGCGCCGAGAAAAAGCACGAGCGGATGGGCGATGTTTAACCCGCGGAAAAGGTTCAACCTGATCGGTACTGGATGCGTCTTGGCGGTCAAGGAATGGCGTCTCCTGACGCGAGGATTTTTAGCTGGGCGGAATCGAACCTGAGCCCGACACCGAGTTCACCGGCACGGATGACCGTTACGAATTCCATCAGCGGGCAAAAAGCGTCCATGCGAAGCCTATTGAACCGGCTTCCTGTCGAAATCCTGCAGTTCCGCTTCAACCATCGCTGTCACGATGTCGGGCATGGAACGCGATGGCCTCCAATTGAGGAGTTCGCGAGCTTTGGCCGCACTGAAACGGCTGTGCTCGATGTCTGTGGGTCGCAGCAGACTCTCGTCAACATCCACATGATCCTTCCAGTCAAGACCAACACATCGAAATGCAGCCTCCACGAACTCGCTCAGCGGATAGCTTTGGCCGGTGGCCACCAAGAAGTCTTCCGGCTCTGGACGCTGTAGCATCAGCCACATAGCCTCCACATAATCCGGCGCCCAGCCCCAGTCGCGCTCTATGTACAGGTTGCCCAGCGTGAGGCGCCGTGACACTCCGCGCGAAATCTCTGCGGCAGCCCGCACAATCTTGCGAGTAACGAACCGGGCGGGACGAAGCGGCGAGTCATGGTTCGAGAGAATGCCGGTACAGGCAAACAGCCTGTAAGCCTGTCGATAATTAGCTACGATCCAGAAGGTCGCTGCTTTGGCCACGGCATACGGACTGGTCGGCCTAAAAGGGTAGGTCTCGTCGGCAACTCGTCCGCAGGTATCGCCAAAACACTCTGTCGAGCCCGCATTGTAAACACGCGTTTCGGCGCCTGTGAGACGGATGGCCTCCAGTAGATTCACCGCTGCGGGAATAATGCTTTCGATCGTCTCCACCGGTTGCTCGAACGAAAGCCCCACCGAGCTTTGCGCTGCAAGATTGTAGATCTCGCCGGGGCGCAGTTGCTGAATCAGCCGAAAGGCCTGCGCCGAATCACGCAGGTTGAGAGACACCAGGTTGATGTGGCTGCGAATGCCGAGGCGCTCGAGATTATGAAAGGTCGCCATCTCCGCGTCGCGCGATGTGCCCCACACCTCATAATCCCTGCGCAGCAGAACCTGGGCAAGATAAGCGCCGTCCTGTCCGGAGATCCCGCAGATGAGTGCCCGGCGATTCAACGCGTCCCTCCCTGCCCTGCCAGGGCAAGAGGCTTGGACGCCTCCCCGGCATCGGCTGCAGCAGTCTTGTGGTACAACTCGCGAAATTGCTCCGCAGTTTTGCTGATCGTCAACACGGATGCTCTGGCGAAACCCCTCTGCATCATCTCGGCGCGCAAACTCGGAGACGAGACAAGCCTCCTGATTGCCTGAGCGGCATCCTTTGCATCATCGGGATCGAAAAAAAAAGCAGCATCCTCCGCAACCTCCGGCAGTACCGTTGCGCGCGCGCAAAGCACCGGAAGACCAGACTGAAACGCTTCCAGCACCGGCAGTCCGAAGCCCTCAAAACGGCTGGGAAAAATCATAGCTGTAGCTAGAGAGTAGATGGACTGCAGTTCCACCGGAGTCACAAATCCCAGAAACTTCAGCCGATCCAGAACACCACACTGCTCTGCTAACTCCTCGAGCCGCGGATAGTGATCCGTACGATCGCCGGTACAGACCAAGGTAACATCGATTCCCTGATGCTTCAGCTCAGCGAGAGCCCGGATCGCCACTTCATGGTTTTTATGTGGCCAGGTGATCGCCGGGAAAAAGAGAAACCGATCCGGCAGCCGATATTTTTCACGTGTGGCTTGCACGTCACCGCGATCTGGCTGCGGATAGGCACTCAAAACCGAGCCCCACGGAATTACGGCGATCTTCTCTGGTTCTATTCCGTATTGTTGTACAAGGTCGTTCTTCCCCCACTCTGTTTGAATGCTGACGAACCGCGCCTGTCGGCACATGGCTTTGTAAACACGATTACGCCAGATTCTGTCGTGGCGTGCAAAGAATTGAGGAAGGTGAATGTGCTGGAGATCCCAGGGCTGGTAAATAGAAGGTATGCGAGTGGCATAGCCAACCGGCGTCGGGAAGTGCACCACGTCGAATCCGCAACCTTCGATGGTTCCGTCAGAAGCAGGGATGGGGCCAAAAGCGGCACGAGCAATTCTCCACCCGGTCCGCAGTCCGAAAAGCCGGTTCAGTTGATTCCTGACGGAGGACACAGCAGGCCGTGGCACTGAGAGCACAGCTGCACGTTCTGCCGGAAGACCCTGGAAAAGCGGCTGATGATCTTCGAAAATGATAAAAGTGTAGTGTTCTGCATTGCCGGGGAGCGTGCAGAGTGCGTGGGCCAGCGACAGGATGGCGGTGCCGATCCCCTGCTGAAAATTCGGAATCCGGCAGTCGAGTGCCACCCGCAAGCTGTTCATGGATAATTTGAATGGCTTCCCGTTCTTTTCGACCGCAATGCGGCGAGAGGCTCGTTCGCTTGTCAGCCGAATGATTTCACCTCATCCGTGGAGAGTGTCCGGTTACCGCTCCTTAGTATCTCCTCGTGATCAGTCATCATTCTCGAGCGCATTTTTCTCCGTACGTAGGCAAAGCTCAGAGACGAGAACCGGCCCGTCATCGCGCTATAGGTTAGCCAGCTTATTTTTCGTTTGCTCAGCATGTGCAGATCTCTAGCGGAGTAAAGATATAGACTAAGCGATTCGGCTATCATCTGTAGGGTTTCCAGTCGATAGAACGAGATATGCTGCCCGGTATTGAAGACGTAATACCACCAGTCCACCGGTGGCGGCTGCCCTTGGAATAAGACCGTCGAGAAAATAAATGTAGAACATTCCGATTCTGATAGTGCAGCGCGGATGAACTGAAGAGGGTCGGGAACATGCTCGAGTACTTCCAGCGCAGTGACAGCAGCAAACGGTGGTTCTGCTTGCTCACGGCCAAACCCACGAGCGAATAAATTTTCGCAGTATGGGTCAGACCAAAAGAAATTGAAGCCAACGTCCCGCATCAGCCGGGTAAAGACTCCATATCCTCCCGCGACATCGAGAAATCGGGAGGTCGGCGAATTAAGCCAGTACAGAAGGGGTGCAATTCGGCGCACAAAACGATAATTGCGATACAGCAATCCTGTGTCAGCGTCTGCGATTGCGGACTGATAGGCTTCTTGGAGCCAAAATGGCGTGCTGGCCTGCAATAAACCGCACACGCTACAGAAGAGATATGGGACGTCGTATCGACGCAGAACCGTTGCGTTGAAACATACCGAACGACTACTGGAACACACTGGGCACTTTGAATCTGGATCCGAAGAAAACGTCATATAGCTCTATGCCCAAGGCCTCATTTCTTTGCATTCTCTGGATCAACTTTGCGACGTGCTTACCAGACCCAGGGCGGTCCGCTTGCATTCAATTATGCATTAAGCAAAGCAACATTCTGCACCCGAGATCGGGGATCTTTCCTGAGTGAACTGAAAACGCGAGGGACAAGAATCGCGAATGGCAAAGCACTTAGCAGGCCATAAGAAATCAGCGTGGCCCATGGCACACCGATCAGTCCAAACCTCCGCACGAAGAAGAGTTTAAGTACGAGACATCCGGCGGCAAAAACCGAGGCGACCACAGCCTGCGAGAAAATTACGTTTACGCCGTTCAGAAACATTGCGACAGATTGCGCCGCCGCATCCATGACACTCCAAAGCCCTAGTCCGAGAAGCAGAAGAAAAGGTGGAGAAATACGTTGATGCACCCAAAACCGCAATAACACGGGCCCGCACGAAACGAGGACCGTGGCCCCAGCCGTAGCAATTAAGGTTGCTATCGCAATACTCCAGATCAACGTGCGCTTCACCCAGGCCAAGTCGCCTCGCGAAACTGCCTCGCCATATGCGGGCCAAAGAGGACCCAGGAACATTGAGAGTCCGAGCGATATCAGACTGAACATCTTCGCGGTGATCGAATAACGGGTCACAGCATCAGGGCCAAGCAGCTTCGCGACGATGAGATTGTCCGATGAGAAGGCAACAGCAACGACAACCTGCAAGACAAAAAACAGCAGCCCAAGTCGGGCAATTCGTCTTGCGACGGTCCCGGATACGAGCTTGAGATTCGGCCTGAGATCGGTACGCATCCAACCGAAGAATGCTATGTTGTTTGCGATGGTTATCAGCAGCGGAGCGCCGGCAAGCGCTCCGAGCAGCCACGGAAGGCCCAGGCGGAAATGGATCGCCAGCACCACTCCGGCCAGTCCCGCTATGCTTCCGACCAGCTGCCAGAGTTTGCTGATGTAACCTTCCTGCAATCCAAGTTGCAGACGTTGAACCATATCTGCGGGAACGTTGAGCGCAAAGCAGACGAAAAATACTGCGGTTGCAGGTCCGGCTTCCCTGCGAGCTAGCTGAGAACTGAGATTAAAGAAGTGGCCCCAGTCGACCAGCCGGTAAAGCATCGCAAACGTCGTAAGCAGAGCGATCGCGATCAGGCTCAGGAGCGCAAAGGCACTTGAAATGGATCTGCGAATTTCCTCGAGATTGTCTTGGCCGTTGGCATCGGCGACAGCATTCAGGACTCCATTGCCAATGCCGAAATCGGCAAAACCGAGGATCGCGATAACCGAACTGATTGTCATCCACAAGCCAAATTGTTCTGTCCCTAAGTAATGCAACACCATCGGAATCGTTACAAGACTGGTCGAGACAGCAATGACCTTGGCAAACAGAGCACTGATGCCCGTCAACAGTGCGCGACGGTGCCGCTCCCGGGAGCGTCCTTCTGGTGTTGAAGTGTCGAACGGTGATAGCCGAAAGTGAGATAGGGCATGGCGTGTCTGCGCCAGTGATTTGCTCAAGCCCATGTGGTGGCTCTTCCATCAACAATTTTCGTCAGCATCCCTGTTCGATTCCTCGCTCCAGGCCAGGAGGCCGCGATTTTAGCCGCCATCTTAGATCCACTTGTGCGCTCCGGACCTTCAATTGGCGAGAGCTTTCTCAAACTTCTCGCTTCCAGCCAAATGCGGGAAGCCTCGTATGTAAGCCGTAGTTCATCCTCCAGGCTGATCAGTGCCCACCGGTATAGTGTCAAGCCTCTTTTGCGGGTTTCGCACAAATCAGTTGGGTAGACTCTCGCTTCGCCGGACGAATAGGCCATCCATTTGCAGCAGGCGGCCCGAATGAGGATTGCGGAATCCGGGTTCAAGAGACCAAATCTCAAATCCGGCCTCGTCCAGCAGATCCCACATCTGCCGAGCTAAAACCTGACCTTCATACAATGGGATCAAAGACATTTCCACAATCAACGCGTGGCAGCTTGCCAGAATATTTGGCGCACCATTCAGCACTTGCTGCTCATATCCTTGGACATCAACCTTCAACATTACCCTGTCTTGGGCTGTAACTACGAATATATCGTCGAGCCGGTTGATCTGCACACTCTCTGTTCCGACGTAGTCGGACTCTGGTGCCGCTTCACGGTGTGAGTTCAGCATCGTCAGGATCGAACTACTCACGCTGTTTCCCGAGGTATGCATCGTGATAACACCCGATACCGCGCCGATAGCGGTACGATTCGCTATCGTCCATTTCGGGTCGCTCGCAGCAATGGCCTGTAGTTGGGCATGCGCCGACGCCTGGGGTTCAAAGGACACGACGCGTTCCCTGTATCCGGCCTGTCGCAGTCCCTGAACGAACTGGCCGATATTCGCTCCAACATCGAGGACAAGATTGATCTCTTTTTGCTGAAGCAACCCCATTAGTGTCTTCTGGGCCGCGAAGGACTCACCACGCCCCAGAACTTCATAGCCGAGTTCCTTAGCGGCTCGCCGAGTTATTGCCTTTAGCATGCCATCATCTTCTTTTCTTCTGACTCTGAGGCCTCCCGGCTCCGGAGAGGCCTCTAGCGGTAGCCTGAGGGAAGACGCTCTTGTGCTTTCGAGCCCACGGCTTTAACTTCCGCGCATCCGCGAGGATCAGAGAACACGTGAGATTTTGACCTCAAAACTGGGAACTCGTCGGGGTTAGCCAAACCGGCTGCGCTCTCTTCAACCTGGAGTTATAGGGCTGACACATGAACCAGTGCCACCCTCTAGAGGTTGTTTAGCTTTGCAGCCCGCACAGATGCGTCTCACATTCAGCAGATTTGGAGAAATACCGTCACCGTCAGAGTACATTAACGTTGTGTGTTCTGGAGAGATGCCAACCGCCTCCCCCTCAGGAGAGAATGGTAGCTTTGATCAAATTCGAGGATAGCACGACAGGCTCCTGATAGACTCTTGAGTCGACAGTGCAACAGCCGTCACTACTGCGTTGCTTTCTCGGCTGGCAGTGCTCATTCGCGGTGCCGCATCGAGGTTGCTAATGAAGTTGACACTAACAGTTTCGCAGAACCATCATCAACGTAATCACCCGTTTAAAGAAAGAAAACGAGACTCGATTCCGGTCGGATCCAAGATCGATGAGCTGAAATGGTGGACGCGGTAGGAATCGAACCTACAACCTGTCGATTAAGAGTCGAATGCTCTGCCAGTTGAGCTACGCGTCCGAGGGTACGCCGGATCGGCGATTCGGGAAAACCCGGTAGGAGCGCATGCTTTTTCTCCACGCGCTTCAAAAAATATATCACACTTTTTGAGTGGTTTGATCCTCGGCAGAGGCTGCCGTCAGAAGGAAAAGGACAGTCCGCCTTCGACAGCGCGCGACGCCTGTGCGAAATACAGAACACTGCCATCGCTCGTCACGAATGGCCGGTAGCCTTGTGCGAGCAGGTTACTCACGTCGATCAGTGCTTCCATCCCGTTGGGAAGTATTCCTCTGCAGCGGATCGGCTGGCGCAGGTAGAAACTGAGGTACGGATTGTTTCGATTCGCATAGAACGTATCGATGGCGGTGACAGTTCCCGGCGGCTGCCATCGATAGGTGGCCTGCCATTGTGTGCCGGCGTGTTGCAGCTTACCGCCAAATCCGGCAGCCACCATCTCCGAGCGGTGCGGACGCAAGCTGAGCAGCCCGTTTTCGAGAGTTACCGGAATAGGATGCGCATCCATTACCAACGCATTACCGGTGCCCATGCCGATCGAAACCCACATGTCGTCCGGCAGCAGCTCTTTGAGTTCCGCGATGGCACCGGCACTCGTAAAGTCATCTCCCATCACCTTCAGCGATCCGGTGGATGAGTCATAGAGCACATCGCCGCTCTTCCAGTCGGCTTCCGAAATCTGGCCCCCGCCGTTGATCACCGGGTGCGCGATGCTGTCCCGGAAGGCGGTCACGCGAACGCGCAGATTGCCGGAACGGTCCGCCAGGGTGAACTCCTGGTGGAGACCATGCTGCAGCATCAGCTGTCCGTCTCGCTCCACGACCGCCGGCGGAAGAGTGCCAGGGCGGTCAATCCCCTCCGCTTGTTCCATCCCCGGAGCAGTCGCAATCCGGTAGGAAACCGAAGCATCACCAACACGAACTCGCAGTCCTGCGAAGGGATGATTTGCAATCTCGGTCGTCCCCAGGTGCACAGCCTCGGTCTCGTTGCCAAACTCGGCATCGACAGCCTCGGTCAGCGTCATCGTCTCCGCAGCGCGCAATATCATTGCCTGCATGCCCTGCATGTTGGGGCCGCCCGCGATCTCCGGCCAATCGACAAATGCACCGACTGTACGCAGCGTGCGGCCCGGAGCAAGTTGCTGCTCGTATCCCACCACTGTATTGAGCGACGTATCTTCCGCCTGGCTCAGGTCTGCCCGCAGGATCAACTGGTGCGAGTCGTCGTTTGACCGCCGCATTTCAAATCCATGATGCACGCCGCCTTCGCCAAAGCCGCTCTCCCCGCCGCGAATCGTCACGCGCGCCTTGAGCGCCGGGTTCTGCCCTTCGGCCTCGGTCACGACTACCAGGGGACCATCCTCGAGCATGCGCAGCAGCGGCCGGTTGGCCGAGAGCCGCAGCGTCCACGTCCAGTCATCCTGTGGCTCGTCAGCAGATCGCGGCTGGGCAGGCAGCCAGCGAAACGCCTCGTATAAAGTGTTCAGCGTTAAGTTCACAACCATTCTGGAGCTGGCGGTGATACGCAGATTTTCGCGCAACGTGGGAAGGAAGAGCGAGCCGGTCGCTTTTACACCGTACACGCCAGGCAGCACTCGCGGTAGCTGGTAGCGGCCGTGATCATCAGTGAAAGTCTGTGCGATAACCGAAAGGTCAGGGCTCAGCAGTTCGACCAGGGCTCCGATCTGCGGCGTGCCCTTGGTGTCGCGCACCACACCGCTCACCGCCCCATCGGTGAGGGCGTGGGCGGGAAGCGACAGCACCGCGAGGAGCAGCGCAAGAACAGGGGCGACGTTGGAAAACCTTCGGTTCACTGATTCGGTCGTTTGTTGTTGCCTGGCCCATCTCCAAACAATGGCTCGGAATCACTGCTCTGCGGCAGAATCTTCCAGATTTCGCCTACTCTACGGTGAAGGGGGCCGACTGTGCAATCTCCTGCTTCGAGACGCTGTCGTTCACCTGTATTTTCACAAGGTACTTCCCGGGCTGAAGGCTTGCAAGTGGCAAACTCTTTTCCACCGTAACCTGATCGGAGTTTGCACTCAGGCTCTTCGAATCCTCTGACGTGTCGAGAAGCGTTTTGTTAGAGGCAGTATCGATAATCTGATACGTAATCTTCGCTGAATTCTGCTTGCTCTTCTCATCAATGCCCAGGTTGTAGACCTGCATCCAGAAATTCAGCTTCTGATCGCGATGGAAGCTGACCGGAGTCGCCGCGTTGGCGGTCACGCGCGGCCGGATGAAAGTGTTGCTGATAATGAAACTCCCGGTGCCAATCTCCTTCGAGGGCACACGATACATCTTGTCGGCCAGAATCAGCGACGAAGCTGACAGCCGGTCGTCGTCATACTTCGGAACCGTAATCCCCTGAGCCCATACGCCAACGTGGTCGACGTTATTCACATCCTTGATGGCCACGTCCACGCGATAGCGGCCCGGACGCAGCGGCAACGCCTTCCAGTACAGTTGCGCGCGATCCAGGGTCTGGGGCAGTAGCTCAGCTGGCTCTTCCACCTGCACCGTCTCTTCGAAGGTCTGCACCACGTGGTCGGTGATTGTCGAGACCCGGCCAAGGATATTCACTTCACCCTTTGCAACGCCGTCTTTCGTGGTGAAGGTAATATCGCGATTCTTGATCTGCAGCGTGATGGGCACCAGAACAGTGTCGTCGGTGACCTTCACAAAGTCCGTCCGAACGTCAAAGGGAAAGATCGGACCGGTCAGCAGCTTGTGGTCCGACAGGAATGATTCCAGGTCTTTGAACTTGACCGGCGGAGGCGCCTGCAACTTGGCATACTGCTCCAGGCGGTCGAACTGCTTGCTCTGGTTGATAGCCGCGTTCGGGCCGTCGCCCAGATTTTCCAGACCGCCGCGGAAGCGGTCCGCCTGCTTGGCCATGCCCATCTGCTCGTAGAGCGTTGCGCCGGCTCCGGGAACGTGCTGCAGCGCATCCTTCTCCGAGCGGTCGATGGTCATGTGATAGTCGCCGCACATGCAGGTGTCGACGAACTCGATATCGATGTTGTCGCCGATACCCTCCAGATAGCGGTAGTGCCATATCTCAAAGGGAAAAGTCGAGGTCTCACCACCGCCTTCGGCGATCGGACGGTCGTACATGCCGCCGCTGGGGTGCGACTCGATATCGTCCGGCTTGCCGAACGCAATGTAGATGTGGCCGCGATCTGTCTTCCAGCCCGGTTTGCCGGCAGCAAAGTGCTCGTTGGCGTAGGCGATGCGCCGGTAGTGCTCTTCGCGAAATTCGTTCTCGGGAGAGTCCGGATTAGGATTGCGGCGCTGCCAGAATGCCTCGATAAACGAGTCGCGTTCCTCGTCGTTGCTGAGGCTCTTGAAGGCCTTCAGTTCCTGATCGGTGATGATCCAGTGGACGTCTTCGTCCACCCATTTCTTGTAGGTTCCGTGCAGCTCCTGCTTCAGCTCCTTCTGCTGCTTGAAGCGCTCTTTGTCGGAAAGCTGCCGCTTGAGCGGATCCTGATTCTGTGTGTCCGGGTTCTGCGAGCTGGAAGCGGCCGGAGAACTGGATGGGGCGGCTTGCTGCCCGTGAACCGCAGGAATTGCCACAAGCGTACCCAAAGCCACCACAAAAACCAGGGAAAAACGTCCTTTTGACATAAGACGCAGACTGCTCCTATCCAGCGTTCTGATTTTACGGACTCGTAACGTCATATACAAGCGGTTGTGTGCCCAGTCTGAACCTGAGACGGTCCCCCTCACCCGCACTTCTGCGCATACCGGCTTTGCGCCCGTAACCTGGCTGGTATCATTGGAGGCGATCTACTCCGCGTGAACTCCATACGCATCACTAGTGCTCGCTACGATATCCGGAACCGTTCGTCCCGGTTTTGCGTAGTTCCCCCCAAAGGTGATCGCTGGCAAATCCGCCCATAGGGATTATGAGCTTGAAGAAGATTCTTATCGTCATTGTCGTCGTTGTGGCTGTAGCCGCCATTGTTGCCTTCACCGTTATCCGTGCCCAATCCGGATATACGAAAGTAATTACCGATAAGGCTGTTCGCAAAGATCTGGTAGCAACCGTCAGTGGAACCGGCCAGATCAAACCGAAAACCTACGTCAACCTCGGCGCAACGGCCTTCGGACGGATCACGCATCTCTATGTAAAAGAGGGCGATAAGGTTAAAAGGGGCGAGGAGGTCGCCAGCATCGAAAACGTTCAGCAGGGCGCCAACGTTGAGGGCCAGAAGGCCTCAATCTCCGCCGCCGAGACTGACATTGCAGCCGACATCGCCGCAGAAAAGACGCAGGAAGCCAACGTAGAACACGCGAAGGCTGACCTCGAGCAGAAGAAGCTTGACTATGACCGCGCCAAGGCTCTCTATGCAGGCCAGATCATGGCCAAGCAGGATTACGACGCCAAGAAGGCCGCCTACGACTTGGCTCTGGCCACGCTCGCCCAGTCCAATGCTGCTCTTATCCAGGCCAAAGCCGAGACGCAATCCGGACGCGGCCACCTGAACACGCAGGAAGCTACTCTGCGTGCCAATATCGACCTTCTGGGCAAGACCGTGGCTATCGCGCCGTTTGATGGCATCGTAACGAATTTGCCGGTGCGCGAAGGGGAAACGGTGGTGGAAGGCATCCAGAATGCGCAGGGCTCAACGCTCATGACACTGGCCGATATGTCCGTGATTACCGCCGAGGTCAAGGTCGACGAAACCGACATCGTCAACGTCGCGCTCGGCCAGTCCGCCGACGTTACCGTCGACGCGCTTCCCGGAAAAGTCTTCAAGGGACACGTCACGGAAGTCGGCGACCAGGCATTGCTGCGTTCCACCGGCGTCGCCACCAGCCAGACCACGAGCGGTCAGGAAGAGGCCAAGGACTTCAAGGTTGTCATTACTCTGGACAATCCGTCCGATGAGCTGCGCCCCGGCCTCTCCACCACGGCGAAGATTCAAACCGCCAGGAAAGACGACGTCGTAGCCATTCCAATCCAGGCCCTGGCAATGCGCGCCCCGGATGCGCACGGCGCCAAGGCCGGCTCGACCGCAGATGGCCAGAAACAGGTCCAGGGTGTCTTCGTAGTGGAGAACGAGAAGGGCAAATTGCGCGCCCACTTCGTCCCTGTCACCACCGGCATTACCGGGACCACGGATATTGAGATCACCAGCGGTGTGAAACCCGGCGAAGAAATCGTGACCGGGACCTTCCATGTCCTGCGCGATCTCAAGGATAATGCTCTTGTGAAGCGCGATACGTCGCCCATCGGGCCGACGAATAGCGAGTCCTCCGGTTCATAATACGTTTAGGGGCAATAACCGGAGTTGGGAACTGTGCACGAGCGCAAAACGTACTAAACGGTGCGGCCCGCGCGAAATCCCTGGCCGCAGCCACTGGCTGAACAGGAGTCCTGGATGACGACAGAAGCCACCTTCAACACGAACCACTCTGCAACCGCCTACACGGACGTGAACCGCGCGGCTGTTCCGCAGGGCGACGTGATCGTCGTCGATGATATCTGGAAGACCTATGACATGGGCTCCGAACAGCAGGTCCATGCATTACAGGGGATCTCGCTCTCCATCAAGCACAACGAGTACGTCGCCATCATGGGCCCCTCGGGTTCCGGCAAGTCGACCCTGATGAACCTCATCGGGTGCCTCGACTCCCCCAGCCAGGGTAAGTACTGGCTGAACGGACACTTGGTCAGTGAGCTGAATGACGATGAACTCGCCCGCATCCGCAACAAGGAAATCGGCTTCGTCTTTCAGACCTTTAACCTGCTGGCCCGCGCCACCGCCCTGCACAATGTCGAGCTGCCCCTCATCTACAACGGCACCCCCGCTCACGAGCGGCTGGAGCGCGCGCAGGCGGCGTTGCGCGCCGTCAATCTCGAAGGGCGCATGAACCACAAACCGAATGAGCTCTCCGGTGGCCAGAGGCAGCGTGTGGCCATTGCCCGCGCGCTTATCAACCGGCCATCCATCATCCTGGCCGACGAGCCGACCGGCAATCTCGACTCCAAGACCGGCGACGAGATCATGGCCCTGTTCGACGATCTGCACTCCCGCGGAAATACTATCGTGCTCGTCACCCATGAGCCGGACATCGCCGAGTACGCGCACCGCGTTGTCCACATCCGCGACGGAAAGATCTTCTCCGACGAGCCTTCATCCCGGGTCCGTCATGCCGGAGAAGGGCATACGAAGAGCGGACATCGCCCCGAGCAGGTCCTCACTTCCTAAACATTCCGCGTCGCTTTGCCGATATCCCCCTTGTCTGCAGAGGGGCAGGACCTTGTATCCACTCCAGAGCACCGATGAGAGCCGGCCGGCCGCGGCGGGTGGCGCAGCGTCCGCGCTGGTCGATCACCCCGAGTGGACCCTCGGCTCCATGGTGGGGCGCAGCTCCATCGTGCAGCGGCTTTTCTCGCAGATGCGCAGTACAGCCCGGCATCTGCGCATTGCCACCGTCGAGGGCGAGACCGGCACCGGCAAAGCGCTCGCTGCCCGGACACTTCACGACATTGGCACCGCATCGATGGCGCCCTTTACTCCTTGTCCAGCGGCGCAGTTTTTTTCGAACGGCCCTTCATTGGCGACACCTATTCCGTTACTGAAAGACGCCCGCAACGGCACCCTCTTTCTGAGCCACGTCGAGGAGCTTTCCCTCGAACAACAAACGCGCCTCGTGTCTTTTCTGCACTGGCTCGATAACCAGCAGGCGCGCCGCATTCCGGACTCCGTTCCCCGGCAGGTCTTCTTCAGTTCCAGCCAGCCCCTGCGCAGGCTGGCCGCGTCCTCCGGCTTTCGCGCAGACCTCTGTCACCGGCTCACCGCCATTCGATTCTTCATCCCTCCGCTGCGCGAACGCCGCGATGACCTCGCTCTCCTCGCCGATTTCTTCGCCCGCCGCTTTTCCGCGACCCACGGCAAGCCGGTACGGGGGCTTGCTCCGCACGCGCTGCCCCGCCTGACCGCGCACACCTGGCCGGGCAACGTCCGGGAGCTCGAAAGTGTCATTCACAGTGCGGCCCTCGAGTGCGAAGGCCAGTGGATTCGCCCCATCGATATCCCCGTCCTCTCGCCGTCTCCCGCGGGCGTCGCCTCCAACCCTTCCATTTCGGAAGATGATCCGAATCTCGATCGTGCCATCCTGCGCCACATCAATCTGGTCCTTACCCGCGTGGACGGCAACAAGCTTCGCGCTGCCAAGATGCTCGGCATCAGCCGCTCAACTTTGTACCGGCTGCTCGACGCCGGAAGCGTCAACCCCGGCTTGAACACAGACAGCGTCATCTCCCAGATCTAGTCGCACTCCCCCCGATCATCTACACTGCGCTGAGTGGCTCTACACTGCGAACTCAGCGGTTCTGGCCACCGCCATTGCATGAAAAAACTTTTCGTACTCAGCCTGTCCGCCTTCGTGTCCCTCCCGTTGCTGGCCCAGACCTTTCCCGAATCAGTTCGCAGACAGGCTGAAAGACAACGACAGCCTGGTGTCTCGACACCGGCCGTTCCCGTCTCTCTTGAAGACCGCCGCGCCGCCCTCAAAGCTCTCTTCGCCGAAATCTGGGAAGACCAGCTCCGCCACTCTCCCGAGTTTGCCTCATCCATCGGCGACAAGCGCTACAACGACCAGCTCTCGGACTATTCCGTCGCCACCTATAACGATCAGCTGGCACGGGGACGCGACTACATCTTCCGCCTGGCGGCCATCGACACCACCGGCCTCAGTGATCAGGAGATCCTCAGCAAGGACCTCATGGCGCGCCGCCTGGTGGAAGATCAGGAAGAGGCCGAATACAAGCCGTGGGAAATGCCGGTGACCCAGATGTGGGGCCCGCACATCGAGTTGCCCGCGCTGGTCCCCCAGCTCAGCTTTGAAACTGTGAAGGATTACGACGACTACGCCGCGCGTCTGACCAAAATCCCCACCATCCTCCAGCAGATCAACGCCAACATGGCGACCGGTGTCGAAGACCAGCGTGTTCCGCCGAAGTACATCCTCGAGAAGGTGCTGGTTCAGGTCAACGCCATCGCCAACCAGAAACCCGAAGACAGTCCCTTCGCCCGGCCATTGCAGAAATTTCCCGCCGGCATCTCCGCTGACGACCAGGCCCGCATCAAGGCAGCGATTCTCGAAGCGATACGCAAGCAGGTCCTGCCCGCCTACACGCAGTTCGCCCGCTTTCTCACCTCGACTTACATTCCTGCGGGACGCGCCGACCCCGGCATCTGGTCCATTCCGGATGGCGATAAGTACTACGCCTTCCTTGTCCGCCAAAGCACCACCACCAACCTGACGCCCGCGGCCATCCATCAGATGGGGCTCGATGAGGTCAAGCGGGACGAGGCGGATATGCTGGTCATCGCGCAGAAGCTGGGATTCAAGGACCTTGCCTCGCTACGTGCCTCAATCGCTGCCAACCCCAAACTGCATGCGCAGTCTACCGATCAGCTCATCGGCCTCTACAGCCACTACATCGACCAAATGCAGCCCAAGCTGCCGCAGCTCTTAGGAACGCTGCCCAAGGCTCCGCTCGTGGTCAAGCCTGTTCCCGAATACATGCAGCAGGATCAGACTCAGGCCTACTACGTGCAAGGCACTCCCGACGGCAAGCGTCCCGGCACCGTCTATGTCAATCTCTACAAATTCAACGAGCGCGCTCTGACCAACGTGGAGTCGGTCAGCTATCACGAAGGCATTCCCGGCCACCACCTGCAGATTTCGATCGCGCAGGAGTTGACCGGTCTGCCCACTTTCCGCAGCTACCTCGACTACACCGCCTACACCGAAGGCTGGGCCCTGTACTCCGAACGGCTCGGCAAGGAGGTCGGCTTCTATCAGGACCCGTGGTCCGACTACGGCCGGCTCGAAGCCGACACCTGGCGCGCCATCCGGCTCGTGGTCGATACCGGCTGCCACTCCATGCACTGGACCCGCCAGCAGATGCTCGATTACTTCCGCGAGCACTCATCCATGGATGACACCAACATCCAGGCGGAGGTGGACCGGTACATCGCGTGGCCCGGGCAGGCGCTCGGCTACAAGATAGGCCAGCTTAAGATCCTCGAGCTGCGCTCAAAGGCGCAGGCCGCACTCGGCGCGAAGTTCGACATCCGCGCCTTTCATGATCAGGTTCTTGACTCCGGCGCACTGCCGATGGATGTTCTCGAGCAACGCATCGACGACTGGATCGCTGCTCAGCAGCAGAAAACCCGGTAGCAGCGGACCGGGCGTCCCGGAGATGGGCTGTCAACCGCCGTCTATCTCCGCAAAGCTTTGTGCTTACCAACGAGCCTGCCTATGCCGACGCGCGGAACGACTGGCTATCCGCAGCCGATCCTTACTGGTTTCGAACAATTCCCTGCCCGGCTAACCTCGCAACCCCCGCTCCTGTACTCTGGAACGACCATGAATACCGCAGCAATAGATCGAGATTTGTCCAAACTTCGCGTCGCCGTCCTCGGAGCCGGCAAGATGGGAGGAATCCTCCTCCAGGCCTTTCTCAAGCAGCAGATACTCAGCCCGGACCAGCTGCTTGCCACCGTCGCCCACGCCGACCGGGCCGCGGCCCTTTCCGCGCAGTGGGGAGTCGAGGTTTCGACCAACAACCGCGCCGTCGTCGAACAGGCCGACGTGATTCTGCTCGGCGTCAAGCCCTTTCAGATTCCTGATCTCATCGCCGAGATCAAGCCCGCTCTCAACACGGGCAAGCTGCTCATCTCTTTCGCCGCATCGGTCAAGACATCGGCGATCGAACAGGCCGCCGGGATGGATATCCCCGTCATCCGGGCCATGCCCAACACGCCCTCCATGCTCGGCGCCGGTATCTCCGCCCTGTGTCGCGGCCGCTACGTGACCGAGCTGCAAATGGCCTTTGCGACCCGCATCTTCGAAACTGTCGGCCGGACTGTGATCGTTGACGAGAAGCACATGGATGCCGTCACCGGCCTCTCCGCCAGCGGGCCGGCCTTCATCTATATCATCCTCGAATCACTGGCCGAGGCCGGAGTCAAAGTCGGCCTGCCTCGCGATATTGCTACCCTGCTCGCTGCCCAGACTACCTACGGAGCCGCGCGCATGGTGCTCGAAACCGGTTATCATCCGGCTCTTCTCAAGGATGCTGTCACCACGCCCGCCGGCTGCACGATCGACGGCATTCTCGAACTCGAAGAGGGCGGGCTGCGCGTAACGCTGATCAAGGCTGTCATGCGAGCTTCGCAAAGAGCAAAGGAATTGGCTGCCGGATGATCCCGCGGCGTGCGTGAAGCTGCTATTCGCGAAAATCTGATGAATCGATCCACTTGGGATTGCCGCAGAGAACGTCGCAATTACAGAATGTTAGTTGGAATTAACAGATCGTTCATCTCGACGGTCCAACCGAAACCATGCGATCGCTCATCGCATCGCGTGGAGCCTTGGAGGTACTATGCATCGCCGAATTCGCGCCTTATCTCTGCTTGCTCTCGCCGCCCTCGCCCTTAGCGCCTGCAACTCGTCCAGCAACACCAGCAACAATGTCCAACTCACTGGAGCTGGCAGCACCTTCGTTTATCCTCTGATGACGCGATGGATCCAGGACTTCTCCCAGTCCCATCCGGGTGTCCAGATCAACTACCAGTCCATTGGCTCCGGAGGCGGTATTCAACAAGTCAAAAGCCATACCGTGGACTTTGGAGCCTCGGACGCAGCTCTCACAGACGACCAACTCAAGGATTTTTTCCCGGTGATTCAGATTCCTGAAACTGCCGGCCCTGTCTGCGTCACCTATAATTTGCCTGAGCTGAAGCAGCCGCTTCAACTCTCGCCGGAAGCACTCGTGGGAATCTTCCTCGGAACCGTGAAAAGCTGGCACGATCCCCACATTGTCAAAGACAATCCTGGTGTCACACTTCCCAATGAACCCATCGTTGTCGTACACCGTGCCGATGGCAGCGGAACCACGAACGCCTTCACCACTTATCTCAGCGCAGTCAGCCCCGAATGGCAATCGAAGGTCGGAAAAGGCACCAACGTCCAGTGGCCGCTCGGACTCGGCGGCAAAGGCAGCGAGGGCGTTACCGGCCAGCTTCGCCAGTCGCCAGGCGCCATCGGCTATGTGGAGCTGACCTATGCTGAACAGAACCACTTGCCCGTTGCGAAGATAAAGAATCAGGCCGGCAACTACATCGCTCCCACAGCACCAAGCACGACGGCGGCCATCGACGCTTTCACAGCACAGCTCTCTCAGGACCCTCGGCAGCCGATAGTGAATCCTCCGGCGAGCGCGGCTGACGCGTATCCCATCTCAACTCTGACCTTTCTCATCATCCCGAAGGATGGTCCAGACAAGGGCAAGCGAACTGCTCTCAAGAACTTCATCCAGTACATCATCACCGACGGTCAGGCGCCCGCGGGAACCCTCAACTACGCCCCGCTGCCTGAGGGGGTAAAGCAGTTCGACCAGCAACAGTTGAAGCAAATGACTGCCGCCGGGCAGCCCATCCAGTAACGTAACCACTCCAGATACAAAAGGGCGCTCCAATCGGAGCGCCTCTTCCGCATGGTGCCTTTACATAACTTCGGGTGCGCTGATTCCCAGCCAGCCCAGCGAGCGTATCAGCTCCAGCTGCGCAACCGCTGCTGTTGCCAGGAGGAACTTCTTCCTCGCGGGATCGGGCTCGGTGAGGATGTGGTGCCTGCGATAGAAGTTGCTGAAGTCCTGCGCCAGTTGAAACGCATGCCGCGCCAGATAGGCGGGCTCGGCGGTCGCGATACACTGCTCGAGCAGCAGTGAGGTCTTGGCCGCGCGCAGCCACACCCGCCAGATTGCGTCCGCATCTTCCCCGCTCAGATAAGGCGCCGCGTCTACGCCCGCGATATCGGCCAGCGCCTGCTCGGCGGTCGTCTCGCCCTTACGGAAGATGCTGCGCGTGCGCACCACGGCGTACTGGATGTACGGCCCAGTCTCACCCTCGAAGCTGAGAGCGTCCTTGAAGTCAAAGGCGATCACCGAATTGCGTGTGTACTTCAGCATGAAGTAGCGCAGCGCGCCAACAGCAATCTCCTTCGCAATCACGGTGCGCTCTGCAGCCTCAAGTTCAGGATGCCGTTCATCCACTTCGTTCTGTGTCGCTGCGATCAGCTTGTCGATCAGATCGTCGGCCTTCACTCCGAAGCCCTTGCGACCGGAGACTTCGATATAGGAACGCAACTGATCTTCTTCGGGCACGTCGTACCCCAGCTCCATTGCACAACGCGGGGTGAGCGCAACCATCTCATAGGAGAAGTGCGTGTAGTGCGCCGCCTGGTCGGTATACCCAAGCCCACACAGCGCCTCGATCACATTCGCCTGCGGATCGGCCTGCCGGGAATCGATCACGTTGTAGATGGCTTGTGCTCCGCCAAAGTGCGGATGGTCGGCCTCGCCGCTCTCCGCCGAAATCCAGCACTCGTGGTCGGAATAGCGAAAGAACCTCAGATACGCAAAGTCGCGGCCCAGCACACCGAACTTCCACAAATGATAGGCGATGTCCTTACCCACATAAGTGACTGTCCCGTTTGAGCGGACGATGACCTTGGCATCTTCGTCCGGCCCGTCGATTGATTCGGATGCTTCAGGATCATCTCCATCGCGAAGTTCATCGTCGTTGCGGGCGGCGCCGGCGCGCTTCATCACCCAGCAACCCTTGTTCTTGCCCTCAGTCTCGAAATACAGCACACCCTTCGCCTTCAGTTGCTCGAAGGCCAGGTCCCAGAACTTCAGGTGCAGAATTTCGCTCTCGCGCGGCAGCAGGTCGTATTCAATTCCAAGCCGCAGCATCGTTTCCAGATGCCGCCGCAGGACCGCCGTCGAAATCAGCTCGCCGATTGCAGCCGCTTCGTTGCCCCCGCTCTCAATCTCGTGCAGCGCGTCGAGACGGACTTTTTTGCGCGCCTGCTTTTCCGCCTCGTCCGCTTCATACCACTGCGACACGCGCGCGTAGAGGTCCCAGCAGTAGTAATCGATGCGCTCGCCCTTATCGGCGAGCCGCGCCATCAGCGCCTGCACGTCACTCAGCGAAAAGCCCTCGAGATGCATCAGGCCGACGACAATGTCCGCCACCTGTACGCCGGTGTTGTCGATATAGTTCTGGACATCGACCTGCTGTCCAGCCGCCCGCAACAGCCGCACAAACGTGTCGCCCAGAATCGCATTGCGCATATGCCCCACGTGCGCGGCCTTGTTGGGATTGATGCTCGTGTGCTCAACCAGCGAATGTAGATGCTCGCTCGAAGTCTCAACCTCGCCGCTCGCAGCAATCGCCTCGACGGCCCCGCCGCGATCCAGCCGCCCATTGATGTAGCCCGCACCCGCGACCTCAAAGCCCGCGAATCCGTCAATCGCGCCCAACGCCGCAACCACTTCTTCGGCAATCTTGCGCGGAGCCTTACGCAGCTTTCGAGCCAGCTCAAATGCAAGCGGAAGCGCATATTCGCCGAATTTGATCTCAGGAGGCTGCTCGATCACCACATTCGCGATTTCAATCTGGTACAGCTCGCGCAGCACTGCACGCAGCCGCTCTTCAAGTCTTTTCTGCTCTCTTAAATACACGTCGCTGACACCTGAAACTCTCCCAGAAATCCCTGATTTTCTTGGCTGATTCTACACGTCTCGCGAATGAGCCCCGCACCCGCGCAACCCATGCATCCTGTAAGATTATGAAAGAAGAATCCAATCGCCAGAGCGCGCATCTACTGCCTCGCATGTCCAACAAGTTCTATCTCACTACCCCGATCTACTACGTCAACGCGCGCCCGCACATCGGAACCACCTACACCACGCTGGTTGCCGACGTCATCGCGCGCCGCAAGCGCTCCCTGGGCGTCGATACCTTCTTCCTCACCGGCACCGACGAGCACGGCCAGAAGATTGACCGCTCGGCCCGCGCCGCGGGGATCACGCCGCAGGCCTTCACCGATCAGGTCGCCGCCCAGTTCCGCGCCCTGTGGGACCGCATGGGCCTCACCTACGATGACTTCATCCGCACGACCGACCCGCGTCACAAGCGCGGCGTGCAGAAGCTCTTCAGTGTGCTCCAGCAGCGCGGATACATCTACAAAGGGTCCTACACCGGCCAGTACTGCGTCTCCGACGAGGCCTACGTCGATGTCCCGCCCGGTGCTCCGTGCCCCGAATGCGGGCGCATCACGGAAACCGTCAACGAGGAGAACTACTTCTTCAAGCTCTCCGCCTTCGAGCGCCCGCTGCTTGAACTCTACGAGAACCAGCCCGACTTCATTCGTCCCGAGACACGCCGCAACGAGATTCTTGCCTTCGTCAGGGCCGGCCTGAAGGATCTATCGGTCAGCCGCACCAGCTTCAAGTGGGGCATTCCGGTTCCCGGCGACGAGAAGCACGTCATCTACGTCTGGCTGGACGCGCTGACGAACTATATGACCGCCGTTGGCTACGGTAGCGACGATCCGGCAGATCAGGCAAAATTCGAGAAGTACTGGCCGGCCGATCTACATCTCGTCGGCAAAGAGATCACCCGCTTCCACTGCGTTTACTGGCCGGCATTTCTGATGGCGGCCGGGCTGCCCCTGCCGAAGAGCATCGTCGCTCACGGCTGGCTGCTCTTTGAAGAAAGCAAGATGTCTAAATCGCGCGGTAACGTGGTCCGCGCGGAGACCATCCTGGACGTGCTCGGCGCTGACGCTTTGCGCTATTTTCTGCTGCGCGAGATCGTCTTCGGCCAGGACGGCAGCTTCTCCTTCGACGCGCTGGTGCAGCGCTACAACGCCGACCTCGCCAACGGCTACGGCAATCTCGTCAGCCGCACGCTGACCATGATCGGAAAATATTTCGACGGCGTCGTTCCGGAGCCCGTCGCAGAGCAGGCCGACTCGATTGCAACCGAGTCGCCAAAGGCTATTGCCGCATTCGGCCGCTCCTTTGACGCGCTTGATTTCTCCCGTGCGCTCGAAATCGCATGGGCCATGGTTGCAGCCGTGGACGGTTATCTCACTGCCAGCTCTCCCTGGAAACAGCCAGAGAACGTCACCGACGAGCAGCAACGCGCCTTCCGAGCCACGGTTCTCTACACCGCCGCCGAAGCCATTCGCATCATCACCGCTCTCGTCTATCCGGTCATTCCCGAGGCAGCAACGAAAGTCTGGGCTCAACTCGGACTCGGCGACATCCGCAATGCAGACCTGAAGAATCTAACCTGGGGCGGCCTGAAAGCCGACACAAAGCTTGGCGAAATCGCCCCCGTCTTTCCACGCGCAGAAAAGGACGCAATTACTCGTATGCAAGAGATCGAACAAGCCTCAAATGCCTCCACTGCAACTCCCGCGACTGAACCTGCAGTCACTGAGCAGACCAAAACAGTTGCCGCACCCACACCTGTTGAAACCAGAGGCCTCGCGGTCGCCGCCGGCGAAGAAGCAGCGCCCCCGTCCATCGCCGCGGCCGCACCTGTGCCTGCTACCGCAGCTGCTCCAGCGTCCGACAAAATCACCCCAGAAAAAATCACAATCGACGACTTCGCCAAGGTCGAGCTTCGCGTCGCGCAGATCAAGGTCGCCGAATGCGTGCCCAAGGCCGACAAACTCCTCCGCCTCGAAGTCGATCTGGGCTACGAGCAGCGCCAGATCCTCGCCGGCATTGCTGAAGCCTACACTCCCGAATCGCTCGTCGGACGCAAAGTCGTCATCGTCGCCAACCTCGCTCCGCGCAAGCTGCGCGGTCTCGAGTCGAATGGCATGATCGTCGCCGCGTCGCTCGAAGGAGGCAAGCCCGTTCTCGCCGGCTTCCTCGAAGACGTGGAGATCGGCGCGCGCCTCAAATAGCCCTGAGCTTTTCAAATACAGCCCTGAGCGCTTTTATTCAGTCATGATCGACTCCCACGCCCATCTCGACTCCGCCCGCTACGATGAGGACCGCGACGCGCTCCTTGCCCGCGCCTGGGATGCTGGCGTACGGACAATTCTCTCCATTGGCATCGGCGAAGGGCCGGACACTATGCACCAGGCCCTCGATCTCGCCCGCGCCTATGCGGATCGTCCCGGCATTCCCAGGATCTGCGCCTCTGCCGGAGTCCATCCCCACGAAGCCCGTCTCGCCGACGACGCGGCCTATGCCAAACTCGACCAGCTACTCAGCCAGCCCGAAGTCCTGGCTTGCGGCGAAATCGGTCTCGATTACTACTACGACCACTCTCCCCGCGACGAACAGAAATCAGTCTTTGCGCACCAGATGGAAATGGCCTCGGCGCACAAAAAGCCGATCATCATCCACTGCCGTCCTTCCGACAATTCAACGAACGCCTGGGACGACACCCTGGACATGCTCGAGTCACAATGGGCCCCCACTGGGCTCGGCGGCATCCTGCACTGCTTCACCGGCGAGTGGACCCACGCCCGTCGCGCCATGGACCTCGGCTTCCTCATCTCTTTCGCCGGCAATATCACCTTTCCCAAGGCGCAGCCCATCCGCGACGTGCTCGCTCACATTTCGCTCGACCGTGTCCTGATAGAAACCGACGCGCCGTTTCTTGCGCCTGTCCCCAACCGCGGCAAGCGCAACGAACCGGCGTGGGTCGCAGAGGTAGCTGCGAAGGTCGCCGAGGTAAAATCCATCGTTCTGGAAGAAGCCGCTTTCCGTACCACGGAAAACTTCCATCGCTTTTTCGGTACGGCGGTTACAGCAGAAAATGCCGGCTGACATCGAGGCCGGTCGAAGAAGCAGATAATCTAAACAGGAGGAACATTATGGCAGCCGACAATTCCTTCGACATTGTCTCCAAGGTAGACATCCAGGAAGTGCGTAACGCGATCGATCAGGCGTCCAAAGAGGTCCACAATCGCTTCGACCTCAAGAACTCGCACTCCGAGATCCGACTCGAAGGCGCCGACGCCATCCAGCTTGCTTCCGCCGATGAGTACAAGCTCAAAGCAGTCACGGAAATCCTTGAGCACAAGTTGGTAAAGCGCGGCATCGCCCTCAAGGCCCTCACCTTTGGCAAGGTAGAACAGGCCTCCGGCTCCAGCGTCCGCCAGAAGATCACCCTCCAGCAGGGCATCGCATCGGAGAAAGCGAAAGAGATCGTACGGGTCGTCAAAGACTCGAAGAAAAAGGCCCAGGCCTCCATTCAGGGCGACACAGTACGCATAACCGGCAAAGATCGCGATACTCTACAAGAGATCATTGCTCTGCTGAAGGGCCACGATTTCGGTATCGACATGCAGTTCACGAACTATCGTTCAAACTAGGAAAGGCACCGGAACTAACCAGCACGAGTGAGCACACTGGCCATAGCGACGGCGAAAGAAGTTTTTGATCTGCTGAGCGACGATCTCCGCGCCATCGAGCGCGAGTTCAGCGCGGACGCGGTATCCCAGGTCGCCGCCATTACCGACATCTCCGGCTATCTGCGTGAAGGCGGCGGCAAACGCATCCGCCCTTCGCTGCTTCTGCTCTCCGCCAAGTCTCAGGGATACAACGGCCTGGGCATGATCCGCCTGGGAGCCGTCGTCGAGATGGTGCACAGCGCCACCCTGGTGCATGACGACATCATCGATGCCGCCGACACCCGCCGCGGACGCCCCTCCGCCAACACCACCTGGGGCAACGCAAAATGCGTACTCGCCGGCGACTGGCTCTACATGCAGGCCTTCAGGGTTGCTCTCGACGAGCGCAATTTCCGCGTGCTCGACCTGCTCATCGGCCTCACCCAGCAAATGGTCGAAGGCGAATTGCTGCAGATGGAGAAACTCGGCAAGTCGATCTCCCAGGATGAGTACAACACGCTCATCTATCGCAAGACCGCCTGCCTCTTCGAGGTCTCCATGCGGCTCGGTTCTGTCCTGGCCTCCATCAACGGAGCGTCGGAACAGCAGATGGGCGATTACGGACGATCGCTCGGTATGGCCTTCCAGATTGTCGACGATGTGCTCGACCTCACCGCAACCGAAGAAGTGCTGGGCAAACCAGTAGCCAGCGACCTGCGCGAAGGAAAGGCCACGTTGGCGGTCATTCACGCGATCGAGAATGGCAACGCCGCCGAACGCGCCGCCATCCAGACCGTGCTTACCGATCAGAACTTTGAGTCCGTAACCCACGCCGAGATTCTTTCCATTCTGGGCCGGCACAACTCGGTCGACTACGCCATGAATATGGCCTTCCAACACGCCGAAGCCGCGCGCCTGGCCCTCGCCGACCTGCCCGATTCTGACTACAAGCGCGCCCTGCTCTGGGTTCCGGACTTTGTAGTCGCCCGCGACAAGTAGCCGCGTGCGGCTTCGGGGAAAGATCGTCAGCGGCCTCGGAGACTTTTCTTATTGGATTGAAAAGCTTGAGGATCTTTACTTCCGCAAGACAGGAATGCACTTCTATCCCGGTACACTGAACGTCTTGCTCGATCAGCCATGGTCGCTTCCGCCGAATTGCCTGCGACTCGAGAAAGAAGAGTACGGTGGAAGCGTCTCGGTGAACCTGGTCCCTTGTACGATCCTGGGGCGGCCTGCCTTCCTTCTGCGCACCGACCTGAACGAAACCGGTCGCGGTCCACACGCCAAAAACCTCATCGAGATTGCCACCGACGTGCGTCTACGCGACCTGCACCACCTCGAAGACGGCGATTGGGTCGAAGTTGAGATGTCACCGTCCGGCCAGACGCCCTCGCGGGCCGCAACGTGATATGCTCACCAGTCGCCTATGACTGATCGCACCACACCTATCCGCGTCCTCGTTGCCAAGCCCGGCCTTGACGGCCACGACCGCGGCGCTAAGGTGATCGCCCGCGCTCTGCGCGACGCCGGAATGGAGGTCATCTATACCGGCCTGCGCCAGACGCCCGAGATGATCGTCAATGCCGCCCTGCAGGAGGACGTGGACTGCATCGGCCTCAGCATTCTGTCCGGCGCTCACAACGCCATCGTGCCACGCGTAACCGCGCTGCTCAAGGAACGGGGAGCCGACGACATCCTCATCGTTCTCGGGGGCACAATCCCCGCGCAGGATGTCGAATTCCTGAAGTCGCAAGGCGTGGCCGCGATCTTCGGACCCGGAACTTCGCTCGACGAGACCGTGAAATTTATCCGCGAGAACGTGAAGCCCCGCGGTCTGGTCGCCTAAGTTTTCTCAGCGCGATTTACTGCCGGATGAATCGGTCTTTCTTCTGCTCTCCCGGAGGCGTCGCCATCCCGTGTTCCGATCCCGGGCCAGACCGCGCCAAGCCAGAGTTGTAAGGCTGCTGGCCATCAGTGCCGGCCCCTGTCGGCGACCCTGGGACCGGCGGTATCCCTTGTGCGTTGGCGAGGTAGCTGGGATCCTGCTTACCGGTCGTCGTATCATCGGAGATCATATCGAAAGCAGAGTGCTGCTTGCTCGTGCGCCCGGTCTCACATCCCGTCGCGAATAGTCCCGCTGCAGCTGCAACCAGTACAAATCCCGAAACCTTCGCCATCTTCGCCGACACTCGCACTCCTGCTCCTCCGGACATTCGAAATAATTCCAAAAAGCCAATGTAACATTTCCTGGCTCTGCTCGGCCTGAAGACAGAGGCTTTCAAAACCATCGTCCGGGAAGATAGTGTTATCAATAACCCAGATGCCATCGAATGCAGCTTTGCACAGAGTCTCCATTCTCGACTCTCACACCGCAGGAGAACCCACGCGCCTCGTCATCAGCGGAGGACCCGACCTGGGCAACGGCCCCCTCGCCGAACGGAGAGATCGCTTCCGCCGCGACCACGACGATTTTCGGACCGCCGTCGTCAACGAGCCCCGCGGATCAGATGTCATCGTTGGCGCTCTGCTCTGCGAGCCGCTCGACCGAAGCTGCACCGCAGGCGTCATTTTCTTCAACAACGTTGGATACCTGGGCATGTGCGGCCACGGAGCTATCGGACTCATCGCCTCGCTTGCATATCTCGACAAAATCAGCCCCGGCGTTCATCGCATCGAAACTCCCGTCGGCATCGTCACCACCACCTTGCACTCGTCCGGAGAGATCACCGTCGAAAACGTCCCCAGTTTCCGCTCGGGGGCGTCTGTTGCCGTCGATGTTCCCGGCCACGGCACGGTTCACGGCGACATCGCGTGGGGAGGCAACTGGTTTTACCTCGTCGAAAGCCATGGCAAAAGCCTCTCACTCGCGAACGTCCAAGAGCTGACCGAATTCACTTGGGCGATTCGGCAGGCGCTCACCGCGCAGGGCATCACCGGAGCCAACGGTGAGGACATCGACCACATTGAACTCTTCAGCCCTTCGTCAGTCCCGAACGCGGACAGCGCTAATTTCGTCCTCTGTCCCGGCAAGGCCTACGACCGCTCGCCCTGCGGCACCGGAACCAGCGCCAAAATGGCCTGCCTGTACGCCGACGGAAAGCTCGCGCCGGGCAAGGTCTGGCGCCAGGCCGGCATCCTCGGCACCATCTTCGAAGGCAGCATCCGCGTAGAAGATGAAAGAATTATTCCCAGCATCACGGGAAGTGCCTACGTAACCGCCGAATCCACTTTTCTGCTCGATCCAAATGATCCCTTCTGCATGGGGATACGCCAGTGAGCGCGATCCGCGATGTCGTAGTTCTCGGAGCCGGCATCGTCGGGGCGGCGTGCGCCTTCGAATGCGCGAGCTCCGGCTTGAGTGTCACCGTCATCGAGCGTAACCACATCGCCAGCGGAGCCACAGGCGCAGCCATGGGCCACATCGTTGTCATGGACGACTCACCCCCACAATTCGCCCTGACAGTCTGGTCGCAATCGCTCTGGAGCGAACTAGCCTCTCAACTTCCCGCTTCGGTCGAGTACCACCGTCCCGGCACCATCTGGATCGCTTCGGACGAGGAAGAAATGGCCGAAGTTCGGCGCAAGCATGGCTCGTTTAGGACCGAAGACATTTCTTGCGAAATTCTTGACAGCACCGCCCTCTCAGAAGCTGAACCGAACCTGCGCCGGCCGCTCACCGGTGGCCTGCTCGTGTCCAACGATGCTGTCCTCCATCCGGAACGCGCCGCGCAATACCTGATCAGGAAAGCTGAGAAACTCGGCGCGCAACTCATCACTGGCCGTGCCGCCATGCGTGCCTCTCGCGGGCAGGTCATACTCGACAATGGCGACATACTTCACGCCGGCGCCATTCTCAACTCCTCCGGGGCGCTTTCGCCCAGCATCACCCCCGGCATACCAGTGAAGAAGCGGAAGGGGCACCTGATCCTCACCGACCCCTATCCCGGCTACATCCACCACCAACTCGTCGAGCTGGGCTACCTCAAAAGCGCCCACGCCTCCACCGCTGACTCGGTCGCATTCAACATCCAGCCACGTCACTCCGGACATCTACTCATCGGCTCCTCGCGCCAATATGGCAGCGAAGATCCGGGCGTCGATCAGCACATCCTCGACGCCATCATGCAGCGCGCAGCCCTATACATGCCCGGCCTGTCATCGCTCACCACCATCCGTTCGTGGACCGGCTTCCGCGCCGCAACACCCGACAAGCTGCCCCTGATCGGTCCCACCGAAGACCCCACGGTTCTCCTCGCCACCGGACACGAGGGGCTGGGCATCACCACCTCTCTTGGCACCGCCCGTCTCCTGGCAGATCACTTGCTCAGACGGCCGTCTGCAATTCCCATCGATCCCTATCTACCCTCGCGGCTCACCACACTTCAGGAGACACGATGAACTGGTACGGAGTAATGCCCGCAATGACCACCTGCTTCGACTCCAACCTAGAGGTCGACCATGCATTCATGGCCAAGCACACGCAGTGGATGCTTGAGAGCGGCTGCACGGGCATCGTCTCACTCGGCTCTCTGGGTGAGGCCGCGACCCTTGCCGTCGCCGAAAAAATTCCCATCCTCGAAAACATCGTGGCCGCCGTCAACGGCCGCGCACCCGTTGTCGCGGCAATCTCCGCTCTTTCGACCTCAGAAGCCGTCACCCTCGCCAAAGCCGCCGAAAAAGCCGGCTGCTCCGGCCTGATGGTCCTCCCCCCTTACGTCTATCGCGGAGACTGGCGCGAGACCAAGGCGCACATGGCGTCCATCTTCAGCGCGACCCCGCTCAGCTGCATGCTCTACAACAATCCCGTTGCCTATGGAACCGACTTCCTGCCCGAGCAGATTCTGGAACTCGCGTTGGAATATCCCAGCTTCCACGCTGTCAAGGAGTCCAGCACGGACGTTCGCCGCGTTACTGCCATCCGCGCTCTCGCCGGCGACCGCCTCAGCATCTTCGTCGGAGTCGACGACGCCATTGTAGAAGGCATCGCCGCCGGCGCCACCGGTTGGATTGCCGGCCTCGTTAATGCCTTCCCTGCCGAATCGGTGACCCTCTTCGATCACGCAATCCAGGGCCGCCCGCGGGACGCCTTCGATCTGTACCGATGGTTCCTCCCTTTGCTCCGCATGGACACCGTGCCGAAGTTTGTTCAACTCATCAAGCTTGTCCAACACGAAACCGGCAACGGGAATGCGCGCGTCCGCCCACCCCGTCTCGAACTGACCGGAGATGAACTGGAAGCGGCCCTCGAAACCGTCCGCGAAGCTCTCGCGAACAGGCCAACCATAGCCGCTACCGCGGCCCCTGTCTCCCTATAATCGAAATCAGCAAAGAAATGACGCGCATTCGCCCAGCCACGCCTTCTGACGTCCCGCTGATCCGCTCGCTCATCCATGAGCTTGCGACCTACGAGCGCGAGCCTCACTCCGCTCAGATCACCGAAGCCCAGCTCCTCGAAGACGGCTTTGGCTCTGAGCGCTACTTCGAGTGCCTGATCGCCGAATATGACAACACACCGGCAGGTTTCGCGCTCTTCTTCCCCGTCTACTCCACGTGGCAAGGCCGAAGTCTGTATCTCGAAGACCTCTTCGTGCGCCCTCAGTTCCGCGGACACGGCATCGGCAAGGCCCTGCTCACTCGCGTCGCCGCTATCGCGGTTGACCGCAACTGCGCCCGTCTCGACTGGAACGTCCTCACCTGGAACCAGCCCGCCATCGACTTTTATCGCAGCCTCGACGCCAGGCTGCTCGACGACTGGCATCGCATGCGCGTCACCGGCGACGCACTCACAGCGCTCGCCGCTGCTGGAACAGAAGCTGAGGCCAAAGCATGAAGATCCACGTCATCGGCGGCGGCCTGGCCGGCCCGGAAGCCGCGCTCACCATCGCCCGCTTGGGCCTCGAAGTCGACCTCTACGAGATGCGCCCTGTCCGGACCACTCCCGCGCATCAGACCGCCGACTTCGGCGAACTCGTCTGCTCGAATTCCCTCAAATCTGAGAGTCCCAACACCGCCCCCTGGCTCCTCAAGCAGGAAATGCGGCGCGCCGGCTCGCCCTTGCTGAAATGCGCCGATCAGAGCGCCGTTCCCGCCGGACATGCCCTCGCCGTCGATCGCATCGAGTTCTCTCGCCTCATCAACGCCGCTATCGAATCCCAGCCGCGCATTCGCGTGCACCGCGAAGAAGTCACCCGCCTCGATCCCGATGACGGAATTACCATCATCGCCAGCGGTCCCCTTACCTCTTCGGCATTGTCTGCGGAGATCGCGCGGCTTACCGGCAGCGAGCATCTCGCCTTCTACGATTCCATCAGCCCCATCGTCGAGGCCGACTCCATCGACATGCAGCGCGTCTACTTCGCCGCCCGCTGGGACAAAGGCACCGCCGATTACATCAACTGCCCCATGTCGAAAGAAGAGTACGACCGCTTCTACGACGCGCTCGTCTCCGCAGAGCAGGTGCAGGAGAAGGAGTGGGAGAAGCTCGACTACTTCGAAGGCTGCCTGCCCATCGAGGAGCTGGCCCGCCGCGGCCGCGACACCCCGCGCTTCGGCCCCATGAAGCCCGTTGGTCTGCGCGATCCGCGCACCGGCAAGACGCCCTGGGCGGTCGTCCAGCTCCGCTGTGAAAACCTCCGCGCCGACTCCTACAACCTTGTAGGCTTTCAGAACCACCTGAAGTACGGTGAACAGGCCCGCATCCTGCGGCTTATTCCCGGCCTCGAAAATGCAAAGTTCCTGCGTTACGGGCAGATTCACCGCAATACCTACATCAACGCGCCCAGCGTCCTCACCGAAACCCTCAACCTGCGCGCTTACCCGGGCATCTTCTTCGCGGGTCAGATCTCGGGCGTCGAAGGATACACCGAATCCATCGCGACTGGCATGCTCGCCGGCATTTACGCCGCCGCCCATGCGATGAGCATCGAACCCCTGCCGGTCCCGCGCCCAACCGCCCTTGGTTCGCTCGTCCACTACATTTCTCACGCCGAAGGCAAACGCTTCGACCCCGCCAATATCACCTTCGACCTGCTCGTTCCTCTCGACGAGGAAACCCGCCGCCGCATCCGCGACAAGAAAGAGCGCCATCGGCTGCAGTGTGAACGAGCCCTCGCCGCCTTCGATCAATGGTGGACAAGTCTTCAACCGCGGCCGCAGGCTTCGGTTTGCATTCCCGCGTGAAAGGCCATCTGGCGCTCAACAAAGCTGCTGGAACAGGAGTACAATCCCGGGTCGCGCTCTTGTCGGCTGAAAGATTTGCGGCTAACCTCAGCGAGAAGGTTCCGCGCGTCTTGGCAACTGATCTCAAAGGAGGGTTTATGCGAACTCGAATATATGCAGGGCTGCTTTCCCTGGCAGCGTTCGGCTTTCTTGCAGGTTGTGGTCGCCACTCCAACAAAGAGGTTTATTACCTCATCGGCAGCAGTATGGGCGTTTCCTATTGGAAAACCGGAATCGCCGGTTTCCAGAAGGCGGCGGCGATATACGATGTGACCGCGAAGGTGGATGGTCCTACCAACTTCGACCCGCAGGCTGAACTCAAAGATCTGCATGACGCAATTGCCACCCATCCAAGCGGCATCCTTGTCTCCGTGGCCGATGCTGCTCTGCTGCAGCCGGAGATTGACTCCGCTATCGACCAGAACATTCCAGTCATCACCATCGACTCCGACGCCCCTCACAGCCATCGTTTATTCTTCATCGGCACGAACAACCTTGAGGCCGGCCATCTCGGCGGCCAGCGCGTGGTTGACAAGCTCGGCGGAAAGGGCAACGTCGTCTTCTTCTCCAACCCCGGCCAGCCCAATCTGGACGAGCGCCAGAAGGGCTACGAGGAGATCTTCGAGCTGCACCCGGGCATCAAGGTGCTGGAGATGATTAACATCAAGGGCGACTCCAATGCTGCCTACGACGCCGCGAAGCAGAGGCTCGCCCAGACCGGTGCCAATAAAGTCGATGCATTCGTTTGCCTGGAAGCGTCATCGAGTGACGGTCTGGCCGACCTGTTTAAGACAGAAAAGGTTACCGACCGCCTTCTCATCGCGATGGACGTTACTCCGAAAACTCTGGACGGAATCAAGGCCGGCTATATCAATGCCACTATCGCCCAGAAACCCTACACCATGGGCTTCTACGGTCTCAGAGCACTCGACCAGATCTTCCACAATCCTCCCGCCAAGCTGAGCCCTGATTATTCACAGGACACCTTCTCTCCCTTCCCCGTCTTCGTCGACACCGGCACCGCCGAGGTCGACAAGAATAATGTAGATATCTATCTGCAATCGGCCGCCGAAGCCCAGAAGCAGTAGCGCTGGGAGCTTGAGCCACGACACGCACCAGGGAGGAACCAGATTCCGCCAAAAGCGTTACGATAAAAAGAATGTCCGGTTCCAACGGCTCGAACGATCCGCACGGTAAACGGCCGCGCGCTGTGGTTTGCCTCTCAGGAGGCATGGATTCTTCAGTATGCGCGGCCCTCGCCGCCCGTGACTACGAGGCCTACGCCCTTCACTTCAGCTACGGACAACGCACTGAGCGCCGCGAGCTCAGGAGCGCCCGAGCGATCGCTGAAGCCCTCAATTTCCGCAGCTTTCTGCATCTTGAAATCGATCTGTTCCGCCGTATCGGCGGGTCCGCCCTCACTGACACGGCCATAGCGGTTCCGAAGGCTCCGCAGCACGATCCGATCGGCGCATCCATCCCTGTCACCTACGTCCCTTTCCGCAATGCGCATTTTCTGTCGGCGGCCGTCAGCTCGGCAGAGGTCCTTAGTGCCCGAACTATCTTCATCGGCGCCGTCGAACAGGACAGTTCCGGCTACCCTGACTGTCGGCCCGCCTACTACGAGGCCTTTCAGCAGCTTATCCGCACCGGCACTCGCGAGGGAGACATCGAAATTCACACACCCCTCATCCACCTAAAGAAGCGCCAGATCGTGGCTTTGGGCCTTGAACTGAATGCGCCATTCAATTTAACGTGGTCGTGCTATTCGGGCGAGGAAGAGGCCTGTGGCGAATGCGACAGTTGCGTCCTGCGATTACGTGCTTTCCAGGAAGCGGGCACGCCCGACCCCATCCCCTACGCCGCAAGGAAGACATCATGAGAGAACAATCGATGACCAAGAAAACCATGCGTAAGACAAAGATTTGGCTTGCACTGCTGTGCGCGGCGCTGCTCGTGCCGGCCACCGCCTCCCTCCACGCGCAGGAAACCGGTAAGATTCACGGACACGTCCAGGACCCCGCCGGAACCCCGCTTAAGGGCGGCACAGTAAGCCTTTCCACCGACGGCGGCAAAACTGCGAAATACAGCTTCACGACTGACGACAACGGCGACTACAAAGGTGATGGCATCGCTGCCGGCACCTACACGGTGATCTACCGGAACCCCGATACGCCTGCTGACAAGGTCGTCGACGAATTCAACGACGTGAAGATCACAACGGGTGCCGATACCACCCAGGACTTCGACATGACCCGGCCGGAGTACCTTGCCAAGATGACTCCTGAGCAGCGCAAGCTGATGGAGGAGGTCAAGGCTAAGAATGCCGCGGTCCTCAAGGAGAACTCCCAGATCAAGAATCTGAATGCCGACCTGCTCAAAGCTCGTGAAGAGAACAAGGATAAGAATTACGCCGACGCCGACTCGCTTATGACCCGGGATACAGGCGCCAAGCCTGATGCAGCTGTCCTTTGGGTGGAACTCGGCATTGCCCAGAAGGGCGAGAAGAAATACACCGACGCCGCCACTTCCCTTCAGAAGGCCATCGATCTCGACAAGGCGAGCAAGAAGCCGAACCCCGATCTTCAGGCTGTCGCCGGCGACAACCTCGGCGAGGCGCTGGCCATGGCCGGCAAGATTCCCGAGGCCCAGGCTGCGT